>JAEEGL010107799.1_pt1 | contig 17982 bp, 9 predicted proteins | sample 9134231 | NCBI WGS metagenome assembly JAEEGL01 (sample SAMN16246548, study PRJNA631951) | gut metagenome | biome: gut microbiome; feature: rumen; material: fiber-attached | host: Bos | place: Iran: Karaj | collected 2018-10 | reverse complement strand
GATGAAATCGGCCGGGAAGAAACTGCCCGAATCGACAAGTTCCTTGTTCTCGAACGGATAGTGCAGCTGTGCATACGGCATGCTGCCCGAATCGAACCACACGTCGATGAGGTCGGTCTCCCGGCGCAGGGGCGCTCCGGAAGCCGATACGAGCACAATGTCGTCCACATACGGCCGGTGCAGGTCGATGCGGTCGTAGTTCTCCTTGGTCATGAGACCCGGGACGAACCCTTTCGCCTTGTAGGGATTTTCCTTCATAAGGCCGGCGGCCACCGATTTCTCGATCTCATGGTACAGCTCCTCGACGCTGCCGATGCAGATTTCCTCGCGGGTTTCGCGATTCCGCCAGACGGGCAGCGGCGTGCCCCAGTAGCGGCTGCGCGACAGATTCCAGTCGTTCAGGTTTTCCAGCCACTTCCCGAAACGTCCGGTGCCGGTCGCTTGCGGTTTCCAGCGGATGGTTCCGTTGAGTTCCACCATGCGGTCGCGGCAAGCCGTCGAACGGATGAACCAGCTGTCCAGCGGATAGTACAGCACAGGCTTGTCGGTACGCCAGCAGTGCGGATAGTTGTGCACATGTTTCTCAATCTTGAAAGCGGAACCTTCCTGCTTCATCTCCATGCAGATGAAGATGTTCAGGTCTTCGTCCTTCGTCGCTGCGGCCTCGTCGTATTTGCCGCCGACGTTGTATTTCGGTGCGTAGGCGTTCTTGACGTAGTCGCCGGCGTGGCGGCTGTAGGCCGCCTTGTCGACACAGCGGTCGATGAATACGGGGTCGCAGTCTTCGAGCAGATAGTACTTTCCCGTCAGATCCACCATGGGGCGCGTTTCTCCTGCGGTATTCACCATGAAGAGGGCCGGGATGCCGGCATTCTTGGCCACTCTGGCATCATCGGCGCCGAAGGTCGGCGCAATGTGGACGATGCCCGTGCCGTCCTCCGTAGTGACATAGTCGCCCGGAATGACCCGGAAGGCCAGTTCGGACAGCTCCACGAAGGCGTCCTGCCCGGAGCGGAACACTTTGTCGGGATGCGTTTCGGCATAGGAGCGGAAAGCGTCGGCCACCGTGTCAGACAGTTTGTCCAGGGGCTTGACCCAGGGCATGAGCTGTGCATAGTGCATGCCGACCAGGTCGCTGCCTTTGTAACGTGCGGCAATGCGATACGGCACCGTCTTGTCGCCGGGTTTGAAATCATCCATGTCTTTGGCGGCGCCGTCGGGTTTCAGGTAGGCACCGAGCCGCTCTTCGGCCAGGATGACGGTGATTTTTTCTCCATTGTACGGATTGTAGGTCTGGACGGCCACATAGTCGATGGACGGTCCGATGCAAAGGGCTGTGTTCGACGGCAGCGTCCACGGAGTCGTGGTCCATGCCGCGAAGTACGGCGTACCCCATGCGGTCATATCCGGCCGGGGATCCGTAATCCGGAACAATCCGGTCACGGTGGTGTCCTTGACGTCCCGATAGCAGCCCGGCTGGTTCAGTTCGTGGGTGCTGAGCCCGCTTCCTGCGGCCGGAGAATAGGGCTGGATGGTGTATCCCTTATATAGCAAACCTTTGTTGTACAGCTGTTTGATGAGCCACCACAGGGTTTCGATATACCGGTTGTCGTAGGTGATGTACGGGTCGTTCATGTCAATCCAGTACCCCATCTGCCGGGTCAGGTTCTCCCACTCTTTCGTGAATTTCATCACTTCACGGCGACAGGTCCGGTTGTACTCGTCAACCGAAATCTTTTTTCCGATGTCTTCTTTGGTAATGCCCAGCGATTTCTCGACCCCCAGTTCCACCGGCAGACCGTGGGTGTCCCATCCGGCCTTGCGGTTGACGCGGAATCCCTGCAACGTCTTGTAGCGGCAGAAGATGTCCTTGATGGTGCGCGCCATGACATGGTGGATGCCGGGCATGCCGTTGGCTGAAGGAGGTCCTTCATAGAACACGAAAGAAGGTGCGCCTTCCCGCGTCGCCAGACTTTTCTCGAAAGTGTGCTGCTGCTCCCAGTATGCCAGAATCTCCCGGTTGATGCCGGGCAGGTCCAGTTTTTTGTATTCTTTGAAACCCATCGTTCGTTTACGACAAAAGTTGTTTTTGAAAAACTGCAAAGATAACGCTTTTGATGGTTTGAGTAAAAAAGAAGGCGGCGGATAATTTTACGTTCCGGCCCGCAGCGGGGCGGTGGGGACAAAAAAAGAGGGCGAAAGAATGTTCACCCTCTTCAAATCCCGCGACAAAGCGCAGGGAACCTTGGCGCCGATCAGAACTGGAAGAAGTTCTTGGCGTTGTTGTAGCTGATGTTCTCGACCATCTGACCAATGAAATCGATCTCGGAGGCCGGCAGCAGTCCGTTTTCGACGTCGTTGCCCAGCAGGTTGCAGAGCGTCCGGCGGAAATACTCATGCCGCGGATACGACAGGAAACTGCGCGAGTCGGTCAGCATGCCCACGAAGCGGCTGAGCAGGCCGAGCAGCGAAAGCGCGTTCATCTGTTTCTCCATGCCGTCTTTCTGATCCAGGAACCACCAGCCCGAGCCGAACTGGATCTTGCCGGCGACCGTTCCGTCCTGGAAGTTGCCCAGCATGGTAGCCACCACTTCGTTGTCACACGGATTCAGGTTGTAGATGATGGTCTTGGTGAGTTTGTCCTGCGAAGCCAGCCGGTTCAGGAATTTCGACATGGCCTTGGCCGTGTTGAAACTGCCGATGGAGTCGAATCCGGTGTCGGGGCCGAGCAGCTTGAACATGCGGGAGTTGTTGTCGCGGATGGCGCCATAGTGGAACTGCTGCGTCCAGCCTTTGGCATGATCCATCTCGCCGAAGATGACCATCATGGCCGATTTGAATTTCAGCACTTCTTCCCGGCTGAGCGTGGTGCCGCCGTACACTTTGTTGAAGATAGCCTTGATTTCGGCATCGGTGTAGTCTTCGGCATAGAATTCCTCGATGCCGTGGTCTGACAGCTTGCATCCCATCGAAGCGAAGAAATCCTGACGTTTCCGGAGAGCAAGGATCATGTCGTCGAACGAGGAAATGTTCACGCCGGACACATCGGAGAGTTTCTCGACGTAGGCGCGGAAATTGGCTGCGTTCTCGACGGCCATGGCCTTGTCGGGACGCCATGCCGGCAGCATCTTGATTTCAAAGCCGTCGTCCTTGACTTTCTGGTGGTATTCCAGCGAATCGACCGGGTCGTCGGTGGTGCAGACCACCTCGACGTTATAGCGGCGCATGATGTTGCGGGCCGTGTAGGCGGGTGTGGCGAGCTTGGCGTTGCATTCATCGAAGATCTCGCGCGCAGTGGCGGGGCTGAGCAGTTTCTCGATGCCGAACGCCGTCTTCAGTTCGAGGTGGGTCCAGTGATAGAGCGGATTCCGCATGGTGTACGGAACGGTCTCTGCCCATTTCTCGAATTTCTCCCAGTCGGTGGTGTCCTTGCCGGTGCAGTATTTCTCGTCGATGCCGTTGGTCCGCATCGCGCGCCATTTGTAATGGTCGCCGCCGAGCCAGATTTCGGTGATGGAACTGAACTTGTAGTCATCGGCCACCATCTTCGGAATCAGGTGGCAGTGATAGTCGATGATGGGCATCTTGGCTGCATGCTCGTGAAACAGTTTCTGTGCGGTTTCGGTCTGCAGCAGGAAATCTTTCGACATAAAATCTTTCATGGTATATCTTTTTTTTTTGAGGATTAAACGAAAAAATGCCGGCCGGAACGGGTCCGGCCGGCATGGGAGAACATACTACTGGAACAGACGCATGATGTGGCGGTCGTACATGTTTTCAATCACCTGCTGGCCTACGATGGCTTTGTTGCGCTTGAGGGCGTCGGTGTATTCCTTTCCATATTCGGCGGCCACCTTGTAACCCACGTGGATCAGCTGGCGGAAACTCGGATTGTAATTCGGATTGCTTTCGACGTGACGCAGTGTCTCGGCGAACTTCACGCCGTCCCATTTCTCGATTTCCTTCGGTGCCGGCAGTTTGGAGGCATCGATGTCGATGACGGTGGCATACGGGGCGCAGAGTTCTTCCTGACGGCCGTAGGCGTTGGCGTAAATTCCCTTGGCCAGGTCCAGTGCGGCCTCGTCGGCCAGTGCCAGTCCGATGACTTCCTCAAGCCAGGTCGTCCCGGCGGTTTTGAGGTGGATGCCGCTGTCGTGTTTTTTGATGAGGCTGCCCATGATGGGATAGATCGAGAATTTGTCACTGCCCGAGTGGATGCTCAGCTTCAGGTTGTCCGGAAGGCCGAATTCCTTGATGGCGAACTTGATGACGAGCAGGTCTTCTTCGAATTCCTTGGTGAACTGGGCGATGTCGCCGACATAGTCCACGCCCTTGTTGAAACGTCCCGTGAATTTGGGGGCGATGGTCTGGGCCGGGACATTGTTGGCGGCGAGTGCGCTCAGGATGAAGAACATTTCGATGGGGGTCTGCGGGTCGTTCACTTCGTCCATCGAAACCTCGGGGACGAAATTGTCGGCCCCCTTGACGGCAGCAATATGGCTGTAGATCCGGCCGGCTTCCTCGGCAGCCCACAGGAACTTGTTGGCGGCTGCGACAATCACGTCTTTTGTGACGTTGAACGGTTTTTCGATGCCCGGAATGACCAGCGAGCCCATATATTTCTCATTCCTCTTGATGAAGGCGTCCACCGAGGCGGCCGAAGCCTGTTTGCCGATGAAGTCTGCCAGGTCGATGGTGAAGAAATCCGACGAACTCATGAATTTGTCGACGTTCGACATGTTGATGTGGTCGGCATCCACGAAATAGGCGCCCGTGTAGCCGCAGGCCTTGACCGCCGCGTCGGCTTCGATGCGGGTGTCTTCGGGGACGGAGTTGACAATGGTGTGCTCACGGTTGGACTTGTTCCATACGGGAATGATTTCCAGATTCAGTTCCTTGCGTGCTTTCATCAAAGCCTGTAACTGGGCTTCTCCTTGATGGGCGAAACGGTCGCCGATGCCGAATGAGTATTTTCCGATTTTCATGATTAATATGGATTAAGTTGTAAAAATGTATGCTGTAACCGTGCGAAAATACAAAAAAATAGTGGTCTTGCTACCCTTTCTTTTGTTACATTTGCAAAAAAAATGATGCCGTCGGCATCTTGAATGTGGCATTTCATCATTTCTAACATTAAAATACACCGCATCATGACAACATCATTCGACGACTTGAAAGGTAAAGTATGTGTCTTTACCGGAGGCTACGGCGTACTTGGCAGTGCTCTGGCGCGCGGCCTGGCCGCAGTGGGCATCAAAACCGCCATCCTCGGCCCGAACGGCACCGCTGCCGCGGCGCTTGCGGCCGAACTTCAGAAGGAATACGGCGTCAAATGTCTCGGCATTTCGGCCAGCGTGCTCGACAAGGATTCGCTGCTCGCCGCCAAGGAAACCATAAACAAGGAACTGGGCAAGATCGACATTCTCATCAACGGTGCCGGCGGCAACTCTCCGCTCGCGACCTGCGGCGTGGAGCAGATGGACGCTTCGTCGCTCGAGCACCTCGACCAGACTTTCTATGGTCTTGGCATGGAGGGATTCCAGAAAGTGTATGACTTGAATTTCAAGGGTATGCTGCTTTCTACGATGGTCTTCACGCAGGATATGCTCGAAATCGGCAAGGGCAATGTGCTGAACATTTCCTCGATGAATTCATACCGTCCGCTCACCAAGATTCCCGCTTATTCGGCAGCGAAGGCGTCGCTGAACAATTTCACGCAGTGGTATGCGGTGCACGTCGCCAAGGTGGGCATCCGGGTCAATGCCATTGCGCCGGGTTTCTTCCTGACCAAGCAGAACCGCTTCCTGCTCACCGACGAGCAGACCGGCGCGCTGAAACCGCGCGGCAACAAGATCATCGCCAATACGCCGATGGGCAAGTTCGGCGAACCGGACGACCTGATCGGGACCATGCTGTTCCTGCTGAGCGACATGTCGTCGTTCGTCACCGGTGTCTGCATTCCGGTGGACGGCGGTTACAGCGCATTCGGCGGCGTATAGGCGCATCCCGTGCAGCATAGAGGGCGGCCGGAACCGTTCGGCCGCCCTTCTTTTTTATCCGGCACAGACCGCCGGGCAGAGACCAAACCAGACAAAACTTTCCAAGATGTTATATTTCAGCAGAGGTTCGAAAGACGACCGTATCACTCCCGACGAAGTGCGTCGGATCCTGAAGGAAACCTTCGACAAGATGGGCCCGCGGAAACGCGTGCTGGCCATCCCGCCCGATTTTACCCGGTTCAACTCGTATGCAGGGCAGATTACCGAAATGGTCAACGATTATTTCGGCGACCGGCTGACCGATGTGATGCCGGCGCTCGGTACGCATGCGCCGATGACGCCGGAGCAGGTCAAAACCATGTTCGGCCGTGTGCCGGCCGGGAAATTCCGTGTGCACGACTGGCGCAATGATGTGGTGACGGTCGGTGAGGTGCCGTCAGAGTATGTGCACAAGGTGTCGGAAGGCCGGCTCGACTATGTGTGGCCGGCACAGGTCAACAAACTGCTGCTCGACCCGTCGTTCGACTTGATTCTGTCCATCGGGCAGGTGGTGCCGCACGAGGTCATCGGCATGGCCAACTACACCAAGAACCTGTTTGTCGGCGTGGGTGGTTCGGAAGGCATCAACAAAAGCCATTTCATCGGGGCGACCTATGGCATGGAACGCATCATGGGCCGGGCTTCGTCGCCGGTGCGCGATGTGATGGAGTATGCCCGTCAGCATTTTATCAAGGATCTGCCTATTGTCTTCATCCTGACGGTGATGGCCAAGAATCCCGCAACGGATGCCATGGACGTCAAGGGCCTTTTCATCGGAGACGACTTCGAATGTTTCCAGAAGGCGGCCGACTTGTCGCTCGAGACGAATTTCATCATGGTGGAGAAGGAAATCAAGAAGTGTGTCGTCTATCTCGATCCGGAGGAATTCAAGAGCACGTGGTTGGGCAACAAGGCGGTTTACCGTACCCGCATGGCACTGGCCGACAATGCCGAACTGATTGTCCTTGCACCGGCGCTCAAGGAATTCGGCGAGGACAAGACCATCGATGGTCTCATCCGCAAATACGGCTACAAAGGGACGCCCCATACGCTGAAGTGCACGGCTGAGAACAAGGACCTCCAGGACAACCTGGGTGCATCGGCACACCTCATCCATGGCTCGTCCGAGGGGCGGTTCACCATCACCTATTGCCCCGGTCCGCTGGTGACGCGGGAGGAAATCGAGGGCGTCGGTTTCCAGTATGGCGACCTGGCGGAAATGACGAAGCGCTATCCACCCGAAAGCCTGAAGGATGGCTGGAACACCATGCCAGACGGAGAGGAGATTTACTATATCTCGAATCCGGCGCTAGGCTTGTGGGCTTATCCGGACCGCTTCAAGGACTGAAGGCGAACGTGGCGTCATGAAGATTGTCTGTGACGACAAGATCCCGTTCCTGAGGGGTGTTTTCGAACCTTGGGCCGAGGTCGTGTACCTGAAGGGTTCCGCTGTTTCGGCACGCGACGTGCAGGATGCCGACGCGCTTATCGTGCGCACCCGTACCCGGTGCGACGCTTCTCTGCTGCAGGGCAGCCGGGTGCGTATCGTGGCTACGGCCACCATCGGCTACGACCACATCGACACGGACTGGTGCGAGCGGCACGGCGTCCGGTGGGTCAACGCTCCGGGGTGCAACGCCTCCAGTGTGAAACATTACCTTGCGTCCGTGCTCTGCACGCTTTCGGAAAAACTGCCGTTTGACTTGCACCGGGCCGTAGTCGGTGTGGTGGGGGTCGGACATGTGGGGCGCAAGGTTGCCGTCGCGGCCGAGGCTCTCGGATGCCGGGTGCTCTGCAACGACCCGCCGCGCAGCCGGACGGAGCCGGATCTTCCTGCCGACCTTTTTGTCCCACTCGATGAATTGCTCGCCCGCTGCAATATCCTGACATTGCATGTGCCGCTGTCGTATACGGGACCTGATGCCACGCACCATCTGTTCGATGAGGAACGGTTGCGCCAGTGGCTCGGACGGCCGTCGTTCAAGCCGCTGTCGGATGCGTGTCCCGCCGTGCTGGTCAACGCCTCGCGCGGGCCTGTCGTGGACAACGAAGCGCTGAAGCGGGCTGTCGTCCGCTACAGGCTGGGTGCCGTGCTCGACACGTGGGAGAACGAGCCGGACATCGACCGGGACCTTCTGCGGCAATGTCTCATCGCCACGCCGCATATCGCCGGTTATTCCGCCGACGGGAAGGCCAATGGCACCCGGCGTTGCGTACAGGCCGTCGCGGCTGAACTCGGGCTTCCGCTGGCCGGATGGAAACCTGCAGACATCCCTCGTCTCCAGCCGGAGATTCTTACCATACCGGCGACCTGCGATACACCCGACCGGATACTGAAGCATTGTATTCTGCAGACCTATGCCGTTGCTGAGGATGACATGCGTCTCCGGGCCGCACCGGAGGCGTTCGAAAAATTGCGCGGCAACTATCCGATTCGTCGTGACATTGAAAGTTATTCCGTATCTTTGTCCGTTAAGGATGCCGCTGCGGCCCGTGCCCTGCGGCAACTCGGATTCAGGAACGTATAAGACAATCATTTATAAATAATCCTGTTATGAAAGAAATTTCCGACATCGGGCTGGTAGGTCTTGCCGTCATGGGTGAGAACCTGGTCCTCAACATGGAAAGCAAGGGCTTCCATGTCAGCGTGTTCAACCGGACCGTGGAGAAGGTTGACAAATTCATCGCCGGTCGTGGCGCCGGCAAGAATATCTACGGCGCCCATTCGCTCGAAGACCTCATCGCATCGCTCAAACGGCCGCGCAAGGTCTTCCTGATGGTCAAGGCAGGGCAGGCGGTCGATGATTTCATCGAACGGCTCATTCCGCTGCTTGCGCCGGGTGATGTCATCATCGACGGAGGCAATACCCATTTTCCCGACACGGCCCGACGGACGGCGTATGTCGAGAGCAAAGGCCTGCTCTATATCGGCACCGGCGTCAGCGGCGGTGAGGAAGGCGCGCTCAAAGGCCCTTCCATGATGCCCGGCGGTTCACCTGCGGCATGGCCGTTGGTCAAACCTATTTTCCAAGGAATCTGCGCCAAGGTGGAGGACGGCAGTCCGTGCTGCGACTGGGTGGGCGAGAACGGTGCCGGCCACTTCGTAAAGATGGTGCACAACGGCATTGAATACGGCGACATCCAGCTCATCTGCGAATGCTACCAGATCATGAAAGATTATCTGGGTATGACCAACGAGGAGATGCACCAGACGTTTGCCGAATGGAACAAGGGCGACCTGGACAGCTATCTCATCGAAATCACCCGGGACATCCTGGCCAAGAAGGACGAAGACGGCAGCTATGTGCTCGACTATATCCTGGACACGGCCGGCCAGAAAGGAACCGGCAAATGGACGGCCATTTCGGCACTGGACCAGGGGGTGCCGCTGACACTCATCGGCGAGGCGGTGTTCGCACGCTGCCTGTCTGCCCAGAAGGAGGAGCGCGTCCAGGCCTCGAAGGTGCTCACCGGTCCGAAGGGGAAGAAGTTCACCGGCGACCGTGCGGCTTTCCTCGAAGATCTGCGGCGGGCGCTCTTTGCCGCGAAGGTCGTGTCGTATGCGCAGGGCTATACGCTGATGCGTGCGGCGGCCAAGGAATACGGATGGAACCTCAACTACGGCGGCATCGCACTCATGTGGCGCGGCGGCTGCATCATCCGCAGTGTCTTCCTGGGCAAGATCAAGGCGGCTTTCGACAAGAACCCCGGCTTGCAGAACCTGCTTTTGGACGACTATTTCAAAGACAAACTGTCCGAGGCGCAGCAGAGCTGGCGCGAAATCGTGTCGCAGGCTGTGCTCGGCGGAATTCCTGTCCCGACGCTGGCATCCGCACTTGAATATTACGACGGATACCGCTGCGACCGCTTGCCGGCCAACCTCCTGCAGGCCCAGCGCGACTATTTCGGCGCCCATACCTATGAACGTACCGACCGTCCGCGCGGCGAGTTCTTCCACACCAACTGGACGGGACATGGCGGCGACACGGTGGCAGGCACCTATATCGCATAACAAGTTGTGATTCAAAAAAACGGGCGATGCCACCGGCACCGTCCGTTTTTTTTTATCCGTTTCCCGCAGTCCGTGCCGGCCTCTACGGCTCCGTCGGCGTTTCCGACGGAACCATATTCTGAAGTTCTTCCAACGCCTTCAGAAAGACGGGATTGGTTTCGTTGTACAGTTTCCAATAGGCCTCGCTGCCCCACAGGTTGCGCACCAGTGCCTGCTTGATGTTCAGAGCCTGGTTTTCCGGGTCTTCCTGCCGGCCACCTCTGGGGTGGTTGTCCGTCTGGATCTGCGCCAGCATGTGCGGCGTGATATCCACGTGTCGGATGAAACTGTCGGCGTCTCTGTACTGGCGCAGCCACAGGTGGCCGTACCTGTCGATGAGACCGGCCACGGTCTGGTTCAACCATTCTGCATGCCGGGCGTTGTGACGTGCTGCGGACATCGAATCCGGTGCCACGTAAACATCCGGCAGGATGCCGCCGCCACCGAGCAGTGGCCGCTGCGCAATCAGGCTCCTGTAGGCGGAGGCGGTATCCGGACGATGAGACCAGAAATTGAATTCCGCACGGGCATCACGGGAGAAGGCCTCGCGGTTGTAATCCTCCCGCGTGTCCATGTAAGGTTTCTGGATGACACGTCCCGAGGGCGTGTGGTATCGGGCGACGGTGAGTCGGATCATGCTGCCGTCCTGCAGGACGATCTGACGTTGCACCAGTCCCTTGCCGAAGGTCCGGCGACCTATGAGGATGCCGCGGTCCCAGTCCTGGATGGCGCCCGCCAGAATCTCGCTGCCCGAGGCAGAGCCTTCGTCAATCATCAGAGCAAGCGCTCCGGAATGGAAAAGTCCGGCCCTGGTGGCGACGTAATCGGTGCGTTGCTGCCGGTCTCCCTCGGTATACAGAATCAACTGCCCTTCCGAAAGGAATTCGTCGGCTACCTTGACCGCGGCGTCGAGCAGACCTCCCGAGTTCTCACAGATATCCAGGATCAGCCGCTGCATGCCCTGCCATTGCAGACGACCGATGGCCTTGACCATTTCTTCGTAGGTCGTGTTCGAGAATCGGGCCAGTTTGATGTAACCGATGGTGGGGGTGACCAAGTAGGCCGCCTCTATGCTTTCGACGGGTATGTTGCTCCGGACAATGGGGATGGACAGCAAGCGGGAGACATGTTTCCGCTTGATGCCGAGGATGACGCGCGTCCCACGTTCGCCCCGCAGCGTCTGCTGCAGTATGTCCCGGCTCAATGTGCGGCCGGTGACAGGCTGCATGTTGACGGTTACGATGCGGTCTCCGATCTGGATGCCGGCCCGGGCTGCCGGTCCGTTCGGCGACAGCGAAACCACCATGGCCGTGTCGCGGTAGATGGTCGTTGCGGTGCCGATTCCCTCGAAGTGCCCCCGCATGGACTCGTTCATGACCCGCGCTTCTTCGCGGCTGAGATAGGACGAGTGCGGATCGAGCCGCCGCAGCATGTCTCGCAGCGTTTCTTCCTCCATGCCGTTCATGTCCAAACTGTCGGCATCCACGTACCAGTTCTGTACGAGGGAAAAGGCCTGGGCGATTTTGGTTCCGGGGCGCATCTGGAACTGCGGCTGGCGCATCGAGGCTCCTTCGTTGGTCCGTTCATAGGTTTGCGGCGGATACCCGAACGGCGTGAATACATTCCGGCCGGACTCCGTTGCCGGGACCTGCGCCTGAACGCAAAGGCCGACAAGCAGCAGACATGTCGCCAGTATGTATGTCATTTCTTTTTTCATGATCGTTCAGGACAGCCAGTATTGGATATAATAGAAGTCTTCCGGGTACGTCAGTTTCATGTTTGCAGGTTCGCCCCGCACAATGAAGATGGGCTCGTCCGGCAGATATTTTTTCACAATCGAACAATCATCGGTCTGCAGACAGCCGTCATCGGCCGCCGCACGGGCATAGGCCGCCGCAATGATGCTGCGTCGGAAGGCCTGCGGGGTCTGGCTGCGCTGCCAGTACTGCCTGGGCGGCACTTCTTCGATGGTTTTTCCGTCCGCATCGGTGCGCATCAGTGTATCCGCCGAAGGCACGCAGACGTTCACAGCCCGCCATTGTCCGAGGGCGGCTGTCACGTCGCCGATGATGCGCTGGCTGACCAGCGGACGGGCGGCGTCATGGAAAATCAGGTTGTCTTCGTCCTCCGTGTAGGCCCGGAGCGCGGCCAGGGTCGAATCACGCCGCGTAGCGCCGCCGGGAATCGTACGGCTCCATTTCCGGTACGTCCCTTTCTTGCGGAGGTCCTCCATTCGCTTCATGTAGTCCGGGTGGCATACCAGGCAGATCTCGTCTATGGTGCAGTGACGGTCAAAGGCTGCGAGGGCGTATTCCACCACAGGGCGGTCTTTCAGCATGGAGAACTGTTTCGGTTCCTCCATGCCGGCGCGTCTGCCCGAACCGGCCGCTAATATGACTGCGATATTCCTCATGTCCTATCTTCTTGGTCCGGGACCATCCAATACGGTGAATCCTTCAAATCCGCCCGGTCTGCCTGGTCCACCCGGCCCGCGTCTCTGGCCGCCGCCCCATCCCTGGTTGATGATCCGGATGGAGGTGCTGCCCGCATCACGCCGGACAAACCGCACGGCATCGGCAATCAGGAACCGGAGTCGCGTATCGTTGGAGAGCACGACTTGTGCCGTGTCGGCCGGGAGGACCACCGTTGTCAGGTAGTTCCAGCCCGTATAGCAGCGCCGGAATTCCAGCGAGGCCTTCACATCGATGGAGTCGCCTTGGGTGATGCGGAAGTCGTAACTCGCATTCCAGTCCATGCCGATGGCATTGTTGTCGCGCCACAGGTTGTAATACACATCGTATCTGCCCGCCTCTTTCACCGGGACCTTCCATGTGGCGGTCTGCCCGTTGATACCGCCGTTGCGTCCCGAACGGATGACATTGGCCGAGCGGACATACTGTCCGTAGTAGAAGTTGTTGGTGGTCGGCGTCCATTTCAAGGGCGGCCGCCATGCCGAGAAGCCGTGGTATTTGTAGATGGAGGTCTCCTCTTTGGCCAGCCAGCGCGGCAGCAGGCCGTAAATCCGCGGTTCGGAGGTGGAGAACAGTTCCTTGTCTTCGTTGTCCACGATGATTTCGTTCTCAGGCACGAAGTTGACGGCATGCTCTATGGTGAAAATGCCGGGCTGCCGCAGGTCACGCCGGAGAATACGTCCCCAGTTATTCAGCGAAGTCTCGATGCGGCCCGGCAGGTTTTCGGAGAGCAATGTCCTGATGATGATGGCGCGCGGACGTTCTTCCGAAACGAACACAGCTTCTTTGGTTTCGTGCGGGCCCATCATGACTGGGATATAGTCGATATCCTCCCAACCGAACTGCAGCATCAGGATAATCATGCCCTCCTTGTCGGAGTCGTTCGTGATAATCTGCGACACTTCGTATTTGACTTCCAGATCCTCGCGCACCCGGTAGAATTCGGTTTGCGCGAAAAGATAGCGGGGGGCACCTTTGTCGCGGTACCAGCCATCGATCCGGTCCTTGAGGTCCACACCGGTCGAGTCGGCCAGGCGGTCCAGAAACTCTTCGAACCGGAGATTCCGGAAAGGATGGGCTGTCACGATGTCGGAGAAAATGTTTTCGAAACTGTCCCGTCCCAACTCCATTTCCCCATAGGCGAAAAGTTGTTCCGCCTTGAGCTGTATAATGCTGGAAATCAAATCATTTTTGGAAGTATCCGCCACCAGCTCCTCCAGCGACTGCTCCTGCAGCAACAGGCTGGCCTGCTCCTCGGAACTGATGCCGATGATGTTGCGCCGGAAGTTGTTCGCATTGCCCATCTCATCGCGCTGCATATAGACAGACACCAGCCGGTTGGCCATCGGGATGTCGGGCGAATAGACATTATAGATAAAGTCGAACAGCTGTGGGAACTGATACCACGGGTTGCCCGACCGTCCGACCGCCACGCCTGCCGAAGTGCGGATTCCTGTCCAGCCCTGCCGCCTTTGGAAGGTGTTCAGGAAATTCGTGAAGGCAAACGTCTCCAGTTCTGCCTCCGTTGCCTCGACCCTGCGCCAGCGTTTTCGCCGTTTGATGTCGGATGTGAAGTCGACGGAATTCATCGAAAACCCTTTCTCCGGGAAGAAGACCATGGACGGCTGCGTCCATTCCCAGGCCTGCGTCCAGGCGCGCGAGTAGGCGGTGAAGGTGCCTGGTACCTCTACCAGCGAGAACCGGTTGTACTGGTACGGCAGCGCGTTTTCACGCTCGAAGTCTTCCATGCTCTCCTCGATGAGTGTCGGAATGTCGCCCTTGATGCTGTCCAGCATGTGCCGGAAGAAGTCGTGGCCCTTGATATAGTAGAGCTCGTAACTGAGCCCCGCCGTATCGACCGCCAGGTATTCGTAGTCGCCGATGACCAGCGAAATCTGCGGCAGCGGTGTTTCAGGACAGAAACGATACCATCCGTCGCCGGCCTCCGAATAGGCACCCTGCACGATGGCCATCTGGCCTTCAACGGGTTTCACTTTGACGTCGAAATCGCTGAAGAAGGCCTGCTGCCAGTCCGAATGGAACATCGTGAACGACGTTCCCGCTCTTGGATACCAATAGGTTTCGGGAGTCAGCATACAGAAATCTGGTCCTAGGAAAGCGTATTTCTTCGGAATCTTCACCATGTTGATCTGCTGGCGGGCATCACGGACGGCATCCGGCATGTCGAGGTAGCACAGATTCTCATCTATGCCGCCGTTGTAGCGGATGGTCAGCTGCACCGTGTCGGAGGTCCGCAGTGTCCGGCCGAAGTCTACCAGCAGCAGCTGGCGCTTTCGCTCGAATGCCACCGGCATGCCGTCCGAAGTCACCTCCGATACGGTCAGACCGGGGTTCAGACAGAATACGAACGTGGTCGAGTCGCGTCGCGGCACGGCGGTCATGTCGGCCTTGACATCAATGGCTTCGGACAGTTGTTCCACCTCCATGTCGTATGACAGCACCGACAGCATGGGGTAGTGGCCGTACGTGTCGTTCAGCAGAATCAGTTCGGCCCGTTCGTGCTTGCCAGACTGTACGCCCTGGATGTGCCGCATGCCGGTCTGTCCGGCCGCGGCCAGCAGGACGAGCGCACCGGCCAGCCAGATGTAACGCATGCGCGGGTTGGCCGGCAACCGGGCGAAGAGGAACACCGTCAGGAATACAAACGCAACGCCGGCGAGCAGGTACATCACCCGGAGTGCGATGATGGTCTCCATGCCCGTGAATCCGGTGATGGTCGATTTGAACATCGGCAGACTGTAGGCCATGTAGTCGAACAGGTAGTAATACTTGTCCTGCAGGTAGAACAGCGAGTACATGATGTACCCCAGCAGCACGATGAACGTCAGGGCCTGGTTCTTGAGCAACAGCATCATGAAGAACGACAGACCCATGATGAAGATCAGCGTCGGGATACTGATCAGCAGGAAATAGACTATGTACGACGAAAAATCGATATAGGTGTTCACTGCCGTCAGGTTGAAGATGAATCCGACAGCCAGCACGATGAGGTTCAGCAGCAGAAACACCCGCAGGTTACCCCAGGTCTTGCCGAATACGTACTCTGCGTTGCTGAGCGGCCGGACGTAAAACACTTCCGAGGTGTCCAGCTGTTTGTCGCGCTTGATGAATTCCGACGACAGGAACACCGCGATGATGGCCTGTGCTACGTTCAGCATCAGGATGTTCATGTACGGGATGGTGGACGGGACCGCACGGTACACCCACGGCGACCCGCCGGTGTCGGTGAGTTGTGCCATGTCGTAGAACAGGATGACCGCGATGGCCAGAAAACTGAATAGCTTGAAGAACCAGCTGCGGGTCAGCAATTTGCTCTCGTAGCGCGCAACGGACAATATGTTATGGATCGTCGTCCACATGGTCTTGTCAGGCAAAATGCCCCGCCGAAAGAGAGGGGCGAAATCTTATCTTACTATTAATCAGTATATTAAATTAGATATAAAGCGGACAAAATTAGCAAGAAAAAGACGCCCTGCCAAGTGTCGGGCGTCGAATGAGGTGAATTTAAAATTCTTTAAGATTCTTTAATGAACGCGGCGGTTTCGCTGTTTACCGGAATACCCTCTCGCCCAGCGTTTCGGCCAACTGTTTTTTGAGTGCGCTCAGGGCATCGTAGCGCGACAGCAGAGCGGCGAGCTGGTTTTCGTCAACCGGTATGGCGCTCTGGACTTCCCGGATTTTTTCCATTTCCTGCCGGAGCAGTTCGGATACCTTGGTTGCCTTGTAGGCCATCAGTTGCATCGGCACCACCTCGTTCAGATGGTTCTCCTCCTTCCGGACAGAGACCTTGGTGCCGCCACTGTTGGCGTGTGCATCGAAAATCTTGCTCAGCGTATATTTCCCGGCGAAGAACGAGGCGGCCAGCTCCACCACCTCCGGTTCCCTGTGGCGGACGAAAAACTGCTCGCCGGTCGTCTCCCCGCGGCCGTTGCGTTCGCCGATTTCTTCCGCGATGCGCCGGTACAGGGGCCGTTCGAAATACAGGTCGTCGGCCTCCATCTCTCCGAGAATATACTCGGCGACCGTGCAGTCCGGTCCGTCCGGTTCAGGCTTGATCTGCCGGGAGCCGTACATCATCATCAGCCGGATGATCTCGCGTTCGGCAATGTCCAGTTCGTCCGGCGCATGCTGTATCCGGACTGCGGTCTCCATCGACTCACGCTCCGGCGTGCCCTCACCCTCTGAAGACGGGACACCGTGTTCACGACCGAGTTCCACCCGCCGGCGCTGCTGCTGAAACTGCTGTTCCGCCGCCTGCACCCGCCGCTTGTCCACCTCGGCCACCATCATCCGTTCTTCCACCTGCAGCGTGCGGCAGCATTCCTGGATGTATACCGACCGCATCACGGCGTCGGGAATGACGGAAATCGACCGGATGATATCGCTGATGAGTTTGCCGCGCTGGATGGGGTCGTCCTGGGCCTCGCTGAGCAGCAGCCGGGTCTTGAACGTGATGAAATCCACCTCTTCCGCCGCGAGGAACGCCTTCAGTTCGGCCGTGCTGTGCGATTGTGCATACGAATCGGGGTCTTCGCCGTCGGGCAGCAGGACAATCCGGACGTGCAGCCCTGCCTCCAGAATCATGTCGATGCCGCGCAGCGAGGCCTTGATGCCGGCCGCATCGCCGTCATACAACACGGTGACATTCGACGTGAAACGGGAAATCAGCTTGATCTGCTCCGTGGTGAGCGATGTGCCCGACGACGCCACGACATTCTCGATGCCCGACTGTGCCATGGACAGTACGTCGAGGTAGCCCTCCACCAGATAGCACTTGTCCTCTTTGCCGATGGCCTGCCTGGCCTGGTAGATGCCGTAGAGGTGGTCGCTCTTGTGGTAGATTTCAGACTCGGGCGAATTGACATATTTGGCTACTTTCTTGGTCTTGTCGGTCGTCAGCACCCGTCCGCCGAACGCCACGACCTGGCCCCGCGTGTCGTACACCGGAAACATCACACGTCCCCAGAAACGGTCGTATGGTCCATGCTCGCCTTCGATGGTCATGCCCGTCGCGACCAGCATCTCCTGCTTGAATCCGTCCTGCAGCATCTGCCGGGTGAACGCATCACGCCGGGGCAGACAGTAACCCAGCCCGAACTTCCGGATGGTATCCTCGCGCAGGCCGCGTTCCTTGAAATATGCCAGACCGATAGCCCGTCCGTCCTGATGCTCCATCAGCAGCGATGCGAACAGCTTCTGCGCATGGGACATCAGCACCAGCATGCTTTCCCGGTTGCTGCGCTGCTCCTGCTGCTGCGGTGTCTCGCGGCCGGTCTCCTCGATTTCGATATGGAATTTCCTGGCCAGATGGCGCAGCGCCTCCACGTACGACAGATGTTCGTACTCCATGACAAAGTTCACCGCATTGCCGCCCTTCCCGCAGCCGAAACACTTGTAGATG
>JAEEGL014419153.1_pt1 | contig 17983 bp, 14 predicted proteins | sample 9134231 | NCBI WGS metagenome assembly JAEEGL01 (sample SAMN16246548, study PRJNA631951) | gut metagenome | biome: gut microbiome; feature: rumen; material: fiber-attached | host: Bos | place: Iran: Karaj | collected 2018-10 | reverse complement strand
CCTAAAATTGCAAACTGAACTACCATAGTGTTGCAGATACTGTAAATTGAACCATAGGTTGGAGCAAAAACTTCTGCAATACCCTTCTGGTCTGCAAGTCGTGTAATAATTCCAATTAAAGGAATATCAGGATCTACAGGAAGACCCATTCGTTTCTGGAGTTCTTTTTTACATTTTGCTTTATTTGCAAGATTTTCAGAATCATAATTAGCAGGAATAAGTTTGTCTTTAGAAGGATTCCAGGTTTCAAGATCACAGCCATTAAGAACACCGCGGATAACGTCGGAACGAACACGAAGAAGTCCATCAAGGCCAAAGCCGCCTTCCATTGTCTGGATTTCTTTAGCATAAGTTGGAGAAACTGTTGTAATCATATCGGCACAGGAAAGAGCGGCCTGCATAAGATTTATGGAACCGTTACGTTCAAAGCCGGCACCGTGATAAAGCTGCCAGTCAATTCCAAGAGCCGGGAAAGAATCTTTACCATACCAGCCCTGATACCCAAGGTTATGAATTGTAAATACTGAGGCTGTATGGGCGAAATAACCATTACGGCAAACGTGTTTTAGAAGAACAGGAATAAGTGCACAGAACCAGTCGTGAGCGTGCATAATATCAGGATACCAGCCTAAGAGACGACAAATCTGGAAGGCACCGTGACAAAGAACTGCTGAACGGTATGGATTATCGTGGAAGTCAGGTTCATATTTTGTACCGTAAATACCGTCGCGGCCAAAACTCTGTTCATGGTCTATGAAATATACTGGTACTTCGGAATCTGGCAGGGTTGATTCGTAAACCTTTACCCAGGTTTCAATCTGTCCTGCCGCAACTGCAAGAGGTGCTTCTATTGGTTTTAATTTGGAGCGGTCAATCTTATAATAACGCGGCATAACAATTCTTACGTCGTGACCAAGCTTTTTAAGTGAAATAGCGAGTGCTGAAACAGCATCTGCTAATCCACCGGTCTTTGCAAAAGGTACAGTTTCTGAAGTTACCATTAAGATTTTCATTATTCCTCCTTTGTGTCATTATCGGACTTGAGCCGATAATCTCAAAAGATTGCCGTGTCAAGCACGGCAATGACAGTGTTTTTTCATAGCAATGATAGTGTTATTTTTCCTCAACTGCCCGCTTAAATGCTTCGCGGCTATTCAGAATTGTTTTTTCGCTGCAGCAATAGGCGATTCGGAACCAGCCTTTTCCACCAAAGCCGGAGCCTGGAGCACATAGAATGTTGTATTTTTTAAGATGATTTGTAAAAGCCATATCATCATCATTCCAGCCATCAGGAACTTTTACAAACAGATAGAAAGCTCCATCCGGTACAGCGTATTTTAAGCCGGCATAATCCATAACCTCACAGATTTCGTTGCGGCGTTTTTCGTAAAGGCTGTAATCACATTTTGCATTCCAGCTTTTAGCAATTACCTTCTGGAACAAAGCAGGTGCGTTTACATAACCAAGGATTCTTGTAGAAAAAATTGCAGCTGAAATAAAAGAATCAGCTTCCGGGCAGGCTGGATTTACGCATACATAACCGATTCGCTCACCAGGTAAGCTTAGATTTTTTGCAAAAGAGGTAACAACAACTGCATAAGGATATTTTGGGAATACAGCGGCAACCTTTTTTCCATAAGTAATTGCTCTGTATGGTTCATCACAAATAATATATGGATAACGGCCTGTTTTTTTACCGTGCTCTTCCAAAACATTTACAACAGCTTCAATTTCTTCGTCTGAATAAATACGGCCTGAAGGATTATTTGGCGAATTGATTAAAATTGCTGCAGTTTTTTCATTTAATGCTGCCTTTATTGTATTTGCATCCAGACCAAAATCATCTTTTGTTTTTACACGAACAATTTCGCCACCGTGATTATGAATATAATGATCGTATTCTGTAAAATATGGACAAGGAACAATTACTTCATCACCATCATTCAGAAGCGTTTTTAGCGTAACATTTAAGGCACCGGCAGCACCAACAGCCATTACAACATTAGAAAAACTAACAGGAACGCCCTGCTCTGCTGAAGTTTTAGCTGCCATTGCCTCACGGGCTTCTTTATAACCTGCATTTGGCATATATCCGTGGCAAAGATGTGTAGTATCTGCTGCAACCTCTTTTATCTTGTTAATAACTTCTTCCGGCGGATCCAGATCTGGATTTCCAAGGCTAAAATCAAAAACCTTGTCTTCGCCATATTTTTGCTTTAATAAATTACCTTCTTCAAACATCTTTCGGATTACACCGGCCGATGGACTTTCTACTAATGCTTTAATTTTTTTTGATATCATATGTAGCTATTATAGCACAATTATGTTTATTGAAACAATATAACAATTATTTTATAATGGAGGTACGTTATGACAAGGAAAAATAGATTTTTTATAGCAGTTTTTGCAGTATTATTTATCATCCCTTTGAATGCTCAATATTTTAATTCTAACCTTACAGAAGCAGAAAAACAGATAATTTCCAGCGGTGAGATTTATATTAAGAATATTAATTATCAAAAATATATGTGTCTTAATAAAGGAATTAACGATAACGGAAATTATCTTATTGAAGAAATAAAGGATTTGAATCCGAAATATCTTGCTGAAGTTATTCAGATTAAGCCTTATGCAGGAAATGAAGATTTACCACAGCGCTTGGAAACCCTTTTGAATAATGTTTCTGATTATGCGGGCATTCCTTATTATTCTGAACGAGCAGAAGCCTGGTACGATTTGTATACTTCAGCAGAAATTGTAAACAGTAAAACAGAAGGCAAAAAAACAACAATTGACGCTGTTTTTGTAATGGAGCCTTTTGATGTAGTAAATGAAAAAATTATAATGATGAATGATAATGATTCGATTCTGTATATTGCTACAAACCAGAACAAGCTTCGCTATCTTGATAAGTTTGACTGTATCTGGCCAAAAAAAATGAAAATCTGCATTCTTTTGTTCCGAGACGGCGATAACTGGGTTTTGTATGGAATTGGTGGCGTAAATGCTCCTCGTATTCCGCTTTTTACAGAAAGGATTCAGACTTCGTTTATTAACAGAATTAACACATTCTGCAGCTTTATTTTTAAGAAATTGGGGTAAATTAAATGATTTGGTTGATTGGGTGTAAGGGAATGCTTGGTACAGAGGTTGCAAAACAACTGGAAGAAGCGCGCATTCCTTTTGTGGGAACAGACAAAGAAGTTGATATTACAGATCCGCATGCGCTTGAAGAGTTTGAGGCTAATGTTGAACGAGAATCTTATCTGCAGTATAAAAACTCAGACAGACATATAAGATGGATTATTAACTGCTCGGCATATACAAATGTTGATAAAGCAGAAGAAGATGTTGAACTTGCAGAAAAGCTTAATACTACTGGTCCTTTGAATATTGCCCGAATTGCCCGTAAAATTGGTGCTAAACTAATTCATATTTCTACAGATTATGTTTTTAACGGACGTGGAAAAGAGCCTTATACCGAAGATATGGAAAAAGAACCTCTTGGTGTTTATGGAAAAACAAAAGCGCTCGGTGAAGAAGCAGTTCAAAAGGAAATGAACCAGTATTACATTATCCGAACTGCCTGGCTTTACGGCTTTGACGGTAAAAACTTTGTTTATACAATGACTAAGCTGATGAATGACCGCGATACCATTAAAGTTGTAAGCGATCAGTTTGGAACTCCTACTTTTGCAGAAGATTTAGCTGGAATTATTATTAAATTGATTAAAAAATCAGACAGTGCTAAGGAGATTTTTGGTAAAAAGAGTGCTCCTGCTTACGGAATCTATCATTTTACCGATGCTGGAGAAACAAACTGGCACGATTTTGCTGCTGAGATTTACAGACTGGGAACAAAGTTTGGACGGATTAAAAACAGCTGTAAGGTTGAGCCTTGTACTACAGAAGAATACGGTGCCAGGGTTGAACGCCCGCATTATTCAGTTTTAAGCAAGGAAAAGATTTCTAAAGAGCTTAAGATTAAGATTCCTGACTGGAAACAGAGTCTTGAAAAGTTTATGAAGTCTAATAGATTTAATGTAAAATAGATTATCGGGTCAAGCCCGATAATGACAGATTGGTGGCAAACCCGATAATGACAGGTTTTATTATATGAAAAAAAGATTTTCATTACTGATTATTATTTTATCATCCTTTTTTTTTAATAGTTTTGCACAGGAAGCATTAAAATCTACGGAAGAAGAATATTATGATATGCTTTCGTTGAGTGGACTTGTAAAACGAAGCTTTTTAAATTACCGAACTTTGTCCGATTCAAAATGGGTTTTTAATGAAGATTTAACAATGGAAGTTGAAGCTTCTGATTCGGAGCTTTTACATCCCTGGGAAAATAATAATCTAGGAACTACCTACACTCTTTACAAGCTTGAAAAAGAAAAGCTTAATTTTTATGAACGCGGTGTAGATAACGCTATAAATGTGAAGATTTACGGGCCCGAATGGTATAACAACTATAATACAGCTGCACCCTGGGGTGGAAATGACGGTGCTTTATGGCAGGGACGAGGTTATAACACAAGCTTTACGGCCGGTATTCGTGCTGAAATGTTCGGTTTTGATTTAACCTGTAAGCCTCAGGTAAGTTTTTCTCAAAATAAAGAGTTTGAAATAATGCCTTCCAAATATGGAAACGGTTATGGATATTTCTGGGGTGCATGTGATGCTCCACAGCGTTTTGGCGACTCCTCCTTTTGGAAATACGATTGGGGTGATACAGAGCTGCGCTATAGCTGGCATGCTTTTACAATTGGTGCAGGGACAGAATCAATCTGGCTTGGTCCGGCTCACGAAAATGCACTGCTCTACTCTAACAATGCGGCAACATTTCCAAAAATTGATTTTGGTTTTAAACGAACAGAGGTAATCATTCCTATTCCAAAACCAAAGCATACAATTCAGCAGTTTAAGCTTCCAAAAAGCGACAGAAGCTTTGATTTTTATAATATAAATATTGGAGAAATTGAAGCCCGTGTCTGGGTAGGCAAGCTTAAAGAATCTGATTATTTTGATACAAATCCTGATAATGATGAAAGACAGATTAACGGCTGGACAGTTTCGTATTCACCATCATTTTTGAAAGGCTTTACAATTGGCTTTAATAAAATCTGCATGTGTTATTGGGGCGACAAATACTGGTTTAAGTATCTGAATCCGTATTATAAGGGAAATGTTGTAAAAACAACAGATGAAAAACAGGGCGAAGATCAGAAGGCTTCATTTACGTTTGAGTGGCTTTTTGAAGACATTCTGTTTGACTGTTATGCTGAAGTTGGTGTAGATGATTATCCATCGAAAGGTGTAAAGCTTTATGAATATGCACGTTTTCCATTCCATACAATGACTTATACTGTCGGCTTTAAGAAAGGCATTGAGTTTGAAAAAACAAATAAGCTTCGCGGTTTAATTAATTTTGAGTGGAACTGTACAGAAGCAAGTCAGGATTATCAGATGTGGCCTAATTCCGGTTATAATTTTGCTTTTCATGGTCAAATACGACAAGGCTGGACAAATAAAGGACAATGGCTTGGTTCATCAATTGGTTACGGCGGAAATAATCAATATCTGTCTTTTACCCTATTTTCACCACATGGTTACGAAAAGTTTTTTGCCGGAAGAAATAATCCGGATAATAACTTTATCTGGTCAAAGTGTGTTGAAGGAGAAACCTCATATAATTCTGTCAGATATTTTACTGCTTTTAAGGCCAATTTTTATACAGGAATTGAAAGCTTATGGTATGTAATTCCAAGCCTTTCTGTAAAAGCGTCTTTTATGTATGATTTGATTATAAATCCTTTATATAATCCTGGAGTGTCTAAAAATGGTGCTTACAGGGAATATAATTATATGCATAATTTTGTCTTTACATTTACTGCCAAGTATAATTTTTAGATTTACGTTTTTTAGGAGTAAACAGAGTTTTTAATGATAAAGAAAAGAGTTTTAATAATACTTATATGCTTTTTCTCACTTTTATATAACTCATTTTCGCAGGAAGCCTTAAAATCAATTGAAGAAGAATATTACGATTTTCTTTCTCTCACTGGTGTAACAGAACGACCAACGCTTGGATACAGGACATTGAGTGACAGTTTGTGGGAGTTTAATGAAGAAGAAACTTTAGACGAAAGCTCTGCTCATATCTGGAAAGATAATAACCTGGGAACAACCTTTACCTTATGGGAAGCTTCAACTCCAGCTGAAAACTGGTTTGCCAGAGGAATAAAACAAGGTCTAACCGCCCGCATTTATGGTCCTGAATGGTTTAACAGCTATAATACTGCGGTTCCTTATGGTCAGAATGATGGAGCCTTGTGGCAGGGGCGCGGTTATAATACTTCTTTTACGGCAGGTGCCAGACTTGAAGGATATGGTTTTGAATTGACGTTTAAGCCGCAGGTGAGCTGGATGCAGAACAGGGAGTTTGATATTAATGAAAATATTTATCCTAATAAATATTCCTATTCATTCCAATCTGATACAGTAAATCATCCAATTGATATAGTTCAAAGATACGGAGAAATTTCTTTTTGGAATTTTGATTGGAGTGATTCTGAAATACGATGGAATTGGAAAACTTTTACTATTGGTTTTGGAACACAAAATCCATGGTTGGGACCTGCATATCTTAATCCGATGTTAGGTAGTAATAATGCACCTGGATATGGTAAAATTGATATAGGTATTCGAAAAACTAATCTTATTCTTCCATATTTTAATAAAAATTTAGGTTATTTAGAAGGTAGAATTTGGACAGGACAACTTTTAGAATCTGATTATTTTGATAATAATGTTTCAAATAATAAAAGGATGTTAAACGGCTTATCTGTAAGTTATTCTCCTTCTTTTATACCTGGATTCACAATTGGAATTAATCGCATTTTTCTTACTTACTGGCGACAAGAAAACCTAAAATATTTATTAAGATTATTTACATATAGTAGAGAGAATGCACTTCCTTCAAGTAATAATGATGAAGATCAAAAATATACTTTATTTGCAGAATGGACATTTAATAAAGTTGGTTTTTCTATTTATGGTGAATTTGGTCGCGACGATTATTCTTCTGATGAAGAAACTAATCCTTTTCATACAGCAATTTACACAATTGGTGGCAAACAACTTATTCCTATACGACTAACAGAACTTTTTCCAAAATGGAAAAAGTCAATTGATTTAGATTCAGAATTTATATTTGAATGGAATGATTTTGAAATGTCTCAGGATTTTCAATTTCAATGGCCATATTTAGGTTTTTACGCACATGGTTTCGTTCAGCAAGGATATACGCATAAGGGACAAATTTTAGGAGCTGGGACAGGTTGGGCCGGTAATAGTCAGTTTATAAAATACAAAGTTTATTATTCAAAAGGATATACATCATTTACTTTTCATAGATATTCTCCTAATAATAATTCTGTGTATAGTCAAGCTGTTAAAGCTATGGCTGATAATCCAAAATCTGATTTAAATTATAAATGGTATGCAAAATTTGAAACCTATTTTTGTTATTTACTTGAATCAAATTATTACATTACTGAAGAATTAAATATTAGAATTTCTTTTGCATATATATTAGGATACAAACACAATTATATTACAGGTAATGCTTCACATAATTTCAATACCAACATTACTATTAAATATATATTTTAAAAGATATTGAAAACCAACAGTATTTATTATTTTATTTGTATAAAAGTAATACTGTAAATATTTTATCGAAAATGTTATAATTATGATTAACAAAATTATATATAATGGTTTTAATATGAATTATAAATTAATTGAATTACCAGTTCACGGAGACAAGCGAGGAAAACTAGTTGCTCTTGAATCGTTAATAGACCTTCCTTTTGAAATAAAACGTGTTTATTATATGTTTGATACTCTACCAAATGAATCAAGAGGTTTTCATGCACATAAAAAACTTGAACAGATTATTATAGCTATGGATGGAGCCTGTCGTTTTATTCTTGATGATGGTAAAAACAGAGAATCCGTTTTACTTAATAGACCAGATGTTGCTTTATATATTGGACCAGGTATGTGGCGAGAAATGCATGATTTTAGTTATGGATGTAAACTTGTAGTTTTAGCAAGCGAACATTATGATGAAAAAGAATATATTCGAAATTATGATGATTTTTTGAAAAGCTTAAAGGAATAAAATAATATGATTACTATAAAAGATTATACTAAAAATGATTTCGAAGTATGGAATTCTTTTGTAAGTTTTGCGAAAAACTCTCTTTTTATGCATAATCGTAATTTTATGGAATATCATTCAGATCGTTTTGTCGATAATTCCTTATTATTCTATGAAGATGATGATTTAATTGCCCTACTTCCCGCAAACAAGAAAGATAATCAATTAATAAGTCATGGAGGACTTACTTATGGCGGTTTTATTACCGGACAGAAAATGAAAGAATATAAAATGCTTGAATGCTTTGATAGATTAAAAGAATATATGACGAAAAATTCTTTAGATTCACTAATCTATAAAACAATTCCTTACTGTTATTTTAAGAATCCTGCTCAAGAAGACTTATATGCTTTATTTAGAAATAATGCCTCAATTATAAAAATTGAACCAGCTAGTGTAATTGATTTTAACTATCCTATTAAACTTCCAAAAGGTCGAAAAGCACAAATAGGTCGTGCGAAACGAGAGGGTGTTAAAATTGAACTTTCTGAAGATTTCAATTCCTTCATAAATCTTGAAAACTTAGTTTTACATGAACACCACAATATAAAAGCTGTTCATACCGGTGCAGAATTAGAATTACTACATAATAGATTTCCTGAACAGATAAAATTATTTGCTGCAATGTATAATAATAATATGATTGCAGGTTCACTCATTTTTGTTTATGAAAATGTTATTCACACACAATATCTTGCTGCAGATGATACTGCAAGAGAAATTGGTGCCTTGGATTATTGTATAAATGAGATTATAAATAAATATTCAGAAACAAAACAATTTTTAGATTTTGGTATTTCTACTGAAAATGACGGAAAATTATTGAATGAAGGTTTGATAAGTCAAAAAGAAGGTTTTGGAGGAAGAACCATAGCATATCAGACCTGGGAATTAAAATTATAATGAGGTAGAAAAATGCATGTTCCTTTTTTAAGTTTACACGATATTACACAAAAATATAATAAAGAGATTCATGAAGCTGCACTCCGAGTTATTGATAATGGCTGGTATCTTCAAGGAGAAGAAAATAAGAAATTTGAAAAAGCTTATTCAAATTATATTGGTACAAATTATACTATCGGATGTGCAAATGGACTAGATGCTCTTATTTTAATTTTTAGAGCATATATTGAATTAGGTATGATGAAACCTGGAGATGAAGTTATTGTTCCTGCAAATACATTTATTGCAACAATATTAGCTATAACAGAAAATAAACTTATTCCTATTCTTGTTGAGCCGAATATAAACACACTTGAAATTGATGATTCTTTAATTGAAGAAAAAATTACTTCTAGAACAAAAGCAATTTGTATAGTTCATCTTTATGGTCAATGTGCATTTACAGATAAAATTGGAGATATATGCAAAAAATATGCTCTAAAACTTATTGAAGATAACGCACAAGCTCATGGATGCTCTTTTAATGGCAAGAGAACTGGTTCAATTGGAGATGCAGCTGGACATAGTTTTTATCCAGGGAAAAATTTAGGTGCATTGGGAGATGCAGGTGCAGTTACAACAAATGATAAGACACTCGCAGATACTATTCGTTCTCTATCAAATTATGGTTCTTCACAAAAATATGTATTTGATTATTGTGGAAAAAACAGTCGTTTAGACGAACTTCAAGCTGCAATATTAAATGTAAAACTAAATCATCTTGACGAGGATATAAGACTTCGAAAAGCTGTTGCAAAAGAATATATATCTAATATCAATAATACAAAAATTAAATTACCAAATATATTTGATTGGGAACAACATGTTTTTCATCTTTTCCCAATATTTTGTAATAAACGTAATGAATTACAAAAGTATCTTGCAGAAAAAGAAATTGGAACAAATATTCATTATCCTATTCCACCACACAAACAGAAATGTTATAAAGAATGGAATAATTTATCTTTTCCAATTACAGAACAGATACATAAACAAGAATTAAGTCTTCCTATGAGTCCTTGTTTAACAAAAGAACAAATTGAATATGTAATTGAATGCATAAATGAATGGAGATAATAACTAATGCTTTCTAAAATAAAAAAAGGGCTTCAGATTTTTACATTAACATGGACAATTCTTAACAAAAAACAAAGAATTTTATTTATTTTATTATTTATTTCTATCCTAATAAAAGCATTAATGGAAACTATTGGTGTATCAGTATTAATGCCATTTGTACAGGCTATTCTTACCCCTGATAAATTGATTGAAAATAAATACTTTCAACCAGTTTTTTTATATTTTAATATAACGAATTCAAAAGCAATTATATTATTTATTTCAATTTCAGTTATAACTTTTTATATTATAAAGAACATATATTCTTTACTTTGTACATATTGGCAACAAAAATATCGCTGTTATTTACAGCAACATATTTCTGTTTCTATTCTAAATAATTATTTAAAACAACCTTATAGTTTTTTTACACAAACAAATTCATCAATATTAATTAGAAATATTATAAATGATACCGATGGCATTATGTCTGTTATAAATAATCTTTTTAATTTACTGACAGAGATATTCATTGTATTAATGATTACATCATTTTTATTTATAACAGATCCTTTAATAGCAGGTGGCCTTTTTGCATCTGTTGCTGTTGTTCTTCTTATTCCAACTTTCATTTTAGGAGGTCCTATTCGAAGAAAAGGTTCTCTTTTACGTGATTATGCAGCATTAGTATATAAAGATGCTCTTCAATCAATAAATGGTATAAAGGAAATAATAGTTGGAAATAAACAAGCATTTTTTTCCAAAAAATATGAACAGAGTTATAGAAGTAAAAGCAAAAATGATATTCAATCCTGTGTTCTTGCTGCGATTCCTACAAGATTAATTGAAGCAGTTTGTATTTCTTCTTTAGTTGGAATAGTTGCATATAAAGTATTAAATGGTAATACATCTGATATAATGATTGCTCAATTAAGTGCCTTTGCGGTTGCCGCATTTAAACTATTACCGTCTGTATCTGGCATGTCTTCGAGTTTCAATTCATTGATTCTTTTACACTCAGTACTCATTTCTGTTCATGAAAATTTATATATAAAATCTGACTTTTTAATAAGTGGTAAGACATCTAGTTCTTTATTTTTTAATAAAAGTATTGAATTTCAAAATGTATCATTTAAATATGAAAATGGAAATAATTATGTATTTACAAAAGTTAATCTTAAAATAAATAAAGGAGATGTAGTCGGAATTTTAGGACCTTCAGGTGCAGGAAAAACAACTTTTGTTGATGTACTTTTAGGTTTATTACAAAAAACAGAAGGAAGTATCTTAATAGATTCTATTGAATTAACTCTTGATAACATAATGAATTGGCGTGAAAAGATTTCTTATGTTCCACAAACAGCCTATTTACTTGATGATAGTATAGAAGCAAATGTTGCATTTGGAGAAAATGTAATTGACAAGAATAAAGTTCATAAAGCTCTTGAAGAATCAATGCTTTTAGATTATGTAAATTCACTTCCACAAAAAGAAAGCACTACTATAGGAGAACGTGGAGTTCAAATGTCAGGTGGACAAAGGCAAAGGCTTTCTATCGCAAGAGCTTTATATACAAATCCAGATATCATTGTTTTTGATGAAGCTACTTCTGCTTTAGATGAAATTACTGAAAAAGAAATTATGGAATCTATTGATAATCTAATTGGAAGTAAAACATTAATCATAATTGCTCATAGACTTTCAACTTTAAAAAAATGCAATAAGTTTTTTGAAGTAAAAGATGGAAGCATTACAGAAAAAGATAAGAATATTATTGGAGAATAATTATGTTTATCGAAAAGATTAAAAACATAAAAAGATTATTGAATGAGCCAGATTCTTTTATATCAAATGCTTATGGTAAATGTTATTACCCAGTATATAATCGTTATGCGAAATTTGATTCTAATTTACCAGAGATTTATTCAAAGAATGGAAATAAGTTAAAATTATGTTACATACGCGATTTTAATAACGCTCACTCCCCTTATTCTCCATCAGAATATATTTATTGGGATCGGTTTAATTTTGGCTTAGACACACATTTTTATTCTCACAATGAAATGTTAAAGACATTTGGAAGTCCAAAGTATAGATTTGGGACTCTTGGAGAATCAGAAGCTATTGTACCTGAAGATTATAAAATATTTAAAAAAAATAAAGGTTTGAATAATGATTTTGATTATATTTTTACACATTCTTATGAAATTTTAAATGATATTCCAAATGCAAAATATGTTCCATTCTGTGCTAATCCATGGTATGCAACAGAAAGAGGCGGTGGTATTTTAGATCCAGAATTATATAATAAAAAAACAAAAATGATCTCTATTCTTTCAAGTAATTTACAATTATGTGATATGCATAAAAGAAGAATTCAGTGTGCACTAGATTGTAAAACTAAACAACTTGCAGATACTTTTGGTACATTTGATAATGGTCCAATTGTTAAGATTTCTGAGACTCTAACTGATTATAGATATTCCATCGCTATAGAAAATGACATTAAACCTTTTTGGTATACAGAAAGAATTACTAGTTGTTTTGCTTCTTTTACAATTCCAATTTATTGTGGCGCTACAAATATTTATAAATTTTTTAATACTGATGGAATTATTCAAATTTCTCCTGACGATTGCTTAAATATAGAAAAAATAGTAAAAATGTGTACTAAAGAAGATTATGAAGCTAGAATTCCAGCTATGATTGATAATTATAATCGTGTATTAGATTATTACAATATAACAGATTATATGTATCTTCATTATTTGATAGGATATATTAACTAATGAAAATTTTATCATTGGGAAATAATGATATAATATTTTTTAAGAGGTTTTAAATGAGAAGAGTTATAACATATGGTACATTTGATTTATTACATTACGGACATATAAACTTGTTAAAAAGAGCAAAAGCTCTTGGAGATTATCTTATAGTTGCTCTTTCTACAGACGATTTTAATTGGAATGAAAAACATAAAAAATGTTTTTTTTCATATGAAAAACGAAAACAGTTGTTAGAAGCAATTAGATATGTTGATTTAGTTATTCCGGAAGAAAATTGGGAACAAAAGCGAAATGATATTACCGAATATCATATTGACACATTTGTAATTGGTGATGATTGGAAAGGAAAATTTGATTTCCTAAAGGATTTATGTGAAGTTGTTTATTTAGAAAGAACTCCCGAAATTAGTACAACAAAAATTAAGCAGGATTTAAATGATAATTCAAATAATTAAAAAAATATTAAAAAAATTTATACCTCCGAAAATTTTAAATTTTTACAAAACTCTAAAACAAAAAAAATATATAGAAAAACCATTTTTAATTCAAGAAAAATATAAAAAAATTGAAAAAAAATTAAAAAGAAAATGTTCATCTGGTTATAAATTAAAGATTGGTTTTTATGTAATATACGATTCATCTTGGGGTGCTAGGCCATTATTTGAATATTTGCTTAATAACAATTTTTTTGATGTAAAGCTTGTATTATGTCCAGATACTTCTCGTGGAAATGAAAATCAAAACAAATTATTAAATGACTCATATATAAGATTAAAAGCATTGTATGGAGAAAATAATGTAATAAATTCTTACGACAATAAATGTCGAAAATTTAAAGATTATATAAAACAATTTGATATTATTTCATTTGAAAATCCTTATGATTCAATGACATTTAAATATTATAAGATTAATTATGCAATAAAACACAATAAACTTACTTTTTTTAATTCCTATGCATACCAAGGAAAATTAAAATATGATATTGAAGTATTAATTAAATCAGATGAATATAGTCTTTTTTGGAAATTATTTGTTGATAATCCTGTTACTGTTGAACAATCAAAAGAATTTCAAAAAATAAAAGGTGCAAATGTAGTTTTATCAGGATATTGTAAAATGGATAAATTCATTATTAATAATGAAAATCATAATAAAAGAAAAACCATTATGATTGCACCACATCATACAGTGCAAACAAATATAGGTAATCTTCATATATCAAATTTTCTATCTTATTCAGACTTTTTTTTAGAATTACCAGCTTTATATCCAAATATTGATTTTATATTTAGACCACATCCTTTACTTTATTATACTTTATGTAAAAAAGAAGTATGGGGCCCTGAAAAAACAAATTTATATTTTGATAGAATTTCTAGTTTTAAAAATGTAACATATTCATACGATGGTGAATATTTTTCTGATTTTAATAAATCAGATGCACTAATAGATGATTGTGGTTCTTTCCTAGCTGAATATTTTTACACAAACAAACCTCAATGTTATTTATTAAAAGAAGATTTGTCGAACAATCAAGAATTTTCTGATTTTGGAAAAGAATTATTTAATTACATTTATACGGCTTATAATCAAAAAGATATAATTTACTTTATTGATGAAGTTGTATTAAAAGATAATGATTATTTATTTAATAAGAGAAAAGAATATGCAAATAAAAATATAATTATTAATTATCCAAATGTATCTTCTTTTATCTATAACTATATAAAAAATATTTTCTATAAATGAGGATCTAACTGTGAAGATAATAACAGCATTAAAGCATATTATAAAAGTTATCTTTAAGAGAGAAAAAATTTATTTTATTCCATATAAAAATGAAAATGTCATAGATATTTTTGATTTAAACACACAAAATCTTGCACAAAAGAATAATAACAAATACCAATACATTATAGGTATTGATGGAATTGGTTTTTCTGGAAGCAGTGCTGTAACTGATTTTCTTGCTGAATTTTCAACCTGTACTGTTTTTGGTGGAGTTGATATGAGAGAAAATCCTGAACGTGGAATAATGAACACTTATGAAGTTGATGTTTTTAGAGACCCTTATGGCATTTTGGATTTAGAGAAAATTTGTTATACAAATGTTACTAGAATTAGAAATAAGGCAATTAATGATTTTATAAATCTAACAATTCAGAATTATAGAGGTTCTTGCCCTCTTTATGATGATTACTATCTTTTTGAAACCCAAAAATTTCTTAATAATATATTAGATTATACAATTCCATTGTTTGAAAAACAAAAATCATATATTCCAAAACGATTAAGTATTTCTGAATATCGTAAATACGCAAACAATTATATTTCAAGCTTTTTAGGAAATATTGAATCGAAAAAGAACTTAGTTTTAGATAATTTTCTTTCAATTGGTGAACCTAATTCTAAGATCTTCAATGATTATTTTGGTAATTATAAATTAATTTATGTATATTCCGATCCCCGTGATATTTATGCAAGAGCAAGACTTCAACCAGGAAATGATTGGGTACCTGTTGATAAAGAATTATTTTTAAAGTTCTATACTAGGGAATTTCCTTTATTTATAAAAAATACAGATAAAAATATTCTCTGTGTAAGTTTTGATGAGTTTTGTAATGATTATGATAAAGTCGCAACAAAAATAATGCAATTTTTGGATTTAAAAGAAACTGAACATATTAATAAGTTTAAGTATTTTGATCCTAAAAAAAGTATAAATAATACAAAAGTGTATACAAAAATTGAAAATCAAGAAGTTATAAATTACATATATAATAATTTAAAACAATACTGTTGGGAAAATATAAAATGATAAATCAACCTTTAATTTCAGTATTATGTTCTTCCTTTAATCATGAAAGATTTGTTGGATACTTTATTCAAAGTCTTATAAATCAAACTTACAAGAATTGGGAATTAATTATAATAGATGATTGTTCCACAGATAATAATATAAAAGAAATTGAAAAATTCTTAAATGATTCAAGAATTCATTTTTCTAAAATGGACTACAATAGTGGTTCCAGTATTGTAACTGAAAAAGCCTTTCTTCAATCAAAAGGCGAAATAATTGTAGATTGTGCCTCAGATGATGCTTTATTTGATAATTATTTCGAAACAATTATTGATATTTTTATAAATAATCCTGATATTGGAGTAATTTATAATTCACTAGAAATTATAGATGAAAATAATTTTCCTTATGCTATATGGAAAAAAATTAATAAACCAAAATATCAGCTTTTATCAGAACTTTTTTACGATCAAAATGTTCTCTTTTCTACAGGTATGGCTGTTCGTAGAAATGAATATAAGAAAATACTCCCAATGAATTTTGCTTGCATTCAACATCAAGATTATAAATGGCATATCCAATTACTGTTTAATACTGAATGTAAAATTTTAGAAACTCCTCTTGTAAAATATCGAATACAACGAAAAGAATCAAAAAGTCTTGGAACACTATCTTTAGCAGCAAAAAATAGAGTAATTCTCGAAGAAGAATATTTAATGAATACCTTTCTTGAAATTACCGACACTGAATTAGTTAAACAAATTATTAATAATGATTCTTTCGATGATTTCTCAATAGAAGAAATTCCTTTTATACTTGGAATGTCGATTCTTAATTCAAATAACATATACAAAAAACAATGGGGATATAAAACCTTATTAAATTTTTTTTCTGATAAAAACAATCTAGATATAATATATAAAAAATATAATTTTCAGTTTAAAGATTTTTTACAAATATCCAATCAAAACTTTTTTATTGAACCAAAAGAAAGCAAAAAAATTATTTTAATAAATAAAATAAAGCATTTTGCAAAATGTATTTTAAAATTTTTACATTTATATAAAGAAAAATAATATGAAAGAAACTATTAAAAGAATTCTAAAAAAAATTCATCTTTTTAAAATCATTAGAACGCAGATTATTTTTATTAGGTATATTAAAAGGACAATCAAAAGCTTTATTTATATATTAAAACACTCAAAAAAAGATTCTATTCTTATAAAAAAAATTATAAATACATCAAATTATTCATTATTCATTACACATACATTTGGTGGCGGTACTTCTAAATTTCAAAAGCAATTTTTTGATACTGAAAATCAATTATACATAATAACTAACAAAAGAAAAGAAGAAAATAATTTATATTCTTTTATATATAATGAAAATGAACTTCTTCTTACAAAAAAGAAACTTAAACAATTATTATTGAATTCAAATAAAATTTTTGTTAATTCTCTATATACTTTTCGAGAATGGAAGTTTTTCTTATCGACATTAATTAAAGCTAAAAAAAAGTTAAATATATTTATTCAATATATGATTCATGACTATCATTGTATCTGCCCTAATTTAAACTTAATTCATAATGATAATTATTGTAAGCTTCTATGTAAAACAGAAAAATGTAATTTTTCTTACCTTGATAATTATACGAAATCAATAAAAATCTGGAGAAAAAAATGGTATGCATTTTTACAATCCATTGATTCTATAAGATGTTTTTCAACATCGTCTTATAAGTATTTAGTATCAATTTACCCTGAAATAAGAAATAAAATAATTATTTTTCCTCATGATTTGTCTTATTGTCATAATTCACCAATAAAAATAGAAAAGAACTTTAATCTGGGTATTATTGGTAACATAAATAATGCCGCTAAGGGATTATTTGTTCTTGACTACATAGCACAAAATTTTGAAAAAAAACATATTCAAATTACAATTATAGGAACGAATCCAGAAGATATTATTAATGATGTTCCTATTAGAGAAAATGAATTATTCCTTGGACCATATATAAATGAAAATTTACAACAAATTATAGAAAAAAACAAAATATCAATCGTAGCTTTTACTTCAATATGTCCAGAAACTTTTTCATACCTTATAAGTGAGCTTATGCTTATGAATATTCCTATTATTTGTTTTAAT
>JAEEGL014157275.1_pt1 | contig 17983 bp, 23 predicted proteins | sample 9134231 | NCBI WGS metagenome assembly JAEEGL01 (sample SAMN16246548, study PRJNA631951) | gut metagenome | biome: gut microbiome; feature: rumen; material: fiber-attached | host: Bos | place: Iran: Karaj | collected 2018-10 | reverse complement strand
ATTAGCAGTACTTGTTCCTTTTTTACGAAGTTCATATATCTGCATAGGTTGACCACCTGTAGCAAGAGGGGTTATACCATTAAAAAATTTTGTAATAGAATTTAAATAAAGCATGAACTTAAAAGATATATCTTTATTATAATTTTTAGTAAAGATATAAAAAGGAATTGTATCTGTAACAAAGTATATTAAATAAATGATTATGGCAACAAGAATCCATGGGAAACTAGCTTTAGATATGATTTCAATTATTTCATTAAAATTATCTTTTAGCAGGAAATAAAGCATAATAATGGTAATAAATAAAATAATTAAACTGTTTCTTAAACGATGTTTCATTACACACTCCATATACAAGAATAACATATCTTTAATTTTTTATAAACAATTAGTATAATTATTATGGAGGGAATAATGTATATCGGTATTTGTGGAAAACAAGGTAGTGGAAAATCAACACTATCCAAGAAACTTTTAGAAGAATTAAATGATTATATATATATTGATATTGATAAAATAGGTCATCAAGTTAATGAATTAGATGAAGTAAAGAATGAATTAATTAAGACTTTTGGTGAAGATATACTAACAGATAATAAAATAAATCGAAAACTTTTAGGTAAAAAAGTTTTTAATAACCAAGATAATATGAATAAGTTAATAGAGATTACATGGAAATATATGGAAAGAGAGATAGATCAATTAATTGGAAATTCTAAAAATGTAATCTTTGATTGGCAACTACTACCTAAAGTTAAATATTTTAAGATGTGTGATTTAAAGATATTAATTGATACTCCATATGAAATAAGAGAAGAAAGAATATTGAAAAGAGATAATATTAGTCCCGAATATTTAAAAAGTAGAGAAGAGAGTAGTATCATATATAACAAAAATGATTTTGATATCGTTTTACCAGATAATGAAATAGATATAGAAAGAGTGAAAATGTATGAAAAGAGTATTATATCCCGCTAGTTTTGACCCCATAACAAATGGTCATATAAATATTATTAATCGAGCATTAAAGATATTTGATAATGTTGTAATCGCTATTATGGATAACCCTAATAAAAAGAGTTTATTATCGAAAGAAGATCGATTAGATATAATAAAAAAGATTTTTAATAATAATCCTAATGTTGAAGTAATAATAGGAAGTGGAGCAACAATTGATGTATGCAAAGATAATAATTGTAATTGTATCCTTCGAGGTTTAAGAAGTTCTATTGATTTTGAAAATGAAAAAGTATTAGATTATTATAATAAAGAATTATCAAATGATGAAATTGATACTGTTTATTTAATGTCTGATCGAGAATTAGAATTTATTTCATCAAGTGCGGTTAAAGAACTATTTAATCTTAAAAAAGATATTAGTAAATATGTACCTAATGAAGTATTAGAGATACTAAATTTACAAAAAAAGGCTTGACATTATCTTTATTTTTGATATACTTAATCATGTCATTTGCTTATTTGGCTGTTTAGTCTATTTATGCTAAATAATTAATGACTTGATATTTGCGGGTGTAGTTTAATGGTAGAATTCCAGCCTTCCAAGCTGATCACGCCGGTCCGATTCCGGTCACCCGCTCCATATATAAAATTAACAGTCTATAAAGACTGTTTTTTTATTATTCTTTATAATTGCTTTCATAGTTATGTAATGTTATACTTACTATAGGAGGATAGTAAATGAATAATAATGCTTTTGTTTGTCCAACTTGTGGTGGACAAGTTGCTCAAAATAGTGCGTTTTGCCCTTATTGTGGACAACAATTCGGTAATGCTGCTGTTAATACTAATGTTATGGCACCAGTTGATCTTAATTATGAAATAAAAGGTGGTAATTTACCATATCTTATTTTGAATCTTCGAAGAGGAGAACAAATTATATGTGAAGGTGGTTCAATGTCATGGAAATCACCTAGTGTAACGATGGAAACAACTTCTAATGGTGGTGTTGGGAAAGTCTTTTCAAGAATGTTTTCTGGTGAAAGATTATTCCAAAATATTTATACTGCACAAGAAGATAATTCTTATATTGCCTTTTCATCAAGTTTCCCTGGAGCAATCATGGCGGTTGATGTTAAACCAGGACAAGATGTTATTTGTCAAAAAAGTGCTTTCTTAGCTGGAACAAGTGGAGTAGAAGTTTCTATTCATTTCAATAAAAAGATTGGTGTAGGTTTATTTGCTGGTGAAGGATTCATTATGCAAAGAATGTCTGGAAATGGTAAAGTATTTATTGAAATTGATGGTAGTATGGAAGAAAAAGTACTACAACCAGGAGAAAGAATTGTTATTAGTACAGGACACTTAGTAATGATGGATTCAACTTGCCAAATTGATATTGAAACTAATAAAGGTTTTAAAAACATTTTCTTAGGTGGTGAAGGAATCTTTAATACTGTTATTACGGGACCTGGTAAAGTTGTATTGCAATCTATGCCTATTAGTAAAACAGCAAATATCTTATATCCTTATATGCCTTATCCATCAACTTCAACAGATACTGCATCTACAGTCGTTAATTTATTTACTAAAAAATAAAAAAAGAAAGACAAGTAATATCTTGTCTTTTTATTTTACATATAATTTGAATACTTTAATAAATAATTATTTTAATCATTAATTATATGTTATGATATTATTGAGAATATAGAATATGGTGATGATATGAGTTCTAATAAAGTTATTCATGTTAATGGTAATAATTTGACTAATATTATAAAAAAAGAAGAAAAAAGACTAGAAGAATTAAATCAATTTATTATCGAATATAAAGAATTAGAGAAGAATTTAACTTGGAAAAGTGATATTAAGAATGCTGTAATGATTGACTATATCCAAAATATTAAAGATTTTGAAACAATTGCTAAAAAGATAGATGCCTTTATTAAGTTTTTATATTATGCTTCTAATAATTATGATGAAGGTTTGGAAGAAGTTAAAAGAGAAACTCAAAAGACAGAGGATAATATCGAATTAAGAGGTACACAAGATGGAAACTAATTATGTAATCGATACTATGAATATTAGAGAGTTTGAAAAAGGTATTATCAATAAAAATAGTCAAATGATAAAAGTTATTGAAGATATGATAGATGATATGCAGATATTTGATGAAGAATTTAATAGTAATGCTGGAAAAAAATATAAAGATAAATTTTTATCTTATTTAGCTAATTCCAAAAATGTTATTAATAATCGCAATACAAGTTTATCATCAAATCTTAATAAAATAATATCATCATATGATAGTGTTAACGATGCAATTGATAAGATGGTTAATTAGGAGAGATTTATGGATGATGGTATTAAAATAAGTTATAAATATCGTAATCAAGTTGCAAACTATGAAAAAGACACAAAGGGGACTCTTATACCTAAGTTAGAAAAAATAAAAGAAAAGTATACAGAATTACTTGATATGATTGAAGATCCAAAAGATGGTGATTATTTAACTAGTCATGTTAAAGAAGAATTAGAAAAAGAAATAAAAAGTATTGAATCATTAATAAGTAATATTAATTCTCGTTGTATTGATTTAAATAAAAAAGCAAAAGAGTTAGATGATCAACTATCTTATGATTTATCAAAAGGAAAAGTAGGTGATTCTAATGCTTAATTCTTTATTTCCTTTTAAACTAACTGAAGATAATATTACATATGTTCTTGAATATATGAAAAATAATATTGCTGATTATGATATGACCAATATTCGATATGAGATTAATGCGAATAATGATTATGTAGTTAAATTTGATAAATATGAAATGACGCTTTCTAAAGATTTAACAGTAGGGGAAACGATATATACAATTAATAATTCTTTTAATTTGAATTCATCCCCATCAAGTTCTTATAATCAACCTAAAAGTAGTGCATCTAATCAACTAGAAAGTAACATTTCAATTGACTTAGAAATGTATACTAAGATAATTGATGAATTAAATAATTGTAAAATAGAACTTGATAGTTTTTTACCAAATAAAAGTGAGAGCAGTTATTTTGATGGTGAATTGCTATCATATTATAATAGTAATTACAAAAAAACAGTTGCTACGGAATGTGATACTATAAAAAATAATAATAAAGATTTAACGGAAAATATTAATATTTCGGTATTATTATATGTTGGTATTGATTCTAAGTTAGAAAAAAACATGGATGAGATAATCGATTTACTATTTGAAGGTAAAACAACTATTGATGATTTAATAAATGGTGATTTCATTAATAGTGGTAGTAATAATCCCCTAGCGACTATTATGTTAGAATCACTTCTTTTGATGACTAAATATGATTCACAAATTAATGTTAGTGGATTGTTTAGTGAATTTAGTGATTTACAAAATGTTATGTTAGCCAATTTAAGCTTTTTGGAGTATTTCTATGAAGGAGATTTAGAATCGATTAAAGGCAAAACAATTAATGAATTATTTTTGGAAACGTTCGATTCATCATATGGATATACAGCAAGTGATTATTTAAGTGCTTCTATTGATACTGATACTCTAATGAGAGATAAAGATAAATTTAAAGATAAAGCTTTTAAGAATCTTTTCTTAGGTCATTTAGTAACATATGGCTTTGGAGAATTAAAAATTGTTGATGCTGTTAGTGGAAATGATGGTTTTGATGCCATTGTATTAGAAGATAAATCAAATACAGCATTAGTTTATTACAATTGTACAAATCCATATGAATTTGATGATTTATTATATGATTTGTATCCTGTCATGAAAGATGTTGGTGGAACTGGTGTTGATGCAGTATCAAATGTAGCATTATCTAGTCAATATAATAGTCAAAGAGCCCAAGCTGAAGAGTTTTTAAAAACATATCTTAATAAATATGATAAGGTAAATGTTGGTGGTTATTCTTTAGGTGGTGGATTAGCTGAACATGCATATTTAACGTATTATAATGAATATAAAGATAAATTAAATGATTTAATTCTATATAATCCATTTAGTACTGATGCTAATAGTAATGTTGATGAAATTGCAAGTAATAATCATTTGAAATTATATATAGCTCAAGGTGATGTAGTATCAACATATAGTGATGAAAAATTATGTAATAACGCCTATAATAAATATGCAAAGATAATCCCTCTTGATTATCAAAGCGCTATTGATAGTGCTCGACAAGTAGCCTTATCTGATGATAGTTATCTAAGCGAAATGGTAACTAGTTATTACATCGAATTATTGAAAGAAATATCAAAATTATGTCATGATAATAAAGCAAATGTTGATACAGGTTTAACTGTTGGTGGTGGCTTGGTAGGCCTTAGATTATTAGGTATTCCTGGACTTATTGCAGGCCTTATTCTTGCTGATAATCATGGAAGTGATGGAACAGAATATCTATTAGATGAATTAGATTCATATATTGAGAGTCTTGAAAAGGGAGACGGAAAGATAAATCTTAATGATGTTTTTAAATTCTTAAATGAAAATAAAACGACGTTAAATAAAATCCTTTCTTTATTCCAATATAATATGGATCTCTTTAATGTTGATACGATTCTTAACCTTCAAAAATTAGAAGTATTATTTTCAGGTGTTCATTTGCCTTATGTTGTAGAGTTATCTCGATATGGATCGTTTGATGAAAATGGTAATATCATCGAATCAAATGATTCAAATAATGATTATAAAGCATTTAAAGAAATGATAATTGAAATATATGGAGAAGATTATTATCAAGAATTATATAATACATTCCACGGTGATATGAAGGCACTTCTAATTTATTTGAATTGGTGTTTAAATCCGGGAAAAGTAAATATTTTACAATTATTATAAAAAATAAGGAGAGAATAATGAAAGAAGAATTATTACCTATTGGTAGCATTGTTACTTTAAAAGACGGTATCGCTAAATTAATGATAATTGGTTATTGCAAGTTTATTGTTGCCGATACTAAAAAAGAAAATGATTATGTAGCATGTCTTTATCCAGTTGGTTTAACAACAATAGAAAATGTTTTATCTTTTAAAAAAGAACAGATTGATAAAGTATTATTCAAAGGATTAGATGTGGAATCTTATAAGAAAACGAATGATGAAGAGATAAAATAAAAAAGATTGGTTTTTCCAATCTTTTTTAATTCATTATAAATTTTGCTTGAAATTCTTCAATAGTATAAGTCTCATTACTTTTTGGTACCGTAACATATGAATAAGCATGATTCTTTTCAGCAACAATGAAGACTCCATCAGTAAAATCAACAGTACCTCTTTCAGTAACTCGATGTTCCCATCTTGGACTTCCATAAGAAGTTGTTGTACTAGTTACATTTATATATTTAAATCCCATATTAGGTTGACCATTATCTATTTTATAGATATATGTTTCATATGTTCTTTCACCAACACCACCATGAAAAATTGCAATGTAATCGTTAGGAATTTCATTATTTTCTTTAACGGAAAGCTTTGTATGTATACCTATTACAAATAATAATAGAACTCCTATAATAATTAATATTAACCCTTTATCTTTTTTATCCATTTTAATCTCCTTATTCTTATTATATCATATATCAATTTTATTTTAATATGTTTTCACAGTTATCAAGTAATTCTTGTATTTTTAAAAATGTTTGAGAAAGAGGGTAGCCATCTACAAAGATATGACTTACAGTAATATTTAATGTTAATTCGTATTTACCATTATTATCTATAAATTTACCCCAACATACTCTAGGAACAGTCTGTGAAGATTTATCATCAGGAATTGGATGGGTTAAACTTACAAAATCAAGCCATGGAGTACAAGTAATATAATACTCGTTATACATGTTTGTGGGATTATAATCACATTTTATAATTTTTTCTTTATTTTTACTTTCTTCAATAACTTCTTTAGCGGCTTTATAGAATTCTTGATAATTAGTATTATTTTTTAATCTTACATTTTCAAAAGTACCAGCTTTTGTCATAACTGTAAAAGCAGGATTAATATCATCAAAGATATATGGTTTATCATCAATTAAACGCATTCTCATTTCAGGTGTATTATTTAATCCTTTTAAAATAATAAAAAGAAAATTAATAAAAAATAATTCATTTCTTTCTTTTGTTAATTTAACTATTTTTGTAACATCTAATTTAACATTAACACCATATGTACTATTACTAAAACTCTTAAACCAAGTATAAGTATTATATCTACTGGAATTTTCCATATCAAATTCATTCATTCTTATCACCAATTTAATTATACAATATTGACAATTAATAATAAACATATAAAATATACTTGGAGTTTATATAGTTATAAACTTGGAGTTTTTATGCAAAAAAATGATGTTGAAAATTATTATGTTGGATATCTAAATATTAATAGACCATATTTATCTCTTGAGGAAGAAAAAAAAGGAAATGATTCTGGTGCTAAAACTATTAATACAACAATGGATAATGGAGCTGTTAGTTTAATTGCCGTTAAGTTTGAGAAATTATTACGTTTTGATAGTAAACATAAATATGAGTCTTTGTTATCAATTTTTTATCGCATAGATGAAAATCATTTTATGTGCCTTCATAATGGAATTATTTATTCATTAGAAGGTATAGATTATTGTAGTGATTTAGTACCTTTAATAGAAGTTGTACCAAAGATTGATTTTGATTTAGGTTTATCAGTAACTGATGATGAAGCTAAAAGAATTTTTAGTGGAGTCTTTAAAAAGAATAATTTTACTTTTAAAGAGTTACATGATATTAATGAATTTTATTGTGGAAGATTAAAAGTTTGTATGGGATATACTGAAAAAGATAAATATCATGATTTAAATGTATTAAGAAGAGTAGTCCTTAATGCTAATCCTATACTATATGATACTTCAAAAGGATCTTCCATCTTAGAAGATAATGAAGAAATAGACTATATTAATTATCAACCAATTTTTTTGAAAATAAGTAAAAAATTATTTTATAATATCAATGATTATCAAAATTATACATTAGGAATAAATGATGATAGATTAAGTAATCATATGGAGTTAGATAATCCTTTGTCAGAGTGTTTGGATTCAATGGGTATAAAATATCCTAAAAAAGTTACTATTTCTAAAGTATTAAAGTTACAAAAAAGAATTAAATAGTATATAATAATATTGGAGGAAGAATGAAAAAGATAATGTTCTTCTTTTTCTTAATAATGTTTCCTTTAATTACATCTGCAAGTATTAAAAATGATAGTATTATATATTGTAATGGTAATTATTATGGAATAGACAATGATAATTGGTATATTATTAAGAAAAAGAATAATAAATGGATTTATGATAATAATCAAAAAGTAGTAGAACCTTCATGTAATAACAAGAAATTAATTGAAGTTAAATTTAGTAAATGTATTGATGGTGATACAGCTTATTTAATTATTGATGGAAAAAAAGAAAGAGTAAGATTACTTGCAATTGATACCCCTGAAAGTGTAACTCCAGAAAAACCAGTTGAAAAATATGGAAAAGAAGCTAGTGATTATACTTGTAATATATTAAAAAAAGCTAAAGTATTACAAATTGAATATGAAGAAAATAGTGATAAAAAAGATAAATATGATAGACCACTAGTTTATTTATATGCTGATAATAAAATGGTTCAAAAAGAATTACTAAGAAAAGGATATGCTGAGTTAAAGTATCTTTATAAAGAATATAAATATACAGAACAATTAAAAGATATTGAAAATAAAGCTAAAGAGAAACATCTAGGTATATGGAGTGAAGAAAATGATTCTTCTAGAAATAGAGATGTCCTTGATGTTATAATTAACTTTTTTAAAACAATAATTAAAGGAATTTAAAATATATGTTATAATTTAAACGAGGTGTTTTGATGGCTAAAGAAAAAGAAGATGTCATTGATAAAGATTTTGAAGATTTAAAAGAATCTGATAATATCCTAGGAAAAACGATAATTGCATTAAGTATTGTTCTTTTAGTAGGACTTTCAATCTTTGTATCTATTAAAGGTCGTGATCCTCTAAAAGATTTTAAAGAAAGTAATTATATTGAAATTGATACAGAAAAATTTTATGATTTATATAAATCTAGTGATAAATTTGTGTTATTATTAGGAAGGCCTGATTGTAGTCATTGTATTGCGTTTAAACCTGTAATTACAAAATTTGCTAATGAGAATGATATTAAAGTTTATTATCTAGATGCATATAGTATTGAAACAGAAGAAGATTGGAATTTTATTTGGGCCAAAATAGAACAAGAAGGTACACCAAGTATGGGTGTATTTGAAAATCAAGAATTAGTTGATTCTGTATCAGGTGAGATGACTTATGATGAATTAACGACATGGTTTAGAAAAGTAGGTGTTATTTAATGGGAAAGGTATATAATTTAGCATCACGTTTTAAAAGAAAATATTCTTTTACAATTGCATCAAGAATTAGAAAACATTCTGATGTTATTGAAAAAATCTTAGATAAAGATGAAAAAGTATTATATGCTTTTTGTGGACAGAAGAATGATACAAACACATCTTTATTTCAAACTGCAGTTGTAGCGCTTACTAATAAAAGAATTATTATTGGTCAAAAACGTGTTATGTTTGGATATTTTATAACCAGTATTACCCCAGACTTATTTAATGATTTAAAAATTCATGCGGGATTATTCTGGGGTATGGTAATAATTGATACCGCTAAAGAATTAGTTTATATATCAAATCTTGAAAAATCTAGTTTAGACGAAATTGAAACATATGTTAATCGTATAATGTTAGAAGATAAGAAAAATAATTATGCAAAAGAAGAGGTAAAAAATGAAATCAAAGAAAAATAATAATTTAACAAGTATAATAATAATGGTTGGAGTTGTTCTTTTTATTGCTCTAACTGTTTATGCCTTCATAAAAGATGGTAAATCAAGTGATTTAATTGAAGAAGTTAGTTATAGTAAACTACAATCAATTATTAAGGAAAAAGAGAAAAATATTATCTTAATTGGTCGTGATGATTGTAGTCATTGTATTAGTTTCAGGCCAACAATAGAAAGTGTTGCTAAACAATATAAAATGAAAGTTTATTATATTAATACAAACACGATTGATAATGAAGAAGATTATAATGCATTATGGACTTTCTTTGATGCTAATGGTACACCTACAACCGCTGTTGTAAGTGATGGAAAGCTAATTGCTCGTGAAGAAGGAGAATTGACAAGATCTAATCTTATTTCTTTCTTGAAAGCAAATTATTTCTAAAATAAAAAGACTATTTAATAGTCTTTTTTAATTTGTCTTCAATTCTTTCTTTTACATTAAGATAATCAAGCTCTATTTCTTTTAATAATTCATCTCTTTTTCCTTGAGCAATAAATTTATCAGGAATAGCATATGTTTCAATAACATTACTATATTTATCTTTTAAGTAACTTCCTAAAGAACCAATTTCAGTAACTTCTTCATAAGTAAATATAGGAATATTTATACTATTCATCATATCTTCATCAATGGGTTTTATAAAACGAGCATTAATAAGTCCAATATCATATTTGGTTTCATTAATTATTTTTTTCGCTTCGTTTATAAATTCACCATAAGTTATGATGTAAGCATCATGTCCTTCTTTTAGTATTTCCCATGAACCTATTTTGACTTTTTCATATTTTTGTTTTTCAAAATGTTGTGGTTCTTTCGAATATCTTATACAAAATGGTTTATTGGTTTCTGTTGCTGTATAAAGAAGATTTCCCGCTTCAATACTATCTTTAGGACAAGTAATAATAAGATTAGGAATAGGAAGTAAGAAACTTACATCATATATTCCTTGATGGGTTTCACCATCAGCTCCAACGATACCAGCGCGATCAATACCAATAATAACATGGGTATTCATTCTTGCAATATCATGAATAATCTCATCATATCCACGTTGTAAGAAAGTAGAGTAGATTGATACAAAAGGAATCATTCCTTCAAGAGATAAGCCGTTAGCAAGAACAAGAGCATGTTCTTCAGCAATACCAACATCAATAAATCTTTTTTTATATTTTTCTTTAAATGGTATTAATTTACTACCACTAGCCATAGCAGGAGTTATAACCATTAATTTTTTATTAATTTTAGCAAGATTAATTAAATGATCACATATTACATTAGACCATATTTCTTTGCTTTCAGTAACACCTTTAGCTAAATCAAATGGTCCTGTTCCATGATATTTACTTGGATCAAGTAAAGCTTTTTCATAACCTTTTCCTTTTTCTGTAATAACATGTAATAATACAGGTCCTCTTTCTTTTTTAGCAATTTCCATATATTTATTAAGTTCTTTAAAATCATGACCGTTAATAGGTCCATAGTAAGAAAATCCCATTTCTTCAAAAAAGTAACCCTTTTTTAGGTAAATACTTTTTAAAGATTCTTTAGAGTTTTCAATAAATCTTCTTATTGGTTTTCCAATTAAAGGAATATGATTTAAGAAACCTTTAGTTCTTTCTTTAGCATTTTGATATTCATGACCACTTCGTATCTTATCTAAATAATTATGAATAGCTCCAATATTTTCATTAATACTCATTTCATTATCGTTTAATATAACAATTACTTTTGTTTGAAGCTCACCTAGTTGATTCATTGCTTCATAAGCAAGTCCATTTGATATTGATCCATCACCAATAATAGCAATTACTTCATAATCTTTATTTTGGATATCTCTTGCATATGCCATACCAAGTGCTGCACTAATACTTGTTGATGAATGACCTGCTTCATAACAATCATAAATACTTTCGTTACGTTTTTGAAAACCACTTAATCCTTTATATTTTCTTAATTTATTAAAATCTTTTAATCTTCCTGTTATCATTTTTTGGGTATAACTTTGATGTCCTACATCAAAAATAATTTTATCTTTAGGTGGATTAAAATTTTTATAAATTGATAAAGTTAATTCAACAATACCTAGATTACTAGATAAGTGACCACCACAAGTTGATACACTTTTTAATATTTCTTCTCGTATTGATTCACTTAGTTCTTCTAGTTCTTGTATTTTTAATTTCTTAAGGGCTTTTGGACTTTCTAATTCATTTATTTTCATATATATATCCCTCAGCAATAAGGATATTATAATTCTATTTTAATTATTCTACAAGAAAAAAATATTTTACAATGTTGTATAATTTTATATTATTTTTATCTTTAATAGATGTTTAAATTGTAAATATATATTACTTTGTGATAAAATACATATGACGGCGGTGATAAATATGAAGATGCCTACAGTAGCTCTTGTTGGACGCCCAAATGTTGGAAAGAGTACTCTTTTTAATAAGTTAGCGGGTAAGAAAATATCAATTATTGAAGATACACCTGGGGTAACAAGAGATCGTATATATAGTGAAATTAACTATAATGGATATAATTTTAATTTAATTGATACAGGTGGTATTGATGTATCAAAAGAAGTATTTAATAATGAAATTAAAGTACAAGTAGAAATCGCAATTGATGAAGCAGATGTTATCATCTTTTTAGTTGATGGAATTGAAGGATTAACACAAAACGATTATGTTGTTCGTGATATGTTACTAAAAAGTGGTAAAAAAGTAGTAGTCGCAATTAATAAAACTGATAATAAAGAATATCTAAATCATAAGTATGATTTCTATGAATTAGGCTTTGATGATTATATTGAAATTAGTGGTGAACATTCAAGAGGAATAAATGATTTAATGGATCTTGTTTGTTCTGATTTTCCTAAAAACATTTTAAAAGAAGAAGACAATCGTCTTAAATTTTCAATAATAGGTAGACCTAATGTTGGTAAAAGTAGTTTAGTAAATGCGCTTATTGGTGAAGAAAGGGTTATTGTATCTGATGTTGCTGGTACAACAAGAGATTCAACGGACTCGGTATTTAAATATAATAATGAAGAATATGTTGTTATTGATACTGCTGGTATGCGTAAACGTGGTAAGGTATATGAAAATATTGAAAAATATAGTTTGCTTAGAAGTTTAAAAGCAATTGATCGTAGTGATATATGTGTTCTTGTAATTGATTCAACTACTGGAATTATAGAACATGATAAACATATTGTTGGTATGGCTCTTGAAAAAGGCAAAGGACTTATAATTGTTGTTAATAAATGGGATGTTAAAAATGATTTAGATATTAATGCATATACAAAATTAATTCGCGCAGAATTTCAATTTTTATCCTATGTTCCAATTGTCTTTTTATCTGCTAAAACAAAGATGCGTCTAAGTACTTTAATGCCTGAGATAATTAAAGTTAGTGAAAATATAAAAAGAGAGATTAATACAAGTTTATTAAATGATGTTATAAGAGATGCATATGCGCTTAATCTTCCACCTTCATATAAAGGTAGGAGATTAAAAATATATTTTGTTAATCAAGAAGGTGTTAAACCTCCTAAATTTACATTTCATGTTAATAACAAAGGTTTAGTTCACTTTTCATATTATAGATATTTAGAAAACAAATTAAGAGAATCATTTAATTTAGAAGGAACACCAATTATTTTAAAATTTAAAAATAAAGGAGAAGATGAATAATGATTATTGGAAAAAGTCAAAAAGGAACGGTTAGAGAAAATATTAATAACTTAAAAGGAGAAAAACAAGAAGATTACAATCCACTTGGACAAAGATTTAAGAAAGATGATCCTTTTCAATCTATCAAAGGTCAAGTAAATATGAATGATATTGATCCTGATGATAGAGGTGCTGATATTGAAGATGAAAGTACTTGGAAGGACTTCTATTGATGAAAAAGTGTACAGTAATAATTAATCCAACTAGTGGTAAAGGATTAAATCAAAAACTAGCTAAAAAGATAAGAGCAGTTTTAGAAAAATTTGAATATGAACCAAATGTCATTATTACTGAATATGCTGGACATGCTGAAGATATTGTTCGAGAAGTTGATTCAGGTCTTGTTATTTCTGTTGGTGGAGATGGAACGTTCTATGAGGTTATGAATGGTAACTTTAAAAGAGATAATCAACTTGTATTAAGTCATATACCTGTTGGAACAACCAATGATATTGGACATATGTATGGACTAACTCATGATATTGTTACCAATCTTGAATTAATTCTAGAAGGATCTATTCACAGTGTTGATATTTGTAGTATTAATGGAAGATGTTTTGTTTACGTTGCTTCTTTTGGTAAATTTATGGAAATACCATATGAAACTCCACAAAAATTAAAACATCGACTTGGTCATGCGGCTTATATTTTAAATGGTGCTAGATCTTTATTTAAAAGAAATAAACTATATGATGTAACTTATGAAATAGATGGTGTTAAACATCGTGGTAAATATACATTTTTAATTGTTTCTAATGCTAATCGTATTGCAGGTATTAATAATTTCTATAATGAAATGAAATTAGATGATGGTAAATTTGAAGTAATGTTTTGTGGAATAAAGAGTTTACCTAAGTTAGCTAAAGCTTTTTATACATTAAAAACTAGTGATATATCAAATGTACTTGGTGTTGAAACATATAAGACAGATAATTTAAAAATATGGTTTAATGGTGAATTTAAACCATGGTGTCTTGATGGTGAAAAGTTTGATAGCGATGAAAGATATTATGTAATAGATACGAAAAAGAAAGTCGAGATGTTAATTCCTGAAGTTAATGTCGATAAATTATTTGTTAATAAATAGAATAGAGGGATATTATGGAAGAAGAATTTAGTGTATTAAAAAAATATGGTGAGAATTTGTCAGAAAGACAATATGTAACTAATCCTGCCATTGGTCGTGATGAAGAAATTAAACAATTAATTTTAACGCTTCTAACTCCAGAAAAAAGTGCCATTCTTGTTGGTCTTCCTGGTATAGGTAAAACGGCCATTGTTGAAGGACTTAGTTATCGTATTCAAAAGGATGATGTTCCAAATGGTTTAAAAGGTTATACAATTTATAAACTTAATACAGCAGCTTTAATTGGTACAATTCCAGGTACTAGCGAATTAAAAATTCAATCATTGTTAAATGAAGTTAAAAATGCTGATAAATTAATTCTATTTATTGATGAAATTCATACTTTAATTGGTGATGCTGATGAGTCTATGGACTTTGCTAATATTTTTAAACCAGTTCTAGACCGTGGAACAATTAAAGTTGTAGGTGCTACAACAACTCAAGAATTCGAACAATTTATTTTAACAGATAGAGCTTTCAATCGTCGTTTTCAAAGAATTAATGTAGCCGAACCAACAAAAGAACAAACAGTACAAATCCTTTGTGGTTCATTACCTAAATATGAAGTTAAAACAGGTGCTAAAATGAAATATACGGATTTCATTAAAGAAAAGATAATGAAATTCATTGTTGACTTAACAGAAGATACAAATAGAGTATATGAATATGATGGAAGATATCCTGATATTTGTTTTTCAATTGTTCAACAAGCTTTCTCTTATGCTTTAGTAGATAATCGTGATCAAGTAGATATAAGAGATTTTAAAAAAGCTATTGAAAATACTAAATTAGTTTATAAAGATATTATCAATAAAAAAATGAATTTATTCTTTGAAGAATTTGAAGATATTTATCGTAGTGAAACAGTACAAAGGTTATAAAAATGAAAAAGAATTTAATAACTAAATTATTGTATTATTTGAGAATAATGGTTTTTATTATTCATTTAGTTATCGTATTTAATCTATTATATATAACATTACGTATGAGTTATTTTGGAACAATCTTTTTGATTATTGAATTTATCTATTCAATCAATGTTTTAATAGAGATGGTAGGTTCCAAACTTAGATATAAAAAAGATTATATTTATAACATAATGAATTTATGTTATTTTGGTTATTTAATTAGTTTTTATATTAAAATTAAAAGTAATTATTTAACACCATATTTATCTTTTAATTTTTTAAGAAATAATTATATCGTTTTATCAATATTATTAGTATTGTTGATTATATATAGTAAAATAATTGTAAATAAGCGACAAGAGAAACTAAATTAGTTTCTCTTTTTTTTATTATTTTGTTACAATATAGGCAGGTGATAGTATGAAGGCTTTAATAACTGGTGCATCTTCTGGTATTGGTCGTGAGATGGCTAAATATTTAGCATCTCTTGGACATGAATTAATCCTAGTAGGAAGGAATAAAGAAAGACTAGAAGAGTTACAAAATGAATTAAAAGTTGATTCTCAAATTGTTATTGTTGATTTATCAGATATTAAAAAAGTTAAAGAGTTATATGTCATAATGAAAAATGAACAAATTGATATTTTGATTAACAATGCAGGTTTTGGTGATTTTGGTAAATTCTATGAAACCGATATTAATAAAGAACTTGAAATGATTAATACCAATGTTACAGCAGTTCACTTATTAACAAAATTATTCTTACGTGATATGAAAAAAAGAGATAGTGGATATATTTTAAATGTTTCCTCTATTGCAGCATTTGGACCAGGTCCATTGATGGCAACATATTATGCTACAAAAGCCTATGTTAATAATTTAACAGAAGCTATTTATGAAGAATTAAGACGTGAAAAGAGTAATGTTCATATATCAAGTTTATGTCCAGGACCAACCGCTTCTGAGTTCTTTAATAGAGCAGGGGTAACATTTGCTGTTAAACCAATGGAATGTGAAGATGTAGCAAGATATGGAATAGATAAAATGTTTAAAGGTAAAGTTGTTATTGTTCCAGGATTTATCAATAAATGTTCCATTTTCTTTAGACGTTTTGCATCTCGTGGATTAGCAAGACGGGTTACTTATAAAATCCAAAAGGCCAAGAAAAAGTAGTTATCTACTTTTTTTATTTTGTGATATAATGGTTTGAGTGTGGAAAGAAGTGGTGTTATGCCAAGTTATATATCGCATGCTATTCATGGTGAAAAATTATTTGAAAAATTAAATAGTGAAAACCTTCTTAAAGAGGATGTTGAATTATCAAAATTAAAAGCATATACCATTGCTTATGATTATGCTTATTTAGTTAAAGGTCTTGATAATCATAATTATAGTGCTAAAGATTACTTATTATATATTATTCGTTATATTAAAATAAATCATTTAGAAGGAAATATTTCTGTTTTGGCTTATCTATATGGTCACGTAGCTCATTTCTTTTTAGATGCTTATGCCCATCCTTTAATTTATTATATTGAAAGAGGTTGTATGCCATCTAGTTTTATTTCCAGTCATTTTATGGTAGAAGGTTATTTAAATACTTATCTATCAGAAAGAGTTTTAGGTAAAGACATTTTAGATGTTCATGCTAATTATTTTAATGATGCTAATCTTAACAACAAAGATATTAGGGAATTAATCTCTTCATCATATTTAATGATATATGGTAAAAATAATGTTATAACATCTTTTAAATTGGTAAAGAAATTTTTTACATCAATTGAAGTATTATATAAAGATATCTTTAGATCAAAAAAGATGGTTAATGATCTTACTCAATTTAAAGTTTTTTTAACTAAAAATAAAATAACGTTACCTGAGATTGCTAATGAAAATCATGGGGCTTGGTATAATCCAGTAACTGGTAAAATGCATACTGATAGTATTATGGATTTGTTTTATAAAAGTGTTGATAAGTCTCTTGATACCATTAATGATATTAATAGATATTTTTATGGAAATGAATCTTTTGATAAATTAGAAAGAATAATCCCTGATATTTCTCTTGATACAGGTGTATCAAGAAAAAGAGGATTATTAATGAAGTATAAAAGAAAAATCTAGATATATTGCATAAAATGTGATATAATTAAGATTGTTCTGGGGCTGCTTGGTTTCGACGGGATTATGTGGACTTAGATTGCAAGTCGTAGAAATACGTAAAATTTTAAATATCTGGAAACAGAAACGCTTTAGCTTTTGCTTAATTTAATACAAAAGCATTCTTTTTATTTCTTTGATTACGAGAAGTAATTAGGATTTATATTTAGTAATCTATATT
>JAEEGL011264401.1_pt1 | contig 17983 bp, 18 predicted proteins | sample 9134231 | NCBI WGS metagenome assembly JAEEGL01 (sample SAMN16246548, study PRJNA631951) | gut metagenome | biome: gut microbiome; feature: rumen; material: fiber-attached | host: Bos | place: Iran: Karaj | collected 2018-10 | reverse complement strand
GAAAGGGAAGACGGAGGACAAAAAACACCGTTTTCAGCCTGATATTGTCAAAAGATACCAACAAAGAATAAAGACTTTGACTGATGCGCCAAGGATAGAGACATTGTATCAGATTAAAGCCTTGAATTATGAGGTTTTGAGCGGAGAAAAGGAAGGTATCTCATCAATCAGAGTTAATGACAAGTATCGAATTGAGTTTATTGTTGAGAATGTCTTTGAAAATCAAATAGTAACAATCTGTAATATTTTGGAATTGTCAAACCATTATAAATAACGTTATGAGCATCGCTATTGAAAATATTGATCCGAAGATGATTGCCAACAACTTGTTGCCATCCGAGCCAGTGCATCCCGGCCTCCTGCTGAAAGAAGAGATTGAATATCGAGGCATTTCGCAGAAACAGCTGGCGCAACAGATGAGCGTTTCATATACCGTTTTGAATGAGATTCTTAATGGAAAGAGGCCAATTTCAACAGATTATGCACTTTATATTGAGGCGGCTTTAGGCATCGATGCGCAATTGTGGATTCAGATGCAAGCCGACTATAACTTGCAGGTTGCAAAAAATGACTATAATGTTCTGAAGCACATTCACAATATCAGGAAAATTGCCGCTGTGCTCTGACAATCCTCTCTTTCCCCCTGAAATCCTTAATGATTTCAACATTTTTAAAACCTTTTTCACGGCATAATTCAGCTGTCTCCTTGCCAAACTTTTCATTGATTTCAAACCAGATTTGGCCATCGGGTTTCAACGCCTTCTGTGCGAACTCCAAGATTTTTCTGTAGAAAATCAAATGGTCGCTGTCGGGTACAAATAGGGCAGAGGAGGGCTCGTGCTCTAACACGTTGGCCCGCATCTCGGATTTTTCACACTCGCAGACGTAAGGTGGGTTCGAAACGATTATATCAAATTGATTATCAATCAATTCGGCGATTGTCGGTTGTAAAATATCATCGTGCACAAAATGCACGTTAACCCCATTAGCCTCGGCGTTCTTTTTTGCCACCTCCAAGGCCTTTTCAGAAACATCAACGGCGGTGACGTCGCTATTTGGAATCAATTTTGCAAGGCTGATGGCAATACAACCCGAACCGGTGCCGATGTCAAGGATAGAAACATTTGCCGGAGATTTCTCCACTCCGCTTCGCTTCGGTCGAAATGACGAGAACTGATAACTGCTAACTGCTAACTTTTCAACTAATTCCTGCGTCTCCGGCCTCGGAATAAGCACGCTCTCGTTCACAAAAAACCGCAAACCGCAAAATTCTGTCTCACCTAAAACATATTGTATCGGATGGTTTTTCAACAGCTCCTTCACTGCGAAATGCAACGTCAACATCTCCGATTCACTCAAACGCAGTTCGGGCTCTAACGCGATTCTCACCCTGTCGATATTGAAATAATGCTCCAACAATATCATTATCAATGCGTTGGCCTCGTCGGAACCGTAAATCGGCTCCAACTGGCTCGCATAATACTTGCGACAGTCCCGAACAGAATTTGATGGTGTTTTCATGTTGCAAAAATAAGAATTTTTTGTATCTTTGCAGCATGTTATTTGAGGATTCATATAAGGTTGTAACGTCGAAAGGCGAGGGGCTCTACAAAGAGAAGGGCTCCAAGTTCATCGCAGAGGCGTTTCCGGTGCATTCGGAGGCGGAGGTGAAAGAGCGTGTCGCCGAGATTCGCAAGCGCTATTTCGACGCGAAACATCACTGCTACGCCTTCATGATCGGTCCCGACAAGGCTTGCTACCGCTCGAGCGACGACGGCGAGCCTTCTGGCACTGCCGGCAAACCTATCCTCAACCAGATCCTCTCGAAAGACGTCACCAACGTTTGCGTCGTCGTGACACGTTACTTCGGCGGACAGCTGCTCGGCGTGCCAGGCCTCATCAACGCCTATAAAACCTCGGCGAGAGAGGCTCTCGACAACTGCACCGTTGTCAAAAAAACCATTGACGAGGTGTATTCCCTCGAGTTCGACTACCCACTCCTCAACGAGGTGATGCGCATCCTCAAAGACGAAAATCTCGAACAACAGAACCCAAAATTTGAAATGAGTTGTTACCTTGAAATATCAATAAGACAAAGCGATTCCGACAGAATTGTCGAAAAATTGAAGCGTATTTTCGGAGTGACTGTGAAATACCTCAAAACCGTTTAAAATCAATATTTTAGCCTTAAAATTGACCGATTTTTGGTCTTTGCCTCGTAATTTAATACGAAAAAAATTAATAATCAATACAAAAAAAATATTTTTATTAACTTTTTTATGTTCATATTTGTAAAGTCATTTTTGACCAATGACGAGCATTTTAATCAATTGATTTTTATAGAATTATAAAAAAAGGTGAGTAGAGATTTGTATGATATTTGGAATGAGTGCCTCGCGATGATTCGTGAGAACGTTCCCGCTGGGTCGTTCACGACCTGGTTCGAGCCGATCAGACCGGTCGACTACAGGAACGGTTTGCTCACCATCCAGGTGCCGTCGGATTTCTTCTACGAATACCTCGAGACACATTTTATAAAAGTCATAAAAGCCACTATCCGCAAGGTGTTGGGTCCGGAAGGCAAGCTCGAATACAGTATCATGATGGACAACGACGCCAACCGTCCGGTGGTGGTGAAACAGCCGTCGGTGGACCGTGGTATCACCAAAAATCCGGCTAAACAGATTCAGATCAATTTTGACAATCCGGAGAACTCGATGCCAAACCCGTTTGTGTTGCCGGGCATCAAAAAAATAAATATCGAGTCAAACCTCAACGAGAACTACTGCATGGAGAACTTCGTGGTGGGCGAATGCAACCGCGTGGCATACGAGGCGGGTCTCGCCGTGGCGAAAAATCCAGGCCGTACCTCGTTCAACCCGATGTTTGTGTTCAGCCCGACAGGCATGGGCAAGACCCACATCTGTCAGGCTATCGGCCTCGAGACGAAGAAACATCATCCGGAGTTGACTGTTTTGTACGTCAACGCGGAGCAGTTCCTGATGCAGTTCCAGGCATCGTGTCGCAACAACAGCTCGAAGAGCAGCCGCGATGACTTCGTGCATTTCTACCAGATGATCGACGTGCTCATCATCGACGATATCCAGTTCCTCTCAGGCAAGCCAAAGACACAGGATACTCTGTTCCACATCTTCAACCATCTGCAGCAGACTGGCAAACAGCTCATTTTCACCTGCGACAAGCCGCCAGCGGAGCTCAAAGACATGGAACAACGCCTCATCTCACGATTCAAATGGGGTCTTTCAGCCGAGATGACGCTGCCTGACGTGGAGACACGCCGCGCTATCTTGAAACGCAAGGCCTACAACGAGGGTGTCGAGCTGCCGGATGATGTGGTGAACTACATCGCAGAGCATATCAAGACCAACATCCGCGAGATGGAAGGCTTCCTGATTTCGCTGATAGCGCAGTCGTCACTCAACAGAAAAGCCATCACCATTAACTTGGCAAAACAGATGGTCGAGCGCTTCGTGAACAACTCAAACCGCGAAGTGACAATAAGTTACATCATCAGTATAGTGTGCGAGGAGATGGGCACTTCGCAGGCCGACTTCTTCACTTCCACAAGAAAACGCAACGTGGTGCAGGCCCGTCAGCTGTCGATGTACTTCGCCAAGAAATACACCAAGGCGTCACTCAACATCATCGGCGAGCAGTGCGGCGGCAAGGATCATGCCACCGTGATACACTCGCTCAAGACCGTCACCAACCTGCTGGAAACCGACAAACAGTTCCGTGCAGTGGCCGATAAGATAGAAGAGAATCTTCAATAAGTCATTATGAATCAACAATTTGGAAAGCTATACCTCGTGCCGGCGCTCCTCGGAGCCACCTCGGCCGAACAGGTCATCCCTGTAGGGACACTCGAAATCGTCAGGACCCTGAGGTTTTTCGTGGTCGAGAACGTGAGAACCGCCCGTAGGATGCTCAGCAAGATGCATATGCCGTGCCCCATCGACGAGCTCACTTTTGTGGAACTCGACAAACACAACCCGCAGAATCCCGACCTGATGACGTATCTTGGTCCGGCACTCGACGGACAAGACATCGGACTTATGTCGGAGGCAGGAACACCATGCGTGGCCGACCCGGGCGCACTAATTGTGGAACTGGCACATCAGGCAGGTGTTCAGGTGGTGCCGCTCACTGGCCCGAATGCTATGATTCTCGCTCTGATGGCATCGGGATTCAACGGACAGTCGTTCTGTTTCCACGGATATCTGCCTATCAAAAACCCTGAACGTATTCAGAAGATAAAATCGCTTGAGCGTCAGTCGCTTGCGAACGACGAGACTGAGATGTTCATCGAGACACCTTTCCGCAACAATGCGATGATCGACGATTTGGTGAAGAACTGTCACCCTAACACCATGCTCTGTGTGGCGAGCGACATCACCATGGACGACGAAAAGATAGTCAGCAAGCCTATATCCGAATGGAAATCATTGAAATACGACTGGAACAAGAAACCGGCAGTATTCCTGTTATATAGCGATAAATTTCGAAAGAAATATTAAAAAAGTCATTGTTATTCAATAAATTTTATATCTTTGTAGCAAATTTTTAAGCTATGAAGAGATTTTTATTAATGACACTGGTAACTTTGTTCGCCTTTTCTGTTATGGCAAACACCTATGAAATCAGTCGTATGACTGAGTTTACTGAAGGTTTTGAAAACGGTTTTCCTTCAACATGGACAATGATTGACGCTGATGGCGACGGCAACAACTGGGACTTGACCCATTATGTGCCTGCCCACACTGGCGCCAACAGCATGTATTCTTACTCTTTCGACAACGTTGTCGGTGCTTTGACGCCAGACAATTACATGGTTACGCCTATGGTGGAGCTCGTCCCTGGCTCGACTTTGAGTTTATGGGCCAGCACCCAGGATGTTAACTTTCCTGCAGAGCATTTCGGCGTGGCTGTTTCAGCTGATGGAGAAAACTTTACAACTGTCGCTGAATGGGACCTTACCGCCAAAGTGGCAGGCGAATGGCATGAATATATCGCCTATGTCGGTGATTATGAGGGCAATATGTATCTCGCAATCCGCCATTTCAACTGCACCGACCAATTTATGATAAAAGTTGATGACGTCACTTTGTATGTGGGCGATGTGCCAGAGCCGTGTTATGCTCCTTCCAACTTGACAGGCGAGGTTGTCTATGACGATGAAGCAGCGTCATATGGTGTTCAATTGTCATGGGATATGCCTGAAAATCAGCCACTTTATTACAATCTTTATGTTAATGACACTGAGATTATTGAAATTGAAGGTGGTTTGACATCATATTTCGATATGAGGGAAGATGGTACCTATACATATCGTCTTACCGCCGTGCATGAAGGCTGTGAGTCGGATTATGCGCTCACTCCAGATGGCAATGATTATCTTGAAATAATTGTTGATACGGAGTCGGTCGGTGAGCTCTATGCTGAAGAAATCGTCACGGCGACAGCGGTTTATAACGTCAACGGACAAAGAATCGGCAGCGTTGCTGTTGAGGATTTGCCAAAGGGCGTTTACATCGTTCAAGGTGTGACCGAAAATGGCAAGACGATAGCTAAAAAGATTGTGAAATAAGCATTTAGGCTAATAAAAAAGAGTGGGGCCGTTATGACTCCACTCTTTTTTTGTAGTTTGTAATAAACTAGATGAGCTTCCTCAACATCGTGAATACGCTCTGTTCCGCCGCTTGGAATTTTCCGTCGGCGAAGAACACCTCTTTCATCCTGTCGAACAGGTTTTGACGGTCGAGTTCGTCTTTGATATACAATGCCTTGCATTCGCGGATGGTGTCGATGCGCTCGATGTCTTTGTCGGCCTCGAAGCCGTTATACACCTTCACAAACAACTCTGGGTTGGTGTGCGCACCCATCGCGATAAGCTCCTGCCTTGTGATGTTGAAATCGGCATTAGCCGCCATGAAAAGGCAGTAGATCTCGAATTCTTCTTTCGATAAATTCTTCATGACATTATGCAGTTACGCGTTCAAGCCATTTCACCATGCCGAACATCACCGACATTGAGATAATGCATATTGCGAGGAACACGCCCCAGCATTCCCAGATCGGCCATGCGTTGTACATGAGAGGTCCGACGAAGATGAACAGGTTACCAATAGCTGTTGCGCCGAGCCACAAACCCTGGCAGAGACCCACCATATGACGTGGAGCCACCTTCGACACGAACGAAAGTCCGAGAGGCGAGATGAACAACTCAGCGACGGTCAGGAAGAAGTAAGTCACGATAAGCACCCATGGTCCTGATTTTGCGAGGCCTGCTGCATCCAACTGTGCCTGGTCCATAGCGCGGAACTCGTCGCCTGAAGGATAGCCGCATGAGATTGAAAGTGCCATCAGGAAGAGGTATGCCAGACCTGCAATACCCATACCGTAAGCGATCTTGCGAGGTGTCGAAACGCCTTTGCCTTTTCTTACAAGCCATGCGAATGCTGCCATTACTATAGGTGTTAAGATGATGACGTACAATGGGTTAAGAGCTTGCCAAATCTCAGCAGGGAAGAAGTCGGTGATGATAAAGTCACGGGCTAACAACGTCAGCGACTGGCTGTTCTGGTGGAACGAGAGCCAGAAGAAGATGGCGATGCCGAGAACTGCAAACAAAGCGTACAGACGTTGCTTGATTTCCTTTGCCATGGCGAGTTTTTCCTCCTGTGTGTATTCGACCACCTCAGCTTTCTCTTTCTTTGCCGGCTGTGGGAAAATATTCTTTGTGCAGAGGAATACCACCAATGAAATCATCATGGCGACCACTGAAGCGATGAATGCGTAGTGAACACCAGTGTTGAACACGTCGATGTACTGTGAGCTGAATGACACGAGGTCGGTAGGAGCAGCACTTGCGTCGACCAGTGATTTGGCCATGTTTTCGGTGAACTTCTGTGTCTGTTCGCCGTTGGCGAGATACTGATGGCAGAGTGCCGGCATGTCAGCGTTGTAAACGAAGTTGTGTGCCTTCAACCACCAGTTGCGGAGCATAGGAGCCACGAATGGGGCGATAACGCCGCCGATGTTGATGAACACGTAGAAAATCTGGAAACCGCTGTCGCGACGGTCTTTAGCCTCAGCCAAAGCCTCAGGGCCTTTCTCGGCTGCCTCGGCCTCGAACTTATCGTACAATTTTCCGACGAGAGCCTGCAAGTTGCCTTTGAACAAGCCGTTACCAAACGAGATGCAGAGCAACGCGAAGCATGTGAAGATCAAGATGCCCCACCACACACCGCCGTTGTCGAGGATGATGCCGTTGGCGTCCTTGCTGAACATCGGGATGGCCAAGCCCACATAGCCAGCGGCCATGATAATCAAACCCCACTGGATGGTCTTCGGATAGTTCTGAGTGCGGTCAGCGATGATACCTCCCACCAAACTCAACACGTAGATTCCGAAGTAAAACACCGAGTAGATGATACTTGCGGTCTTATCCGGCAAACCGAATTTTGAGACCAGGAAGAGCAGAAGGATAGCGTTCATGATGTAATAGCCGAAACGCTCGCCCATGTTGCTCAATGCAGCCGCTATCAATCCCTTCGGATGGTACTTCTTCGCCTGATTTAAATAATAAAGCAGGAACGGGATGACAACGATGAGAATGCCAATCAAAATCACCAAAGTGCGATTGGTATTCCACAAGCTAGAAATAGATAATGCTGTCATAAAACTGAATTTTTAATTATACATTGAATTATTTTCTCGTTTTCATTTAAAAAATCGTACAAAAATAAGAAAAAAATTTTAACATAAACAAGAAAAATCGTAATTTTGCAGTTCAAATTTTGAAAAAATGGAATTATCAAGCAAATACAGTCCGCAGACCACCGAAGAGAAATGGTACGAACACTGGATCGAGAAGAATTATTTTCATTCAACGCCTGACGAGCGTGAGCCATACACTATCGTGATTCCGCCGCCGAATGTCACTGGCGTGCTTCACATGGGCCACATGCTCAACAACACGATTCAGGACGTGCTCATCCGCCGCGCAAGAATGCAGGGCAAAAACGCCTGCTGGGTGCCTGGTACCGACCACGCATCAATCGCGACAGAGGCTAAGGTGGTGAACAAGCTGGCACAGCAAGGCATCAAGAAGACCGACATCGGACGCGAGGAGTTCCTAAAACACGCTTGGGACTGGACTCACGAGCATGGCGGCATCATCTTGCAACAGCTACGCAAACTCGGCTGCTCCTGCGACTGGGAACGTACCTCGTTCACCATGGATGAGACTCGCTCGAAGTCAGTCATCCGCGTGTTCTGCGACCTTTATAAAAAAGGCCTTATCTACCGCGGCGTGCGTATGGTCAACTGGGACCCGAAAGCATTGACAGCCTTGAGCGACGAGGAAGTCATTTATAAAGAAGAACATAGCAAACTTTTCTACCTCAGATATAAGATTGAAGGCGAAAACGGTTACGCAGTGGTGGCGACGACACGTCCTGAGACAATCATGGGCGACACCGCCATGTGTATCAACCCTAACGACCCAAAGAATCAGCATCTGAAAGGCAAGAAAGTTATCGTGCCATTGGTGAACCGCGTGATTCCGGTCATCGAGGACGAATACGTCGACATCGAGTTCGGTACAGGCTGCCTGAAGGTGACTCCAGCTCACGATGTGAACGACTATATGCTCGGTGAGAAACATAACCTCCAGAGTATCAACATCTTCAATGACGATGCCACCATTAGTGAGGCAGCGGGTATGTACGTCGGAATGGATCGCGAGGCAGTGCGCAAACAGATTGTCATCGACCTCAAAGAAGCCGATCTGCTTGAGAAAGTTGAAGACTATAATAATAAGGTGGGATATTCGGAGCGTACCAACGTGCCAATCGAGCCGAAACTCTCGATGCAGTGGTTCCTCAAGATGGAACATCTCGCCAAGATAGCTCTCGAACCTGTCGAGAAAGGCGAGATACAGTTCTATCCTTCAAAATATGTCAACCTCTACCGTCACTGGCTCGAAAACATCAAGGACTGGTGCATCAGCCGTCAGCTGTGGTGGGGACATCAGATTCCGGCATATTATCTGCCACAGGGCGGATTTGTGGTCGCCGAAACGAAGGAAGAAGCACTTAAAGTAGCACGTGAAAAGACTGGTAATAACAATCTGACAATTAACGACTTGCGTCAGGATGACGATGCTTTGGATACATGGTTCAGCTCATGGCTGTGGCCACTCTCATTGTTCAATGGCATCCTAGACCCTGACAACGCCGAGTTCAAATATTATTACCCGACCAACGACCTCATCACAGCTCCTGACATCATCTTCTTCTGGGTCGCAAGAATGATCATGGCAGGCGAGGAGTTCGCCGAAAAAGTGCCGTTCAGCAACGTGTATTTCACCGGCATCGTGCGCGATAAGCTCGGTCGTAAGATGTCGAAGTCGTTGGGTAACTCACCAGATCCGATAGGTCTCATCGATACTTACGGCGCCGACGGTGTGCGTATGGGTATGATGCTCAGCGCTCCTGCTGGCAATGATATTTTGTTTGACGAGGCACTCTGCGAGCAGGGACGTAACTTCTGCAACAAGATATGGAACGCCCTCCGTCTTGTGAAAGGCTGGTCTGTCGACGAGAAAGCCGCACAGCCCGACACCGCCAAAATGGCCGTGAAATGGTTCGATGCACGTTACAACCAGGTCTTGGCAGAGATGAACGACAACTTTGAGAAATACCGTCTGAGCGATGCTTTGATGGGCGTCTACAAACTCACTTGGGATGACTTCTGCTCCTGGTATCTCGAGATGGTGAAAGCCCCGATGGGACAGCTTGTCGATGGCGTAACTTACAGAGCCACAGTCACTTTCTTCGAGAACCTGATGAAGCTCCTGCATCCGTTCATGCCATTCATCACCGAAGAGATATATCATAACCTCGATGAAAGAAAAGCCGGTGACGACATCATCATCGCGCAGCAACCTAAGCAGAAACCTGTTGACAACCAGGTACTTGCACAGTTCGATTTCACCATGGATGTCATCAACAACATCCGTAAGATCCGTGCCGAGAAGAACATCTCGTTCAAGGAGGCTTTGGATTTGGTCGTCATCGACAATGGCAGTGCCAACAAGGACTTTGACTGCATCATTGAGAAGTTAACTAACGTTAAGACAATAACTTACACTACTGAAAAGCCTGCCGATGCGTTTGGTTTCATCGTTCGCTCAAAGGAATATTTCATCCCTGTTACCGACTCTGTCGATACCGAGGCCGAGCTCAAGAAGCTCGAGGAAGAGCTGAAATATGCTCAGGGCTTCCTGAAGTCGGTGGAGGCGAAGCTCTCAAACGAGAAATTCGTCAACGGAGCTCCGGCCGCCGTCGTCGACAAGGAACGCAAGAAAAAATCCGACGCCGAAGCGAAGATCGCAGTGCTTGAACAGCAGATAAAGTCACTGAAACGATAATAAAAAAAGGCGTCACTGACGCCTTTTTTTATTCATCTTCCACCAAAAACAGCGCTATCTGCCGTATCCCTTGCGCTCCGATAACTAACTGATTGTCAATCTCGGTGCTCTTGCTTGGACCACTTATAATTACGGTTTCAGTAGGTTTACTGGAGCCGTATTTCTTTTTCAGGAGATGTATGGCGTCTTTCATGCCCGCCACAATCTGAGTGGGGGAGGCGTACACTAACAGCACGTCTGCATTTGAGAACGCCGCACGTGATCCCGCACAGGCGTCTGTGACCATCACGCTGCCAGTCTGTGCTATCAGACACTCGCAGTCGGTGATGCTCACCGTCTTCTTGCGTTTCGTGGCGTAGTCGTGGCATAACTCTATGCCCGAGTCTTTGAAAACTTCAGCGATTTTTGGGCTCGTCGAGCATAACGGCTCCCATTGGTTGTCAACGACATACTGCCGCATCGCCTCGATGAAGTCGTCTTTGCTCTCGAAATAGATGAAGATGCCTCCGTTGTCTTTGAAACGTTCCACGAAGGTGAAGTCGGCACCGTCTTCCTCTTTGAAAGGCGTCCATGTGTCGGCTTGCATGTTCACGTCCGAAAACTTGTTCTCGTCTCGGGTCATCACGGCCTCGCGCACCTTAGCAAGGATCTGTTCCTTGTTGGTGCTTTCGCCTATGCTGCCGAACGAGAATAGTTTCATGACGCTATGCTATTGAAGTGTTTTCAGGGTTGAATGTCTGGCCGTTGTCTTCCTCTGGCTGTTCTTCCTTGCGTTTCGCAAAAGTGCGTTCCTCCTGCTTCCACGGGCGTTCTCCGAAGATGGTAACAAGGTCGTCGGTGAAGATTACCTCTTTGTCGATGAGTTTCTCGGCAAGCTTTGTGAGGCCTTCCTTGTGCTCCTCAAGTATCTTCAGAGCTTCCTGATATGCGCCTTCGATGAGGTTGCGCACCTCGGCGTCGATGGTCTCGGCTGTCTTCTCGCTATATGGCTTCTGGAACGAATATTCCTGCTGACCTGTTGAGTCATAATAACTTACGTTGCCGATCTTCTCGTCCAGGCCGTAATACATCACCATGGCGTGGGCTTGTTTCGACACCTTCTCGAGGTCGTTCAAGGCGCCTGTGGAGATCTTTCCGAAAATGATCTGTTCTGCGGCGCGGCCGCCGAGTGTGGCTATCATCTCATGATACATCTGCTCCTTGGTGGTTATCTGACGCTCGTCAGGCAGGTACCAGGCCGCGCCTAATGCCTTGCCTCTTGGAACGATAGTCACCTTCACCAATGGATGAGCGTGCTCGAGCATCCAGCTTGTGGTGGCGTGTCCCGCTTCATGATATGCTATGACTTTCTTCTCCGATGGCGTGATGACCGAGTTTTTCTTCTCTAAGCCGCCCACGATGCGGTCGATGGCATCCAGAAAGTCTTGTTTTTCAATGTATTCCTTGTTGCGACGTGCCGCTATCAATGCCGCCTCGTTGCACACGTTGGCGATGTCGGCGCCCGAGAATCCCGGAGTCTGTTTTGCCAAGAACTCCTTGTCGACGTCTTTGCCGAGCTTCAGTCCGCGCATGTGCACCTCGAAAATCTCGCGACGGCCATTAAGATCTGGCAGTTCCACGTAAATCTGACGGTCGAAACGTCCTGCACGCATCAACGCCTTGTCGAGGATGTCGGCACGGTTGGTGGCTGCCAACACTATGACACCAGAGTTCGTACCGAAGCCGTCCATCTCGGTAAGCAGCTGATTCAGAGTGCTTTCGCGCTCGTCGTTGCCGCCGCTCACGAGGTTCTTGCCACGGGCACGACCGATGGCGTCGATCTCGTCTATGAATATAATACAAGGTGACTTCGCCTTGGCCTGACTGAAGAGGTCACGCACACGTGAGGCACCTACGCCCACGAACATCTCCACGAAGTCGGAGCCCGAGATGCTGAAGAATGGCACGTTGGCCTCGCCAGCCACTGATTTTGCTAATAAAGTCTTACCGGTGCCAGGAGGTCCTACAAGAAGCACGCCCTTCGGGATCTTGCCGCCCAGACGTGTGTATCTGCCAGGGTTCTTGAGGAAATCGACTATCTCCATCACCTCTTCCTTGGCTTCTTCGAGTCCCGCCACGTCTTTGAAAGTGGTCTTGGTGTCTTTCTCCTGGTCGTAGAGCTGTGCCTTTGACTTGCCGATGTTGAAAATCTGTCCGCCGCCCATGCCTGAGCCCCCTCCCATGCGACGCATGATGAGGATCCAGAAGCCGACGATGAGCAGCAATGGAAGTATCCAGCTGACAATTTCGCCCAGCCAGTTATGACGTTCCACAGGAGTCACTTCCACGGGGTTTGCAAGGCCTTCCTGAGCCTCGTCGACCTTCTTGTAGAAACGGTCTTCATTGGTTTTCATCGTGAAATTAGGCGTCTTTCCGAATGTCGGAGTCGTCTCGTTGGGGAAATATTTGCTCATGCCTTTGTCGTTGAGGTAGATCTCGGCCGTGTTGCCGTTTACAAGTTCTATCTTCTCAACGTCGCCGTCACGGAGCATCTGCGTGAGCTCGCTCATGGTCGTCTCCTTCGCGCTGTTGGTGCTGCTAAACACCATCGACCCGATGAAAAATGCTATCAGGATGATGTAAATCCAGTAAAATCCTAGTTTTTTCTTGGATTTGTTGTCGTTTTCTGCCATTTTTTGTCAATTAATCTTCGTAATTCTTTCTTTCTGCATCAGCCCACAAATCCTCGAGTTTGTAGAAATCGCGTTTCTCTGTGAGGAAGATGTGAACCACTACATCGATGTAGTCCAACAAAATCCATTCCGAATTTTCGAAGCCTTCTTCGTGATAAACATGCACGTGTAGCTTGTTGCGCACGTTGTCGATCACCTTCTCGGCGATGGCGTTGACCTGCGTCTTCGACTGCGCGTTGCAGATGACAAAATAATCGGTTACAGCTGACTGTAACTCTCTCATATCCAATGATGTAACATCTTGAGCCTTGGCTTCCAACATGGTCTCGACTATGGTCTTCAAGACCTCTTCAGTATTGTCGTTTTCGTGTCTAATTCTCATCAAAACAAAATTTTTTGCAAAGATAATCAATAAATTTGATGATTTTGAAATGTATTTGAGAAAAATTTATTATTTTTGTTTTTTCTTTGTAAAAACTGATGATTAGATAATTGCGATGAAAATTTTTCATTTTGATGAAATAAATTCGACCAACGTCTGGCTGTATGACAAAATGGCAGAAAATACTGATATTTCTGACATGGTAGCGGTCGCTGCTCATCAAACGGCCGGACGCGGCATGGACAAAAACCGGTGGGAGAGTGAGGCAGGAAAGAACCTACTATTTAGTATCGCTTTGAATGTCAACTACTTAGAAGCTGAAAACCAGTTCAAAATCTCGCAGGCAGTGTCGGTGGCAATAGTCGAAACCTTGTCGCAATATGTTGATAATCAGCAGCTTTTTATAAAATGGCCTAACGACATATATTTCGGCGACAAAAAACTTGTCGGGATGCTGATACAGAATACCATCGAAGGCCGCATGATGGGACTCTCAATCATAGGTATCGGTCTGAATGTCAATCAATTACAATTTTCAAAAGATATTCCCAATCCTGTTTCTTTAAAAATGATAACAGGGAAGGAGTATGACCTTAAAAACTTGCTTAACCAATTGATTGTCAATATAAAAAATGCTGTCGAAAGCCTTCGTTTTGAAAAAAATCGGGAGGAAATCAACAGCAAATATGTCTCAAAACTGTATCGTTACCAGAAATGGGCTGAATTTGTCTATCAGAATCAGGTTAAGACATTGATAATCATGGGTTTCGATAAATACGGACGACTCCTTCTTCATGACAAAGAAGGAGCCGAAATCGTGTGTGACGTTAAAGAGTTACAGTTTTGTCAGCCATCATGTCCACCAGGTTCTGGAGCGGACGTTTAGCCATCATCGCCATAAGCGGGTTGAGGTCGGCGTCGATCTCGTACATCACGCGGCAGTTGTTGCCGAGTCCTGCGATTTTTATGCTCAGCACAAACGGGAAAGGTGTCTTTCCGACAGGTACCAGCTGCACCAAACTGTATGTCACTCTTTGACTTACGCGCAGAGCGATGCTTCCCATGCCTTGCACTGTAAACGACAAATTATCTTCGTTTGCTTGTACGTTGATGGCCTGCTCGGGCAGCAAAGCCGGAATATTACGCATGTCGCTGACGATGCCGAAAAATTCCTGCTCACTCTTACTGTTGTCGACGTATTGCGATTGTATTAACATATTAACTTCTAACTTCTAACTATTTTTGGTGTGCATCTGACCAAGCCTGTGGGCTCTTTCTCCATTCCATGAGGCTGTGCATCTGGTCATCGCTTACATAGTTTTCTTCAACAGCTTTCTTGATTAATGCCTCGTAATTGCTGATGGTTACGAGTTCGCAGTTGGCTTTCTTGAATGCTTCGGCTGCTGCGTCGAGCTGATAGGTGAAAATCGCCATCATGCCTTTCACGTTGGCGCCTTTCTCACGCAGTGCCTCGACTGCTGCAAGGCTTGATTTTCCTGTCGATACGAGGTCTTCGATGACCACCACCGACGCGCCCTGCGGCACTATTCCTTCAACCTGGTTGTTCAGGCCGTGCGACTTAGCCTCCGAACGCACATAGCAGAACGGCAGACCGAGTTCCTGAGCCACCAAAGCGCCCTGTGGGATGCCACCTGTCGCCACGCCTGCGATGAGGTCTGGCTTGCCAAAACGATCCGTACAAATCCTCACGAAAGCCTCGCGGATGAACGTGCGGATGTTAGGAAACGACAAAGTGATGCGGTTGTCGCAGTAAATCGGTGACTTTAATCCGCTTGCCCATGTAAAAGGATTTGCAGGATTCAATTTTATTGCTTTAATTTGCAGCAGAAAATTCGCTAATGCTAAAGCGGTATCTTTCTCGTTCATATAAAAACTAAATTTTTTGCAAATGTACAGACTTTTTTGTAACAATCGGACGTTGACGGCAAATAATTTTTCGGAAAATTTGTTATCTGTTGATAATAAATGTGTTAAAAATTGTGACGATTTGGCCGAAAAAATCAAGGGATGGCTCGCTGATGAGACCATTGAAAACCTCGATTTGGGCGATGCCGACGGCGAAAAACTCGCTCTCGCGATAAAAAAAATCTTTCGTCAGGCTCCTGCAGCAGGTGGAGTGGTAGTCATTGACAATCAATTTGTTGCAATAGAACGTCATGGCATTCCCGACCTCCCGAAAGGTCATATCGAGAAAGGCGAGACCCCCGAAGTCGCCGCTGTCCGTGAAGTGGAGGAGGAGACCGGCATTAAAGACCTTGAAATAATCCGAGAATTACCATCCACCTGGCATTGCTATCTCCTTGATAACCAATGGACTATCAAAAAAACCCGCTGGTATCTGATGCGAACTAAATCCGGAATGAAAAACATCCCTCAAACAGAAGAAGGAATATCCAAAGTGTATCTCGTTGATAAAGAACATGTTAAAGATTTTCAAGAAAAGACGTTTGCATCATTAAGGGACGTGGTTGCTATTTGAAAAATTTTTTGTATCTTTGCAAGTTATTATTAAATGTAATTTGTGAAGAAAATGAAAATCGGAGTTTTTGCAGGTTCATTCGACCCCATAACACGCGGACATGAGGACATAGTGCTTCAGGCACTGCCGCTTTTCGACGAGATTATAGTCGCCATAGGGGTCAATATCGATAAAAAATACGCTTTCCCGCTTGAACAGCGCATCAAGTGGATTGAAAACACCTTTGCCGAGTATCCGAAGGTGAAAGTCGTTAGCTATGAAGGACTTACAGTCGACTTGTGCCGTAAGATGAACGCCGGATTCATCATCCGCGGACTGCGCAACACCACCGATTTCGAGTACGAGAGCATCATCGCGGAGGCTAACAAAAAACTCAATCCCGAGGTGGAGACGGTGTTTTTCCTCTCCGACCCTACAGTGCGATGCGTCTCATCGACAGTGGTGCGCGACCTCATCAAAAATAACGCCGATCTGAAGGGTTTCATACCGGAAAAAGCACAGTTTTATGCGAAATAAGATAGCGATATTATCGGTTTTGGTGTTGTTGATGCCGTTTTTCGCGCTTTCGCAAAACGTGAAAATCGTTGGCACAACGAACCGTCCTAACACCTTGGTGCGACTGATGTCGTGCACCGACAAACTGACGTATTTTGAAACGCAACTAGCTGAGACACAATCGGATAAAGACGGAAAATTCGCATTTGAGACTACAATAAACGAGATTACTCCAGTGGACATCGTCGTCGGCCTCGACCATGTCGACATGATAGTTTGTCCGAACGGTAATTACGACATCGAAATCGAGGTAAACGACCGCGCCGAAGACAAGTCGTTTTTCGAGAAAGAACCGCCTGAGATGTACATCAACACTATCGACGACGGCGGTTTTTATGCACAATATCTCGCCGTTGCGGAGATTGTCGATTATTTCCTTTATGACAATGCGTACGACATTATCCAAAAAAGGAATCTGAAACTGCTCGATGAGCTTGATAATCAAATAAATACGAGCGTAGGGGAGATAAAATACAAATTCATCAGCGACTTTGTTAAATACCGCAAGGCATCGGTGATAATGGCCGTCAACCAACAGAAAGTGTTGAAGGAATATTTTGATAATCAAGAGGTTCTGTATTCGCAATATGCCTATATGGATGTCTTTCAGGAGGTTTTCAAGACTGTCACTCCCGATGCTGACTTTTTGTCACGAAACAAGCAGCTGGCAGAGCTGATAAATCTGAATAATGTCAGAAAATGTTTTTTCAGCAATGCCTGTGACAAAAAATATGCGCTGAAAACTGTCAATGACATTAAAAAATCATCGAAATACGTTAAAAATCAAGAGGTTGCGGACCATATCATAGCACAAATCAACGATTTGACATACGACTCTGAAGCCCCTGATTTTAACTTAAAGGATAATCTAGGTAAAGTGGTTCAACTATCTGATTATCAGGATAATATGGTTTTGTTGCAATTCGTGGATCGCTATTCTCCGCTAAACGAACATGAGTTTTCGGTGCTAAACGAACTCCAAAAACAGTGGAACGACACCATCCAAGTGCTCACAATCGCTACAAAAGAGACGTTTGACGATTATGTGCAACTATTTGAAAAACAAGGATATAAATGGCCTGTCTTAAACCTTAACTTTAATATTCTATTACTAGAAAAATATCACATCGTAATGTTTCCTTCGTATGTCATTTTGAAGAAAAATGGCCGCGTCGGGATGGCTCCGGCACCAGCTCCAGACCATAATCTTGAAAATCATGTGAGAAGAATTAGTCGGTATTGAAAAATTTTTAGTATTTTTGCATAGTTTTTGATATAGTTAAAATTGAAAATTTTATTCACGAACAAATAACATAGAAAATGGGTTTTTTATCGAAACTTTTTGGAAATAAAGCATCGCGCGACAACAAGGCGCTGCAGCCATTATTACAGAAAACGCTTGACGCGTATGAGAAAAT
>JAEEGL017230798.1_pt1 | contig 17984 bp, 19 predicted proteins | sample 9134231 | NCBI WGS metagenome assembly JAEEGL01 (sample SAMN16246548, study PRJNA631951) | gut metagenome | biome: gut microbiome; feature: rumen; material: fiber-attached | host: Bos | place: Iran: Karaj | collected 2018-10 | reverse complement strand
GCGCACTACGTTCGGGACGTAGGGGTCGGGCGTTCGAGTCGCCTCTTCTCGACAAAAGGATGGTTTTCGAACCATCCTTTTTGTTTGGTGGCGACTCTCCGCCCTCGGGGTTCTCCGCCTCTTTCGTTCTGTCGATTATTGCCGTGAAGGCAATTTTCGAGTCGCCTCTTCTCGACCAAAAAGGACAGCCAAATCGGCCGTCCTTTTTGTTTGTATGCATTGTCGAGTACAAGCGACTCGAACACTTAACGCAGGTAGTTCTCCCACTTGGTATTGCGCATATCGCCGGACTTGAGGAACTCCTCATGCATAGCGAACGCCAGCGAGAGATTATGCTGGGTCTGACCGTGCTTAGCATACTTGAGATAATCACGCAGCATCTCGCGGTACTCCGGAGCGACGCAGTTGTTGATGATCTCTTGTGCACGCTGACGCGGACTCTTGCCACGCAGGTCAGCTACCCCCTGTTCGGTTACCAGCACCTTGACGGAGTGCTCCGAGTGGTCCACATGGGTTACCATCGGCACGATGGACGAGATAGCCCCGTTCTTCGCCGTCGAAGCGGTGGTGAAGATGCTCAGGTAAGCGTTGCGGGCGAAGTCGCCTGAGCCACCGATACCGTTCATCATCTTAACACCCGTCACGTGCGTGGAGTTGATATTGCCATAGATATCCGCCTCAAGGGCCGTATTGATGGCAATCAGTCCGAGTCGGCGGATGATCTCCGGGTTGTTGGACGTCTCCTGCGGACGCAGCAGCAGCTTGTCGCGGAAGAAATCCAAGTCAGCCAGCACCTCCGCCATCTTGCTCTCCACCAGACGCAGTGAGCAACCGGAAGCGAACTTACAATGACCGGCTTTGATGAGGTCCACTACCGAGTCTTGTACTACCTCGGAGTACATCTCAAACGGCGGGATATGCGGGTTCTTGCCGAGCTCACCCAGTACGGCATTCGCTACGTTGCCTACTCCACTCTGGATGGGCAGGAACGATGCCGGGATACGTCCCGCTTTCATCTCTGCCTCCAGGAACATCGCTACGTTCTCGCCGATCTTAGCCGTAATGGCATCTACCGGTGTGAACGCCGGGATCTCGTTAGGACGATTGGTCTTAACGACAGCGGCAATCTTCTTCGGATCCACTTTGAGATGGTCCGAACCGCAACGATCGGAGGGCTTATAGATAGGTATCTCCTTGCGGTAAGGCGGGTCAAGCGGTTCGTAGAGATCGTGCATGCCGCGCATGGCAGCAGGGAACATCTCATTGAGCTCGATGATGATCTTATCCGCCTGGTTGCAGATGGTCGGCATGATACCGATACCGGCAGCCGGCACGATCGTTCCGTCCTCACCTACGTACGAAGCCTCGATGATAGCCCAATTGGGTTTGGGAAGGAAGCCGTAACGGATATCCTGCGCCATGTGGCTCAAGTGCATATCGAAATAATGCGTACCCTCGGCATTGATCTCCTCGCGCATCGACTTGTTCGACTGATACGGCGTACGGAACTCCACAGCGTGCGCACGGGCCAACGCACCGTCACAACTGTCACCCATGGACGCACCTGTCTCCAGACCTACACGAAACGGCTTGCCCTCTGCATGCAGACGCTCTGCGCGCTGCGCCAAGGCAAAAGGAACGGCCTTGGGCACACCGGTAGCCGTAAAGCCACCCATGCCCAAGACATCACCATGTTGAATCAACTCGGCAGCCTCTTCGGCTGTCATGAACGGAAGTGCCATAGTTTACTCTGCTTTGCCGTCGCTACCGAGCACGTTGATGATCTTGTGCTTATAGAGCTCCTCCATGAGGTCACGTGCGGGACCACAGTACTTACGCGGATCGAACTCACCCGGTTTCTCTGCGAACACCTTACGAACAGCAGCGGTGAATGCCAGACGGCTGTCGGAGTCGATGTTGATCTTGCAAACGGCACTCTTGGCAGCCTTACGGAGTTGCTCCTCAGGAATACCTACTGCATCAGGCAGCTTGCCGCCGTATTGGTTGATCATATCCACGTACTCCTGCGGAACGGACGACGAACCGTGCAGTACGATCGGGAAGCCCGGCAGCTGCTCCATGATAGCGTCGAGTACATCGAATGCCAATGGAGGAGGAACGAGTTTGCCCGTCTTCGGGTCACGCGTACACTGTTCCGGAGTGAACTTGTATGCTCCGTGGCTGGTACCGATCGAGATAGCGAGGCTGTCACATCCCGTGCGGGTAGCAAAATCAACTACCTCTTCCGGCTTCGTATAGTGGCTTACTGCCGACGATACTTCGTCCTCAACACCGGCCAATACACCGAGCTCAGCCTCAACCGTTACGTCATACTGATGTGCGTAGTCAACAACCTTCTTGGTCAATGCGATGTTCTCCTCATAGGGCAGCGACGATGCATCGATCATCACGCTCGAGAAGCCAAAGTCAACACAACTCTTGCAGAGCTCGAAACTGTCTCCGTGGTCGAGGTGCAAGCAGATCTGCGGATGCTCCCAACCGAGCTCCTTCGCGTACTCAACAGCACCTTGTGCCATATAGCGAAGCAGGGTTTGGTTAGCGTAGTTACGAGCGCCCTTCGATACCTGCAGGATAACCGGGCTCTTCGTCTCAGCAGAAGCCTTGATGATAGCCTGGAGTTGCTCCATGTTGTTGAAATTGAATGCAGGGATAGCATAGCCTCCCTTGATTGCCTTGGCAAACATCTCACGGGTGTTCACCAGGCCTAACTCCTTGTAACTTACCATAATTATTTAATTTTTTGATTTAAAATTTGTGATTTACGATTTAAATGCTTTCGCATGATGGCCCTTGATCAACACATGATGGTTGGCTATCGGGTTCGTCAGGAAATACTGCGCCACTTCGGGGTCTGCTTTTATCCATACCTGCGTACGGCAGAGGTTTGCCTCGAATTGGCAACGCTCGAGTTTCACATCGACTGCCAGCAGACGCTTCATGTCACCGCTTAGTTTAACTAAGGTATAGTCGCCCGTCGGTAGGTCGCCGTGGATGGCCACGCCGATACCGGATTCGAAATGCGTGGTGTACTCATGCTTCTCGGTCATGCCGAGCGGCAGGGTACAGTGCGCAAACAACATTTCACCGTCCTGATGGATACGCGCAGGATTGACTTGGAAGCACAACTCGCCCGTCAGTCTCTTGCATACCATCATCGTCAGCAAGGTCGGTATATCGCCTTCACAGGCAGCCGGAATTCCTTCGTCATTCAGCTTGCTCAGCGCTATGCATCCGGTGTTCTTCACCGTGGTCAACAGATCGAAGCAACGGAGCGTCACACCCTGTAGACGGTTCATCTCCACCAGTTCTTTCAAGCGCTCATAGATAGCCTCAGCTCCTTTCATTCCCGGATCCACCTCGCCCAACGAAGTTATCTCGCTGATGGGGATATCCACCAGCTCGATATTCATCCTATCCAGCACGTCCTTGTAGTTGACGCCGGACGAGATAAGCCAGTCCGACGGGAAACCCACCACGCCCAGACGCATCGGCTTGTCGCTCTTCAGCACCGCCGCTGCGGGCATCTGTGTCAGATGAGCCGTCTCGCTCACTTCGGGTATCTCCGTATCGTCTGCCGACATCATCACCTTGCCCACTCCCTTGTGAGCACGGATATAACTCAGTATCTCCAATGCCGCAGCCAACGAGTTGCTGTGCCCGCTGACCATCAGATACACCGGCTTATGCAGGTCCACCAATCCCTCCTCCACCAGGTGAACGAACTGCGCTTCGGTACCTCCGGTCAGTACCGCCATCACTTGGTTGGCGGCCAGAAAAGACTGCGGTAACTCAAACGGCAGCGAGAGTTTCTCCTGATGCAGGCTGGATGAAAGAATCTGTAATAACATCGTTATACCCTCCAGAATTTAGCGGCATGATGGCCCTTGATCAGAATATGGTGGTTCGAAAGCGGTGAGGTCAACAGGTACTGACTGACGATCGGAGTGGACTGGATCCAGATCTGCGTACGGCAGAGGTTCTGCTCGAACTGGCAGCGCGTCACCTTGACGTTCACAGCCAGCAGACGCTTCATGTCGTTGCTCAGTTTCACGAGAGTATAGTCACCGGGGGCTACTTCGCCGTGGATAGCTACTCCCAGGCCGGACTCGAAATGCGTGGTATACTCATGCTTCTCCGTCATGGACAGCGCGATCGTACACTTGGCCAGCAAGATCTGACCGTCGGACATGATTCGTGCCGGGTTGCCCATGAATCCGGGCTCGCCCGTCAGTTTCTTACATGCCATCATCGTCAGCAGAACCGGGATATCGCTCTCACAGCCGGCAGGGATACCCTCGTCATTCAGCTTGCTCACGGCTACACATCCCGTGTTCTTGCAGGTCGTGAACAGATCGAAGCAACGGAGCGTGATACCGTCCAGTTTATACTTTGCGATGATCTCTTTCAGACGCCCGTAGATAGCCTCTGCGCCCTTCATGCCCGGATCCACTTCGCCCAGACTGGACAACTCCTCGAACGGGATATCGATCAACTCCGCGTTCATCTTCTCCAGCACGTCCTCGTAGTTCACTTGCGAAGCAATGAGCCAGTCGGACGACTTGCCTACTACCCCCAGACGCTGTTTCTTGTCGTTATGTAGCACTTTCTTAAGCGGTTCGCGAGTCAGCGAAGCCGTCTCGCTCAACTCCGGGAAGATAATGTCTTTCGGATGCTGCATGATCTTGGCTATACCGTTACGCTGACGGATGAAACTGAGGATCTCCAGCGCTGCAGGCAGAGAGTTACTGAAGCCGCTTACCATCAGGTATACAGGACGCTTGAGATCTACCTTCTTCTCACGAACAAGATCAACGAACTGAGCCTCCGTACCACCGGACAAAACAGCAATCACTTGATTCTCGTCAACAAACGAGTCAGACACCTTGAACGGCATGTCAGATACCTCGGTGTGGAGTTGTGAACATAAGACGTGTAACATGGTTGTAATATTTTATGGTTTGTATATAGTTTCAATTTTCGCTGCAAATTTACGAAAAAAATTGCATACATGCAAATTATTTTTCGAAAAAAGCAAAAATTGGTGCTATTTTAGCCCATCGAACCGATGGCGAGACAGATCAGACCGGCACAGATACCGGCCATGCAGAGCAGTTTGCGCCACGGGTCTTTCTCCTTGAGAAACAGCAATCCGTAACCGAAACCTATCACGGCGCCGCCGCGACGGATCGTGCTCACCACCGCGATCAGCGAGTCCGGATCACGAAGTGCCAGCATGTACACATTATCGCTGATAACCAGAAAAACGCTGATGAGTACAATCGGAATAAGAGAAGACGGCTTGCTTAACAGAGAGGGCGAGTGAACGCCGGCCCGCTGTTCACGCAAGCGGCTGATACTCCATACGACCGTCATCAGCACCGCCTGATACAAGGTATAATAGACCTGCACCGCGTTATGGTCGTATCGCCGCATGAGGTACTTGTCGTACAGTCCGCTACAAGCACCTATCAAAATGGCCAACGCCAAACAGACATAGTACACGTGAGGCGTTTGGGAGGCGGATTGCTTGATGGCGGACTTGTTGCGGAACGAGAAAATAAAGATCGTTCCGATAGCCAGCAGCACGCCTGTCCATTGCCATGTGTTCAGCCGTTCGCCGAAGAGCAACAACGCCCCGACCAGAGTCCACATAGGCCGGGTGGCCTGCATCGGACTCACCACCGAGATAGGCAGATGTTTCAAGGAAATATATGCGAACACCCAACTGCTCAGCACGATCACCGATTTGAGCAGCGTGAACAGATGTGCCCTTCCATCCAGCGTAGGCACGTAGAAAAACGTATCGCCCGCGTACTCCGGATGGAGACGGGAGAGCAGCAACGGAACGGACAGCAACACCGCCGAGACAAAGATACTGAGCGTCAGTACGTCCACTACCTTGTTGTCCCGCAGAGCGATCTTCTTGCTGATATCATAGCCGCCCAGACACAGTGCCGATATGAAGGCTAAAATGGTCCACATAGCGCAAAAACGGGTACAAAATTACTACTTTTCTTGCATATTTCAAAAAAATATTGTAATTTTGCAGCCGATTTTAAAAGAAACTGACTTTTTTATGTTAAAAAATATCCTTGCTATCACCGGCAAACCGGGTTTGTACAAGTTAATCAGTCGCGGCAATAACATGCTGATCGTAGAGTCTTTAGTGGACGGTAAACGCATGCCGACTTATGCACGCGACAAGATCGTTGCCCTCAGCGACGTATCGATGTTCACCGACGCGGACGACATCGCGCTGAGCGAAGTACTGACCTCAGCCGGAAAGAAAGAAGGACTGAAGGCGGTAGCGATGGATGTCAAGAAAGCGAGCAACGCGGAGTTACAGGCTTGGTTTGACCAGGTTCTGCCGAACTGGGATCGCGATCGCGTCTATCCGTCCGACATCCGCAAGCTCATACAATGGTACAACATCCTCATCAACGCCGGCATCACCGATTTTACGGTGAAAGAGGAGGCGGATGAAGAGGAAAAAGCATAAGTGCTCCTCAGGGAGATCATCAATAGCATAGAATCTGTAGCGCCACGGAGTGCCCAGGAAACATGGGATAACTCGGGAATGCAGGTAGGTGACACAGGACGGGACATACAGTCCGTTCTCTTGACCACAGACGTGACAACCGATGTGGTCAATGAGGCTATTGAACGCGGTTGCCAACTCATCATCTCGCATCACCCTCTTCTTTTTCACGGTCTCAAACAGGTCTGCGGACAAACGCCGCAGGCACGCATCGTCGAGATGGCTATCAAGCATGATATCGCCATCTATTCGGCGCACACGAGTCTGGACGTGGCGGCGGAAGGTATCAACACCCGCTTGGCAGAGAAGATAGGGCTAACAGACATCCGTCCGCTGACGGAGAGTGGTCTGGGGGCTGTCGGGACGCTTCCAAAACAAGTCAATTACTCCGATTTCATCGGGCAAATACGCGCGATATTAGATTGTACCTACGTGCGCTACACGCGTCCTGCGAAAGAGCAGGTACAGACCGTGGCGCTCTGCGGAGGAAGCGGAGCCGAGTTTATAGAAAACGCTATCGAAGCCGAAGCAGATGTATACCTGACGGCCGATTGCAAATACCATGAGTTCCAGGATGCGGACGGACGTATCGGACTCATCGACATCGACCATTGGATCAGTGAGCGCCATGCACGCGAGATCTTTGCAGACATCCTCGCTCCCCTCGGACTGAACATCATCATAAGCAATAACGATAAAACACCAATACAAGTATGGCTAGAACAAAAGAATTGACGGTAGAGGACAAGCTGAAATACCTCTACGAGTTGCAGCAAGTGGATTCCAAGATTGACAACTTGCGCACGTTGGCAGGCGAGCTGCCGCAAGAAGTGAAGGATATGGCAGACGAAGTGGAAGGTCTCAAGACCCGTCTGGCCAATATCGAGAATGACATCAAGGACTGCGAGACGCAGATCTCGGACCACCGTGTACGTACGGAGAACGCCAACGCGTCCATCTCCCGTTACAAGGAGCAGCAGAATAGCGTACGCAACAACCGCGAGTTCGATAATCTCAACAAGGAGATCGAGTATCAGGAACTGGAAATCGAGGCTTCGCAGCGTAAGATCAAGCATTACAGCGCTGAACTCGAGGCACGTCTGGCTGACAAAGCCAAGACAACCAAGGACATCGAGGAGCGCACCGTCGATCTGAACCAGAAACGTTCGGAGTTGGACCAGATTCTCGCGGAGACCAAGGCCGAGACCGAAGCACTCGTGCTCAAGGCCGGTGAACTGGAGAAGAAACTGGACGAGCGTCTGCTCTCCGGTTTCAAGCGTATCCGCAAGAGCGCACGTAACGGCTTGGCCGTTGTGAAGATCGAGCGCGACTCCTGTGGCGGTTGTCACGCTAAGATTCCTGCTCAGCTGCAATTGGATATCCGTACCCGCAAGAAGATTATTGTTTGCGAGTTCTGCGGTAGAATATTAGTAGACCCAGAGATGTAACAAGGAGGCTTAATACGCCTAACCACCACGTTACGCCGGCACCTATCGTGTCGGCGTAATTGTTTTCTTCACCGACAAGCCAATAGACAAACACGGCCAAACCGTTGTTCGTGAAATGCATCACGATCGGCAGCCACAGACTACCCGACCAGACGAATATATATCCGAACATCGCGCCCATCAGCATACGGGGAATAAAACCGTAGAACTGCATGTGAATGGCGGAGAACACGATCGCTGTGATCCAGATGGCAACGTGTACTTTTGAATTGTGAATTGTAAATTGTGAATTGGATAAAATCTGCTGCATCGTTCCGCGGAACGAGAGCTCTTCAGCCATGGCCGGCAGAAAAGCCATCAGACCGATATTGGCCAACATCCCCCATACATTGTCGGCCTGTAAGAATCGCTTGGTCAGCTCGGCCGCCGACTCTTCATAGGCCTTCAGTTTTTGCTCGATGAATGCGAGACTTTCCGGCAGTTCGATACGTCCGTTCAGGTCGGCTAACAGATTAATGGCGGGGATGGCGCAGATCATGAGAGTGACAGCGAGCACGAACAGTCGCCAGTCTGCCCCTTTGTCCAGTTTGAGCCAGCGGAACGGACGATGTCCTTCACCCCATAGCCACGCGCAGCACACGGGAGGCAGCAGGAAGGTGCCTAAAGTCTGCAGCAGCTGAAGCCATTTGAGGCTCTCTGTCGTCTGACTGCCGCCGCACGCGATTAGCCAAAGGCCCATCGCCAGCAACGATAGCACAGACACTATGCCTAACCAGATCAGTATACGGAAGAAGGGTTTCTGCATTTATTCGGGACTGTTGTAATTACGACCGTACGAACGGTAACTGTCTTTCTCTATCTCGATGGTCGGTTCTTCCCACGCGCGCAAGGGCGTCAGCTGCCAAGCAATGTACTTGATCTGCATTCCGCGGTCCAACCATTGTTTCTCGTAATGCGTCTGAAGGGCTTTCGCATCCTTGAAAAGTCCGGATTCATCGGCATTTTTGGCATACAGGTCATCTGTGGAACAGAGTACCGGATACGGATTGAGCCGCAGCATCTCCGTCGTATAGGTATAGAGGAACGGACTGTCGGTCTTGAGGTGAATCAGGCCATTCGGCTTGACGATCTGCTGATAGCGTTGCATGAAATAGGTGGATGTCAGACGCTTGGTGGCTTTCTTCATCTGCGGGTCGCAGAAAGTGATCCATATTTCGTCCACCTCATCTTTAGCAAAAAAGGAAGTGATGATCTCTATGTTCGTGCGCAGGAAAGCGACGTTCTTCATCCCCGCCAGCTCCGCCTGCTTGGCGCCTGCCCACATCCGCGCGCCCTTGATATCCACGCCGATGAAGTTCTTCTCCGGATACTGTGCTGCCAGACCTACCGTATATTCGCCTCGTCCGCAACCCAGTTCCAGTACGATCGGGTTATCGTTATGGAAATAGTCCTCCCGCCAACGACCCGCCATCTCGAAGACCTGACTGGAGGGCAACATCTCCCGCGCACCGCACTGGAAGACATTGGAGAAAGTCTCCATCTCCGCAAATTTCTTGAGTTTGTTCTTACCCAAAATAATTTTAAATTTTTAATTTTTAATTATTTCAACTCCTACATCCATCACCCCGCGTAACACGCTGTCGCGCATTCCGTGCTGAATAGCCATATGGTACGTTCCTGTATCCGGGAAATGGTAATTCTCCTCAAAGAGAACGGGCATCTCGATGAAGCCGTGGTGCCTGTCGCCTAACCATTGTCCACGGTCGTCTGCCAGGTAGAACTCGATCGTGTCGCGATGCTGCTGGCCGTCGCTCACGAACAGCCATATGTTCTGATACGGATAGCGCTCTGTATGACGCACGTATAGCAGAATACGGTAATCAGCCTCCTTGTCTTCAATCGCAAACGTGAATTCCGGCTGCATATCCGCTCTCCATTCTTCCGCTGGAATCGAGACAAATTGGCTATAGACCGTATCTGTACTACAAGAGGAGATTGTCAGACAGCCAAGAAGCAGGCAAATGGCCAATGGCAAATGATACATGGTAAATGCCTTCATCGTCTGTCCCTCCTGTCTCTGTGGTCACGGTGGTTCGGACGTTTCTTCTTGTCAAAGCGCGTCACGTCGCCGTGCCCGGTCTGGTAGCCCAGTTCGGCGGAAGCTGCGCGAGCTCCTTCCAAACTGGCGGGTTTCTCCCCGCGGCGGTTCATCGCGATGATCTCATGCGCACGGGCGGCACTCAGCGTCGTGAGATTGGCGGGCACATGCTGGTCGGACGAATAGGTCACGGTACCTGCCAAAGGATCGGAGGAGAAGAAATAGAACGTGGCATCCTGGGTCTCCAGCTCGATATGACGGCCCGGCAGTTTCTTCGATGCATCTTCATAAACCGGCACTTCATAGTTCAGACAGCACTTGAGCTTGGCGCACATTCCGGCGAGTTTCTGCGGGTTCGGTGAGATGTTCTGCAATCGCGCAGCCCCTGTGCCCACGGAATTGAAATTGATCATCCACGTCGAGCAGCATAACTCGCGTCCGCACGGACCCGTTCCGCCGATACGGCCTGCTTCCTGACGGGCACCGATCTGCTTCATCTCCACGCGGATACGGAACGTCTCGGCATAGACCTTGATCAGTTGGCGGAAATCGACACGACCGTCCGCTATGTAGAAGAAGATGGCCTTCGAGCCGTCGCCCTGATACTCCACGTCGCCTATCTTCATCTCGAGGCCTAAGGACTTGGCCAATTGGCGGGCCTTGATCATCGTCTCCTGTTCGCGTGCATGCGCTTGGCGGGCACGTTCGAGGTCTTCGTCGGTTGCAATGCGCAGCACTTGACGGATCTCGTAACGCGAGGTGTCGATGCTGTTCTTCTTGATCTGCAGTTCCACCAGCTTACCCGTCAGTACCACTTCGCCTAAGTCCTGGCCGGGGTTGGCCTCAACCACCACCTTCACGCCTTTCTCCAAGGGCAGGTGAAGGCTGTTGTGGAAATAGCCTTTACGCGTGTTCTTGAATTGAACCTCTATCAGATCCGTCAGTTGGGTGTTCTCGGGCAGGTCGGAGAGCCAGTCGCTCACAGGCAGCATATGCGCCGAGTTGCGCTTGGTAGCAGCTGCGCCTAACTCATTATGTCCGGTTCCAACGGTATATTTCTTCATTTCTTCGGTTTTTTAATTAGCACTATCATTTGCAGGCAAAGGTCCAGGAATATCATCTTGGCATTGCCGTTTTGTTCTATCTGTCGTTCCGCCAGGTCCAGCTGGTTCATGATGGCTTCTACGTTGCCGTCATGGATGAACGGGGCGAACTTGGTGGAGAACGCACGTTCCGCTTCCAGCTGGTAGTTCAGTTCCGGCTGTGCGAGATTACGGATGTAGTTCTCCCGCACTTGCTGCTGGGCGTACTGGAGGAAATGTTTCTGACGCTCACGTCCCACTTTGCTGTCCGCTATGTCGAGCGACCATTGTCTGAGGCGCTTGAGCGATTCGTATTTCTTCTGCGGGTCCTGCAGCACACCTACGGTATAGGCATCGCGGAAAAGTGCGATGAAATCGCGCAGTTCTTGCTGATTTTCTTCGGTTTCATCGGCTTTTTTGAGGGCTGCCAGATAACTGCCGTTCGCGATGCGGGCTATGTCTGTCGCCTTGGCGGCATCGATGCCTTTACGCTGAAGCGCCTCAGCGATCTTCTCCGTCTCCAGACGGGGTATACGGATCGTCTGTACGCGCGACTGGATCGTGGCAAGCAGTTTCTCCGGATGTTCCGAGACTAACAGGAAGACCGTTTTCTCCGCCGGTTCCTCCAGTATCTTCAGCAGCTTGTTCGCGCAGTCGGCATTCATCTTCTCCGGCTGCCAGATGATCATCACCTTGTATCCCTCGCCGTAGGCCTTGAGGCTCAACTTATGCAGTATCTCCCCGCTCTCTTTCTCATAGATCATGCTCTGCTTGGTCTCTACACCTAATGCCTCGTGCCAGTCGTCCAGGTCGAAATAGCCGTTCTCCAGGATAATCTTGCGCCACGGCTCCAAGAAGTCATTGCACGTGTCGCCGGCGTCGGTCTTCACGATCGGGAAGACGAAATGCAGGTCGGGGTGCTGAAGATGCTGATACTGCAGACAGGTCGGACACGTCCCGCAACTGTCTTCGTCCGTACGATGCGGACAATTGAGATACTGCGCATAGGCCAACGCCAACTGTAGCTTGCCGATACCCGATATGCCGGTAAACAACTGCGCATGGGGGATACGTCCCTCACGCACAGCCTGACGCAGTTGCTGCTTCGTCGCCTCTTGTCCTATGATCTCCCGGAAAAGCAATCCTCAATCTTCAATCTTCAATCCTCAATTGGCGATCTTCAATTCAGCTCGCAGAGCAGCTACCATCTCCGCGTACTCGGCATCGGTCAGATAGACCTTGCCCGGGTTCATCTGGAATGTTCCTCCGTAGTCCGGGCCGTCCACGTATTTGGGAGCCAGGTGGAAATGGAGGTGGCTCAGCTTGTCGGAGTAGGCGCCGTAGTTGATCTTCTCGGGCTTGAACAGTTTCTGCATGGCGCGGGTCACGTCGGCTACGTCGGCCATGAACAGGTTGCGCTGTTCGTCGTCCAGTTCGTTCAGGTCGTTCACATGCTTGTCGTACGCTACAAGGCAGCGGCCGTGATAGGTCTGCTCCTTAAATACAAACGCGCGCGATACGCGCAAGTGCGCGATCTCTATCATCAGGTTGTGCAAAGTCTCATTGTTCGTGCAATAGAGACAGTCTTTCGGATCGGAATACATGGTATCTACTATCTATTATTTATTATTTGTTATTTACTATTTAAGTCGGCCTTCTATAACGGCATTACGGACAGCCTCGATGGCCTCGTTCGGGTCGGCGAACTGCTTGAGGTCTATCGGTTCGCCTACGTGCATATGCACGGGGTGACGGAGAACGAACGGCTTGCCCTTCGGCAGTACTTCATAACAGCCGTCCAGCGACAGCGGGATAACCGGCAGACCGAGGTCCCATGCGATCTGGAACGCACCGCGTTTGAATCGTCCCACTTCGCCGTTCAGCGAACGGGTACCTTCCGGGAAGATGACCGTGCACACGCCGTTCACCAGCTGTTTCTCCACTTCCTTGAGGCTCTCCATCGCAGCCTTGGCATTACGCCTGTCCACGAAGATATGCCCTGCCGCCTTGCAGCCCGTACCCACAAACGGAACCTTGCGCAACTCGGCTTTCATCAGCCATTTGAAGATCACCGGCAGCCAGCCGTACACCAGCCATACGTCGAACATCGACTGATGGTTCGCTACGAACACATAACTCTGTCCGGGCTGAATATGCTCGGTTCCATCGACGGAAACAGGCAGGAACATCAGCCAAAAGAACGAACGCGACCAGAACTGCTGCACCTTGTGGACAAACTCAGCATTACGCCAGGCCACCGTGCAGACCGTGAAAACGGCTGTGAACACCGTCAGTACCAGCAGTAGCGGCCAGGCAATCAAATATTGCCACAACCAATAAAAAGGACGAAGGATATATTTCATCATAATAGTAATTGAGTCTGTATTCTGTCAGCGCAACGGTCTATTCCCTATCGTATTTCTGCATAAACCCGCGGTAGAGTGCGCATATACGGCGTATCTCTTCCCATGTATCTTCGGTCAGTTTCGTTCCCACTACTTCGACCACGCGGCCGGCAGCAATCGTGCCTATCTCCGCACAACGGCGGATGTCGAATCCGTCACTGAGGGCATGGAGGAATCCGCCTGCGAAATAGTCTCCGGCCCCCGTCGAGTCCGTACAACTGGTGGTGATCGCGCCTATGTGATGACGCTTGCTGCCCTGCTGCACGTACGATCCGTTCTTGCCGACCTTGACTACTGCGATGTCGCACTGCTCGGCGATCATCTGCACCGCCTCTTCGGGGTTCAGATGGGTGTAGGCGAACGACTCGTCCTCGTTGGCAAAGACGATATCCACATATTGCTTCACCAGGTCCTTGAGGAACGCATGGTTCTCGTTGATCACGTTGTACGACGCTAAGTCGAGCGACACCATGCAACCCGCCTCTTTCGCCAAGCGGATTGATTTCTCCAGCAGATCGTGGTTCTGTACCAGATAGCCCTCAATGTGGAAGATGTCGTAGCCGTTGAACGCATCTTTCTGGATGTCGTCGGCGCATAACTCAGCCGCAGCCCCCAGGTACGTAGCGAACGTACGCTCGCCGTCCGGAGTGACCAGCACGATTGAGAAACCCGACATAGCGGACTTGGACGACAGCAGCAGGATAGGCTTAACGCCGTTCTTGAGCATATCTTCACGGTAGAAATCGCCCACCTCGTCGTTTCCGATCTTGCCGATGAACGCCGCCTTGCCGCCTAACGAAGCGATACAGTTGATCGTGTTGGACGCCGAACCGCCCGCTACCATGCGCTTGCGGACCGACAGGAAACGGTACTGGATCTGCTCCGCCTGATCTTTAGAAATGAGGTTCATACTTCCTTTTGGGAAGCCGAGTTCGCGCAGATCATCCTCACTCACCTGCAGCAGGATATCCGTCAGCGCATTACCTAAACCTAAAATCTTCTTCATTTGTTGTATTTTTGACCTAAAATAGGGTTAATTTCAAAAATCTTTGCCTCTTAGTGCATTTTTTTGCCAAAAAATTTGGTAGTGTCAAAAAAAAGCAGTACTTTTGCAGCCGCTTTCGAAAAACGAAGCATTTTTGACAAGCTTCCTTAGCTCAGTCGGTTAGAGCATCTGACTGTTAATCAGGGGGTCCTAGGTTCAAGTCCTAGAGGGAGCGCAGAAGCACTTACGCAAGTCGTGGGTGCTTTCTTTTTTGTCAGCTGCTTTTCTTCCCGCACGCTCCGTCACCCTGCTCAACCAAATTCGCTGCAAAAGTAGTAAAATTTTTGCATATATGCAAATATTTTGGCACAAAAATAGCGAATAGTTCCGTTTCGCTATCTCCTTATTGCATCATCATGATTAGCATCGGAATAGGCAAAACGCCATTGACCGAATACAATATATCACTGGTATAATTCGATTTGCCGCGATATACATAGCCGTTCTTGACGGTATAGAGAATATCGCTGGAGTACGACGATTTACCGCGGTATATATACGTGCCGTCAAATGTCAGTACGATGTCGGACGAGTAGGACGACTTGCCGGAATACAGGTATTTCCCGTCCCATGTATAGAGGATGTCAGACGAGTACGAACTGCGACCTTTGTACACATATTTTCCGTCCCAGGAATATAAAATATCACTCGTGTAACTGGACTTGCCTTTGTAGATATAATGCCCGTCAAACGAATAGAGAATGTCGCTGCTATACGACGACTTCCCCCGGAAAAGCTGTATCTGTGCCATAGAACTTAGGCTGATTAAAAGGGTTAGTATGAAAAGGATTGTCTTTTTCATATGAATTAATTTGCTGCAAAGGTACAAAATATTTTGCATACATGCAAATTAACATGCATTTTTCTTGTGTATGTCACAAAAATGCATTACCTTTGCACCCACTAACTGCGTGCAGCATGACACCAACGGTCGAATACATACAAGCGCGATTTGACGAATATAACACGGCCTATTTCAATGGTCAGTTGCCGCCGTTGCCGATCAAGCTAAGTCATGCTAAGGGATTTCTTGGCAAAGTGACGTTCACGCGCCGCAAGCAGGGCTTGTTCAGCGGCTATCGGAACGAAAACTTTGTGTTGCGTATCAATGCGCGTATTGATTTGCCCGAGACCTTGATTGAAGATACAATCCTGCATGAGATGATTCATTATTATATTGCCGTCAATCAGTGGCACGACACGAGCACGCACGGACAACTCTTCCGTCGTGAGATGGCGCGTCTCAATGCGGATGGACGGCATATAACCATCTCGCATCGGTTAACGGACGAACAGCGCGCGCAGGCTATTATCCATAAGGTGCGTGCAGTGGCCATTGTGCATTTCGCGGATGGAAAAACCGGTGTGAAAATCGTCCCTAACCAACCGCAACATATACGCCGTTGGCAGCAGATGGCAATGCGGCGATTTCCTATCCGCTCCATCGACTGGATCGAGTCTGATGATGATTTCTATGCAAAGTTCCCTTCGTCCATGGCCATGCGCATCTATCTCCTCACCGATTCAAACTCTGTTGTTTAGGATGGTTTTGTCCCGTGCTCGTAACTTCAGTTGCGAGTATTTTTCTCTCTTTTTCTTGCGTATTTCAAAAAAATGTACTACCTTTGCGCGAAAATCGCGCAGGAGACTTACAAAAGAGATTGTAACAATAGCGTTTATGCGCCGCATATTTATGTGCGGCTACCGAATAACCATGGCACGAAATTATCGCTTAAAAGACTGGAATTATAAAGGACGCGGCATCTATATGATCACATTAAATATAGAGGGGCGTGTACCATTATTAGGTTCTTTGCAAGGAGGAATAGAAAATGCGCGGGTGGAATATTCTCCTTTTGGTAAGATTGTCTCTGACCAGATAGAGCAAGCATTTGGAGCGTACTCTCAGATTCAAATATGTGCAAAACAACTGATGCCTGAACATCTGCATTTTGTTGTGTGGGTAGAATCTGCTATTCCTGTAAATTTGGGCGAGGTTATACGTAAGTTCAAAATCGGTTGTACGCATGCGTATAGAGATTATACGAGCGGTCGCATAAATACGACCTGCACAAACGCTACATCTTTATTCGAAGCGGGATACCACGATCGAGTGTTACTACACGCTGGTCATTTACGTAATTTGATAAACTACGTCCATGATAATCCGCGAAGAGCAGCCATTAAGCGGGCTAACCCGGATTTATTCAAATTAAGGCAAGCAATTAACGTGGCTGGATTTGAGTGTACTACACTTGGGAATAGATTTTTATTGGATGACCCGATGAAGGAAATGCTTCAATGTTCCCGTACGCTCACGCAAGACGAAATAGACCGCAAAAAGCAGGAGTGCCTGCGGTTGGCAGAGAGAGGCGTAGTATATGTGAGTGCGGGAATCTCGGAAGGGGAGAAACAGATATGCAGAGCATTACGGGAAGCGGGATTTCCGTTGGTGGTGTTACTGAACGAGGGGTTTCCGGATGCAGATAGCCCACATGCGAAATACTACAAACCGCAGGGCATCTACTTCGAGGCGTGTGCAGCAGGGAGATTACTGCTCATTGAACCGGGTTCGGCACTTTTTGTAAACAAAGAAATAGAGACGGAGGTATACCGCAAGGACCCTCGCTGCATGCCTAATAGCAAGCGTTTTCGCTTCCTCGCTCTAAATGCTATGATCAATAGAATTTGTAAATAATAGCGTCTATGCTCTGCGCACTTTTGCGCAGAATAACCAACAACTATGACCACTGAGGAATTCATACAAAAAGCAAAAGCCATTCACGGGGATAAATACGATTATTCTCAGGTTCACTACGTGAATGCGTCAACTAAGGTGTGTATAGTTTGTCCTGAACATGGAGAGTTCTTTCAGATTCCTCGCAAGCATTTGTATGGCCAAGGGTGCAAAGAGTGCGGACACGCCTCTCTTGCAAAACAATTCAGTCAAGGGAAAGACAAATTTATAGAAAGAGCAAATATTGTTCATCAGGGACGTTATGATTATAGTAAAGTAGAATACATCAATGGTCATACGCACGTAAAGATTATTTGCCCTCAGCATGGTATCTTTACTCAAACTCCTGCAAGTCATCTTAGAGGAAATGGCTGTCCTATTTGCGCCGATATCTTAAATGGAGAAAAGCACAGGAAATGGACTGATGAAACTTGCTACCTAGAAGCAAAAAAGTATAAAAGCAAATTAGAATTTCGCAAAGGTAATTCTGGCGCATATGCTTATGCAGTCAAGGAAAGACTATTCGACAGGTTCGACTGGTTTGAAGAAATAAAAAAGCCGAATGGCTATTGGACTAGAGAACGATGTGAGAAAGAATCTCGCAAATATT
>JAEEGL013177296.1_pt1 | contig 17984 bp, 16 predicted proteins | sample 9134231 | NCBI WGS metagenome assembly JAEEGL01 (sample SAMN16246548, study PRJNA631951) | gut metagenome | biome: gut microbiome; feature: rumen; material: fiber-attached | host: Bos | place: Iran: Karaj | collected 2018-10 | reverse complement strand
CTGTCTCAGGGACTGTCTGTTCCCTTCTTTCTCTGGATCCTGACAATGGTTTCCTCTGTCCCGGTCATGCCAGGCGAGGCAATACGTCCGATATTCTGCATGGTCTCCTCAGGTGTCCGCCCGTTGATGCCGTGCACGCTGTCCACAGAGACGCCCGTCATGCCCAGCGACGATGCCGAAAATGCAGCGTCACAGGCAGCAATCCCTTTCATCACGCAGCCCTGATTGCCCCCGTCGCAGATCATGCCGGTGATTCCCGAGGCCATATTCCGGATGGCTGCACTGATTTCTTTTTCCCCTCCGCCGCTGAGCAGGCAGAGACCGCAGGCTGCGCCGGTGCCACCCGCCAGCGCACAGCCGCACAGGGCCGACAGGCGGCCTGACCAGGATTTGATATACATGCAGATCAGGAAGGACATCGCCGTGGCCCGCAGCAGGCGTTCCTCCGGCAGATGCCGCACCTGGCAGACCGCATACAGGGGAAGGGTCGCCATGATGCCGTGTGCTCCGGACCCTGTAATGCTCATGGCCGGCCGGTTCAGCCCCAGCACCCTTGCCTCAATGGCTCCGTTGCAGAGAAGAGAAGCGGTTTTCCGTTCGTCGCCGGAATACACCGTGCCTCCGTTCATCTCCAGCAGGCGGTGCACAAAGGTGGTCCGGCTGCTCCTGAGACCCTCCTCAAACAGGGCCAGGTTCATCTGGTGGGCCTCCCGGATAAACCCGATCTCCTCCGCCGGAACGGTTTCGGCATAGGCCAGCATTTCCCGGAGCGTCAGATTCCGGATTTCCGCAGCATCGTTCTCCCCGGCTGCCGCCTCTTCGTCTTTTCCCGTAAACACATCCGTTCCGTTGACTGTCCTGCGCACAATGTTCGTATGGCGGCCGCGGATCTCAACTTCCGCTGTTCCTTCATCGGTTTCCAGGGAAGCGACCAGGCGGATCCGGCTGCTGATCTCCGACATGTCCGCCGTGATTTTCCCCTGCGCCACATATGCTCCGGCAGCCGCAACATCCTCCGGCCCCACATCGCTCAGCGCTTCCAGTCCCTTTTCCGGATCTCCGGCTGTATAGCCCAGGGCAGCCGCAAAGACGGCTCCGACCTCTTCCACACCGGGAAGACCGCAGGAATAAGCATTCTTATACAGTCCGCTGTTCATGGAAACAGTCAGCCGGACCAGCCGGCCCCCGATCATCGTCCGGGCTGTGGCCGCCGCAAAGGCAATGGCCCCGGGTTCCGTAACGCCAAGGGCAGGAATCATATCCTCCCGGATGATTTTCGTCAGTCTGTGCATACATCTGTCTCCTGTCCGTTTCCGTCAGCAGGGCAAATACCCTGCGCCTGAAGGCAGGCCCGATTGTGTTTTTCATACCGGATTGATCATATCAGCATCTCTCTGCGGAAATCAATAGAAACACTTGATTGTTTGCATCATGATCTTTTCCTTTTCGATCATTTCTGCACAGAACGGATGCTTGTCATCCCTGCGCCTTTCCGCCACGGTCCCCGGGGACTGTTTCCCAAACGGACAGCAGGACACCGTCTGCCCGGAGGACCTGCTGAAGCTGTTCCACCGGGAGGGCTGGAAAATCGTCCGTCATGGCAGCAGCCGTTCCGGCAGCCTGGCCTGTGACAGCGCACGCGGGAATGACCCGGGTGACATCCCACATGGCATCCGTAGCAGAAATGCTCCGTCCGGCCGTAATCAGATTCCTGATTTTTCTTCCGTAGAGGGCCGAGAAGGGCACCGCATACACAGGCCCGCACTTCTTCCAGTTGCCGATAAGGCCGATACTGTCCGGGAACTCCCGGTGATCATCCCGGGTGTCCAGGGTGGCGATTCCCACGATCCTTCGGGTCATCCGGACCTGGGGAATGGTGGCAAGGGTTGCAGGCACATAGGAAGGGTCCGTCTTCCGCCTCGCGAGCACCTGCTTCAGAATCTGATCATGGGACAGCTGGACCATTTCGCTCAGCTCCCAGCCGTCCACGCCCTGGAACCGCCTGCTGACCAGGGGCCGTGTCTCCTCTTCCCGGTCTTCCTCGGGAACTTCTGCACACCCGAGGACATTCAGGTCATAGCCGGACCGGCCGCAGCCGTAATACCAGGCAGCCAGGATATTGCCCGGGCCGAAGAGAGCCGTCTCCGCGCCGGCCAGATGGTGCAGGTCGGCATCCCCGGTCGCGTCCACAAAGGAGCCGGCGCGGATCGCTGTCCGTCCTGATTTTGTTTCCACCATAACCGCCGTCATTTTTCCGTCTTCCACTGCCGTCTGACAGACCGATGCTCCATAGAGGATTTTCACATGCTCCTTCTGCAGCATCTTTTCCGCTGTGATGGCAAACAGCTGGGCATTGTAGCGCACCTGGAAGCGCTGATGTGCCCGCGCTTCGGGACTTCCGTTTTCCAGCCAGGCCGTGGGATACTCCGCTTCGGAACCGTAAAGGATCGAGGCGCGCAGCAGTTCTTCGGCGATGCCGAAGGAGACCTGATGTCCTTTTCCGTCACACAGAGGCAGGTAAATGGTGACAAGGCCGGCTGTTGCCAGGCCTCCCAGCAGGAACTGCTTTTCCAGAAGAATTACCCCGGCGCCATGACGTGCCGCCGCCAGGGCAGCAGCAATGCCTGCCATGCCCCCGCCTGCCACCAGAACATCGCAGTGATGGGTCACCGGCGTCTCAAGTATTTCCTTCAGCCCTTCCATGCTGTTCCCTTCTTTCCTGTCTCACATGCCGCTTTTCGGATCATAGATATACATGTCGGAATGCTCATCCACTTCGATCGGTCCCAGTTCCAGAAGCTCCGATACCGTGACACAGTCAAATCCTTTTTCAAATATCAGCGGAATCAGCTTTCTCAGGCACCTGACATCCCTGGCCCGTGCGTGAAAAAGGAGGATGCTGCCATTCTGAACCGCCTTGATGGCTTTGGCTGAGTTGGTTTCCGAAACATCCCATTTCACGACCGCCGGATACCCGACTTCGAAAACACTGTCCGCCACCAGTTTATTGGTTGCTCCGAACGGCGGCCGCATGACCTGCATGGGGTAATGGTAACCCAGCACGGCATCCACCTTCTGCTGGGTGCGCAGCATCTGGAATTCTATCTCATGTCCTTTCAGCTTCGTCAGGTTCGTGTGTCCCCAGGAATGATTTCCAATCTCGCAGCCTGACTTCACCACCTGCTTCCAGACCTCAGCATCCTTGTATTTCATGGCTTCACCGATCACAAAAAACGTGCAGCGGATATCATATTGTGCACAAAGATCCAGAATGGCCCTGATCTGTTTGATGCTGTAGCAGTCATCCACGGTGATCGCAACCCGCCCGCTTTCCGTGTCGCCGTGATGATACGTCACGGCTGTTCGCTCCTCCGCCGTTCCTGTCAGGCAGGCGGCCAGCATGACAGAGGTCACAGCAAGCAGAAACCATCTCCGGAGCATTCCGGAGCACCGTCTTCCGTGCATGGAAAGGAGAATCTTCTGCCCGGGTTCACGGTATCCGGACCGTGCGGACAACAAAGCCCGGTGTAAACCCGCAGCTTGGGTTCCGGCCGCTTTTTTCATAAGATCATCCTCTCCCTCATGTGCATTTTCCCGGCTCTTTTTCTCTGCCAGACATCATAATTATTTTATCGTCCCCCGTCAATGAGCGGGATTTCCTCCCGGGCCGGAAACCGGCAGAGCGTTTTTTCCTTTTGCCTTCAGAGCATTTATGGTATGATGGGAATACCCCGGGCCCGGGCAGGAACGGGTCCGGCGGATCATGAAACGAGGTGCCAGTATGCCAGACATCGAAAAACAGAAACAGGAATTTCTGTTCTTATGCAGAGAGAACATCCATCGTGAAGGCCTGGAGGACCTGCTGGGATGGCTCCAGCGGTCCGATTTCTTTACAGCCCCTGCCAGCAGCCGTTATCACGGGGCCTATGAGGGCGGGCTGTGCGAGCATTCCCTGGATGTTTATGCGATGGCGAAAAAAGTCATTGCCGGCTTTCAGCTCGAACTGTCCGAGGAAAGTGTCGTTGTGGCCGCACTCTTCCATGATCTCTGCAAGGTCAACTTTTACAAGCAGGATACCCGCAACCAGAAAATCAACGGCGTATGGCAGGAGGTTCCCTACTACACCATTGAAGAAAAATACTGCTTCGGCGGGCACGGCTCGAAGTCAGTCTACCTGGTACAGCAGTTCATGAAACTGAAAACCGACGAGGCTGCAGCCATCAACTGTCACATGGGTGCCACATCCGGCGGGGATTCCGTGCGGGAAACCAGCAGCGCATTCCAGGCCTTTCCTCTGGCCTGGGTAACCCATGTGGCCGATGAAGCCGCCACCTATCTTCTGAAACGTTGACCCCGTCTGTCCGCATCCTCTTCTCTGTCCGGGCCAGCCGGTAATCCGGTGCCGTACTGCCCGTTTTCTTCCGAACCCCACCCCGGGAAGTCCAGATTTCGGGCTGCTTCCCGGGTTTTGTTTTCCCGCGGGCCGGCAGAAACAGGAAACCGCGCAGTCCCATTGACAGACATGGTAGAATAACCGTAAGCCGCTTCTGTTTCCTGACCATACAGGAAATGTTTTCTATCCAGGAGGGAAACAGCATGAAAAAACGATTCAGCACGGAACTCGCCTATGTGCTGGGACTTGTCTTTGTTGCGCTCGGCGTCGTCCTGATGGAAAAAGCAGATTTCGGTGTGTCCATGGTGGTGGCACCGGCTTATCTTCTTTATCGGTGGATCTCTCCGGTCTGGAGTTTCTTTACGTTCGGCATGGCAGAATACTGTCTTCAGGCGGTCCTCCTGGTCATCATGGTGCTGGTGATCCGCCGTTTCCGGCTGTCCTACCTGTTTTCCTTTGTCACGGCCTTTCTGTATGGCCTGATCCTGGATGCTTTCATGGGGCTCGGCGTCCTGCTGCCCTCGGACGCGGTATGGCAGCGTGCAGTCTATTACGTGATCGGCATGCTCTTCTGCTCTGCCGGGGTCTCCGCCATGTTCCATACCTATATCTCCCCGGAGGTCTACGAACTGTTTGTCAAAGAAGTCTCCGCACATTTTCACATCAATATCAACCATTTCAAGACAGCCTATGACTGCACCAGCTGTCTGATCGGCGTGATCCTGAGCTTTCTTGCCTTCGGTTTCGGACATTTCGAAGGGGTCAAAGCAGGAACCGTCCTGTGTGCGCTGATCAACGGATGGATCATCGGCTGCATTTCCAGGTTTTATGAAAAACACTGGGTTTTTGAGGACCGGCTTCCCTGGCGCAGACTGTTCACGGAAGATCCGGAATCCATCCGGTAAGAGAGCTTCTGTTTGCTGCTTACCAGGAAAAACAGCCTGATTTTTTCAGGCAGAAGGAGTGAGGTGGAATCGCATGTCTTTTCAGATTGTCCGGAATAATCTTACCCGAGTCTGTGCAGACGTCATCGTGAATACAGCCAATCCGCAGCCGGTCATCGGCAACGGTACGGACCGGGCGGTTTATGAAGCCGCCGGCGCTGAGCATCTGCTGAACGCCCGCAGAAAGATCGGCCCGATTGCACCGGGACAGGTTGCTGTCACCCCCGCGTTTGCTCTCCTGGCAAAGTATATCTTCCATACCGTCGGTCCGGTTTGGGAAGACGGAAACCATGGTGAGCGGGAAATCCTGCATGCATGCTACGCCAATTCCCTGGAAAAAGCGGCGGAACTCAGCGCGGAAAGCATTGCCTTCCCGCTCATCGCAACAGGGGTGTACGGCTTTCCCAAGGACGAGGCCCTGCAGATTGCCATGACGGAAATCAGGCGGTTCCTGCAGACGCATGACATGGAAGTCATCCTTGTCGTCTTTGACCGGAATGCCTTTGAACTCTCGGGCCGGCTCGTCGGCGACATCGATGCCTTCATCAGTGAGCACGAAGTCCAGACAGCACAGGCAGCTGAGTACAGCTATCCGGATGCATCCGGGAGGTACGAGGACATCCGCAGAAGGTGGACTGACGCTGAGCTTTCCTTCGGCCTGCCGGATTCGGCTGCATCCGAAAGACCCGGCATCAAAGGCCCCCGCAGAAAGCAGACGGACAGCGCGCCTTCCCCGGACACACTCGAGCAGACCGCATCCAAAAGGCCCGGCATCAAAGGTTTCCGCAGAAAACAGACGGACAGTGTGCCTTCCCCGGACACGCTCGAGCCGGCCGCATCCAAAAGGTCCGGCATCAAAGGCTTCCGCAGAAAGCAGGATGACAAGGAGCCTTCCCCGAAAGCGAAGGGGTCCGCTCCATCCAAAATACCCGGCATCTGGGGCTTCCGCAAAAAACAGGCTGACACCGAGCTATCCTTTGGCGTGCCGGACCTGCTGGAAGAGGAACTTTTCCCGGGGCACCCGCCGGTTCCAGTCAATGAAGCGCCACCCATGTCTCCGGAGACGCCGGAGAACGCATCTGTCCCCATGCCCATGAGCCCACCTGCTCCCCTCATGACCATGGCTGCCGGTGAGTCCCTGGAGGATGTTCTGCATCACACCGGTGATACGTTTCAGAAGAAACTTTTTGAACTCATTGATGCGAGCGGAATGGATGATGTGACCGTCTATAAGAAAGCCAACATTGACCGCAAGGTGTTCTCCAGAATCCGCTGCCGGGAAGACTACAGACCAAAGAAGAGAACCGCTGTGGCCTTTGCAATTGCGCTGGAGCTGGATATGCCCGCCATGACGGATCTGCTGGCGCGGGCAGAGATCGCTTTTTCTCCCAGCAGCAAGTTCGACCTGATTATCACCTATTTTGTTACCCACGGTATTTATGATATCTACGAGATCAACGCTGCGCTCTTCAAGTACGGTCAGCCGATTCTCGGGGAATGACACAGACGCGGCCGTTTGTCGCATGGCAGACGACCACGTCTTTTTCGTTTGCGACTATACTGGCACCACAGGAACCAAAGGAGGTAATGCGGATGGCCGAATCAGTTCCGGGCAGCATAGTCCCTGCCCCGTATGGATCGGACCGGATTCCCCGGATGGAGACGGTCTCTCCCTCCCCTGCACCTTTCCCGGCCGGAAATGCCCTGATCGAGGAAGCCATCCGGCAGTTCCATGAAAACAGCAGCCGGGAAAACCTGGCGGGTGTGCTTGCAGCCGTCCTGCTGCAGATGCGCGCAGACGGAAGTCTGATCCTTCCCGTGGAGCATGCGGACGAAGAAGACACTTCTTCTTACCTTACCCTTTTCACGACTGACGGAAAGGAATGGCTTCCTGCCTTTACATCGCCCGCGGAGCAGAAAAAAGGTGATCCCTGCCTGGGGACTGCCCGCTGCATGCGTGACCTGCTCACGGTCTGTCTGGATACAGACACCGCGGGAATCCTGCTGAACCCCTGGGACCATCCTTTTCTGCTGGCCAAAAACCTGATCTGCATGATTTTTCAGGCAGAAGAAGCCGAAACGGAACACAGCTGCTTTTCTTCTTCCCCGGCATGATTTCCGTTCTCTTTGTCTCCCTTCCGGGAAGTACTGTTCGCGGCACTTCCCGGCTTTTTTCTGTCCGTACATTCTGTTTCTTGACATGTGAACGATCGTTCACTATACTATCTTGCAGCTGTTTGTTCACATATCAGGAGGAGATGGTTTCCCCGCCTGAACGCCCCGTGATGTCTGCGGAGGCTCGGCTCCGCAGTGTGAACCGCACCGCATCAATCCAGACAAAAACTATCTGCAAAAGGTTCATGGCCGTCCGCCTGCAGGCGGAGCCATGACAGGAGGTATCCATGGAAAATCTGATTGCCTGCTGCGGACTCGACTGTGCACAGTGTGAAGCCCGCCTGGCCACCCTGCTGGAGGACGACACGCTGCGGGCGAAAGTCGCCGCGGCGTGGTCCGAACTGAACCATACAGAAATCACGCCGGAGATGATCCACTGCGTTGGATGCAGGGTCAACGGTGTGAAAACTCCGTTCTGTGAATCCATCTGCCCCATCCGGCCCTGCGCTGCCGAGCGGAAGGCGGATACCTGCGCAAGCTGCGCGGAAATGGAAACCTGTGCCCGGCTCGGCATGATCACCGGAAACAACCCGTCTGCTCTGGAAAACCTGAAGGCCCGCAGAATGCAGCTTGTTGAGCCTTCCATGGAATACGATGCGCAGATCCAGGCTTACCGGAAGGAGTTTCTTGCGTCCGGAGACTCCATGGACGGAAGCAGCTCTCTTCTGCGTTATGAATGCACAAAGGACTGGCTCGACCATACTGAAGCCATGAAGAAACCGGAAACCACGCCTGAAGGACTGGTTCCGGCGACGCAGTTTCTCTATGTGCGTGCATCCGACCGGAAAGTCGTCGGCGTTATCCAGATCCGGCATTGTCTCAACGACTTTCTTGAAAAGTATTCCGGACACATCGGTTATTCGGTATGCCCGAGTGAACGGAGAAAAGGATATGCCGCACAGATGCTCCGGCGCGTCCTTCCCGAATGCAGAGCGCTCGGCATCGGGAAAGTCCTGGTCTCCTGCATTCAGGAAAACGAAGGCAGCCGCAGGACCATCCTCAAAAACGGAGGCGTCTATGATTCTACCGTTTATATGAAAGAGCGTGACGTCTATCTTGAAAAATATTGGATCGATGTTCCGGATTACACCTGTGTCACCCTCCGGGACCGTCCTGACCTTCTCGGGCCTGCGGCTGCATGGTTCCATGCGAAATGGGGTGTTCCGGAAAAAGCCTATCTGGAATGCATGGCAGCCTATCTGAAAAAAGAAACGGAATACGGCTGGTATCTGTGTCTGCTCGGTGACCGGATTGCCGGAGGCCTCGGTGTCATTCAGAATGATTTTCATGACCGCAGGGACCTGTTTCCGAATGTCTGTGCGGTGTATACCGAGGAAGCCTTCCGTGGGCAGGGCATTGCCGGGCGCCTCCTGCAGACAGCCGTTGAGGACCTGCGCGTCAAAGGCATCTCTCCCGTTTATCTTGTCACCGATCACATTGGCTTCTATGAGCGGTATGGCTGGGAGTTCCTGTGCATGGCCCACGAAGACGGAGGGACGGAACAAACGAGGGTGTATATCCATCGGTAAGTCCCTCATAAGCGCTGAAATCCGGGAATCCCATGGAAGAAGGTTTTGTGGAATACAGACGCAAACTCCTCGGCTTCTTCTCCGCACGGAGCGGCTGGCACGAACTTGTCCTGATGTGCCTCGTCCTGAAGGAAGTGCCATAATCCCAGGCAGCAGCATACTCCACGCTGCGTGGGTACCGTTCACCGCACAACTGTGATACGCTTCACGCTGAGGGAGGGATATGCATGAACAATTATGTGACCGGATCCATGATCCGCCGACTTCGTGAAGAAAAACGCCTGACACAGGAAGAACTGGCATCCCGGATCTTCGTCAGCAGCAAAGCCGTCAGCAAGTGGGAAACAGGCCAGGGATTTCCGGACATCAGTCTCCTGGAGCCCCTGGCAGACGCACTCGGCGTGTCCGTCATCGAACTGCTGTCCGGGGAGGCCGTCCGGAATCAGAACCGTGCCTTCAACATGCTGCGCACCCGGTTCTATGTTTGTCCTGTGTGCGGAAATGTCATCCATGCCACCGGCGAGGCCGTCATCAGCTGCTGCGGCATTACACTTCCCCCGATGGTCCCGGAGGCACCGGATGCTGACCATACCTTTCATCTTTCGGTTGTGGAAGACGAATACTTTGTCACGCTGTCTCACCCCATGACAAAGACCCACTTCCTTTCTTTTCTGGCTGCGGTCTCGGACCAGGGCATTCAGCTCGTCCGGCTGTATCCGGAGGGAAATGCGGAAGCCCGCTTCAAAATCAGCCGCGTAAAACTGCTTTACGCCTGCTGCAACCGGCATGGACTGTTTCAGTTCAATCCCCGCAGACCGGGAAGGGAATCTGAACACTGAGACCCGGCATGAGGAAAGCTGACGTTATCCTGCAGAACCTGCTGAAACCCTGTTCCCGCATCAAAACAAACACCGGAAAGTGCTTTTCAGGCTTCTTTCCGGTGTTTGTTTTTCTTTTCAACTGCACCATGCCCGGAGTTTCCGGACCGCAGAGACGGCAGCTTGCCCGGGATTTCTTCCCGGATAAAAACATACTCTTCCGGTGAAGAGAGGGCCTCCCGGAAGCTGTACCCGCTCCAGTCAAAGCCCTTCAGCTGCTCCGGAGCGGAGATTTTGTGCTCGGCCATATACCGCGTCATATCGCCCCTGGCCATCTTTGCATAGACGCCTTTCTGCACAATACGGCCGTCCTCCAGCTCTCCGAAAAGACAGCTGACAAAACGGTCTCCGGCCTGAAGACAGCTCCGGATGCACTGGGCATATTCCTTCGAGGCCAGATTGATGACAACCCGGCTCTCATCCATGACTTCCTCGTACAGTTTTCTGCCCCAGAATTCATACAGGTTTTTCTTCCCGCCGATGGCCGCCTTCGCCTGCATTTCGAGACGGTAGGGTGCTACACCGTCCAGAGGCCGGAGCACGCCGTAAAAACCGGATAGAATTCTTACGGTCTCCTGCACATAGGCAAGCTGATCCTCCTCAAAGACTTCCGGGGCCATGCAGGTATACTGAATGCCGTCATAACTCAGGATCGCCGGTGTGAGATTCTGCCGAAGATTCATTTTCCGGAAACGCTCAAAGTTCTGCTCCGCTAACCTGTCATTGCAGGCCCACATCGTTTTAGCCTCCGTATACGAAAGACTGCAGATCCAGTCCCTGATCTGCGCTGTTTCTTTCATCAGCGCAGGCATGCCCTGACAGGCAAACGTATCGGTGTCCACCTTCATCTTTTTGGCCGGCGACAGAATGACTTTCACTGCACATCCTCCAGCATCTGTGCGGGATTCCCGCCGGCATTCACCTTTTCATAGGCTCTGATAATCATGCCGTCTTCATCAATCAGATAGGTCGTGCGGACAACCCCCATCGTGGTTTTTCCGTAATTCTTCTTTTCTTTCCAGACATCATAGGCCTGAATCACGTTTTTTTCCGGATCCGAAAGAAGCGTAAACGGCAGTCCGTACTTTTCCTCAAACTTCTTATGGGACGCCACACTGTCCTTGCTGACGCCCAGGACGACCGCGCCTTTTTCCCGAAACTGCGGATACAGCTCGCCGAAGGCACACGCCTGCTTTGTGCATCCTCCCGTCATATCCTTCGGATAAAAGTACAGAACCACTTTCTGCCCGCGATAGTCCGACAGGGACCGCAGTTCTCCGTTCTGGTCCTGAAGTGTAAATTCCGGAGCCTTTGTGCCGATTTCCAGCATATCCTGTTCCTCCTGTGCGCTTTTCTGTGGTTTTTCGTGTTCTATTGTATCAGTTCTCCCGCAGTTCCCGCAACTCATAAAAAACCCGCTCGGTCAGGCTTCCTGAAGGTATACCTGAACAGCGGGAATCGGAGGCTGTCGGTGAACTCTGCATGGAGAGTGGTGTGTTCTGAACAGACCTCGGTTCTGTCCTACTCCGGAAGAACACGCGGGGCTGCTGTTGTGCCTTCATCAAACAGGGTAACGGGAAGGATTTTCACCTGTGTGGGGTGTTCACGATTCGCGATCTTCTCCAGCAGCAGACGGACACCCTGGGCGGCAACCGTTTCCCCTTCGGAGAAGATACTGGTCAGCCTTGGCAGATAAGGAATTTCTCCCCGCAGATGGTCAAAACTGACGATCGAAACATCCCTGGGAATCTCCAGTCCCATCCCGGAAAGCTCCATCATGACCGGATAGGAAACCTCATCACGGAAGGATACGATGGCCGTATAGTCCAGCGGGAACAGCAGTTCCCGGAGACTGGATGACGCCAGTGCACCTTCAACCGCATCCCCCGGAACAACCCGTATGCCGCTCTCAGGGATCCTGTATTCATGCATAGCCTGCATAAAACCATCCAGGCGGTCAATCTGTGAGCTGGAGAGATCTTTGCCGGACAGAAACAGATATTGCTTATGCCCCAGTTTCGCCAGGTGTGCGCCTGCAAGGTAGCCGCCCTGAACATCATCGCAGCGTACGGTGTCCGTCACAACATGGTTGATGCGCCGGTCAAGCAGAACATAGGGCATCCGGTTTTTCTCCATCACCTCAATATGCTCTCTGTTATCGAAATACGGGAAAAACAGAATCCCGTCGACGGACTGAGAAATTGCGGAACGGATGAGATGGTCCCCCAGCTCCTCATTCAGTCCCATGCACAGTACCATGATGTTGTATCCTGCCTTGCGAAGTTCGCTGTCCATAATCGTCAGCATATTGCAGAAATGCAGGTTATGAACGTCATTGACAATGACGGCAATGTTGCCGCTTTTGCCGGAGCGCAGAGAAGATGCGAGGGAGTTGCGGATGTATCCCATCCGGACAGCAGACCGCTGGATTTTCTCGCGGGTGGATTCCGGAAGCCTGGGATCCCCCCGCAGCGCACGGGAAACCGTGTTCATGGTATAGCCGCAGTCTTCAGCGACATCTTTCAGGGTAATCCGGCTGACGCCCATATCGAAACCACCTTCACGCAAGTTTGACTGATTATAGCATGAATCGATCACGGAAAACAATTTTCACCCTCTGTTCCTTTTTTCGTTCTGATGGCAGATCTTTTTCATGAACCCCGTGCAGCCTGCCCGCACATTTTCTTTTCCTTTTTGTCCAAAAATGCTTGACAATCGGCCAAATTGCCTATACTATATAGACAACAGTCAGGGTTAACGATAATCCTGCAAAGGCACAATTGAATACTGTTCAAGGAGGAACCTATCATGAAGAAACTGTTGGCCATTCTCCTGACCCTCGCTCTTTTGACGGGCATTTGCAGTGCATTTGCTGACGAAGAGCCGATTAAACTGACACTCTGGACCTTCCAGGAACTGCATACCCAGCTTTACAAGGATATGCTTGAATCCTGGAACGCAAATCCGGACAATCCGAAGCTGGACATCGACATGCAGGTCTATCCGTATGATGACATGCACAGCAAGCTGACGATTGCCCTGCAGAGCGGCGAAGGCGCTCCGGATATCGTGGACATTGAAATCAATCAGTTCGCGAACTATCTGAAGGGCGATATCCAGCTGGCAGATATCAACGACATCGTTGAACCGATGAAGGATCACCTGGTCATGAGCCGTTTCAACAACTATGCCAAGGACGGAAAGTACTATGGCATCGACCATCATATCGGCGCATGCATCATGTTCTACAACACGGAGATCCTCGAAGCTGCCGGCATCAACTATAAGGACATCAAGACCTGGGACGACTATCATGAGGCCGGCAAGACGGTTCTTGAAAAGACCGGCAAGCCGATGTGCACCTGGGAATCCACAGACTGCTGGAGCATTTATCCTCTTGTCAACCAGCACGGCGGTGACTGGCTGACCCCCGATGGACAGGTCCGTATGGACGAACCCGTTGTCGTGAACACGCTCGCCTTCATGAAGAGCATGCTCGATGACGGAACCGCAGTCCCGGCTCCCGGCGGATATCATCATGCCGAGGAGTACTACGGTGAAATGAACGGCGGTGCCTTCGCCTCTGTCAGCATGCCATTCTGGTATCTGAACCGTTTCACCGATTATATGCCTGACCTGGCCGGCAAGATGAAAGTCGCTCCGATGCCCCTGTGGTCTGACGGCGGACACAAATCCGCTCAGATGGGCGGCACGGGTACGGCCGTTGTCAAGACAAGCGCAAACGTGGAAATTGCCAAGAAGTGGCTTGCCTATGCTACGCTGAGCTTCGAAGGCTGCGTGAAGACCTGGAGCATCCTCGGATTCGATCCCATCATGACCGATGTATACGGCGCTGAAGAGATGAAGGCTCCCAACAAGTTCTTCGACTATTACAGCGACGACATCTTTGACATGCTGAAAACAATCCTGGATGACATCCCGGATACCTGTATTTCTGAATACTTCCCTGCTGCCAGCGACATCGTCAAGAGCCATATGGCCTATGATCTGGTCATCGGCGGCGGCGATCCTGAAGCCATTGCCCAGAGCTGCGCTCAGGAACTGCGGGACGCTATCGAATAATCGATCCCCGATATGGGCCGACCGGAGGGATCCTCCGGTCGGCTTCTTCAGGTTTTCTTCAGTTTTCTTTTATGGAGGCTGATCGCATGCAGAAGGCATCACCCAGGAAACAGAACAGACTGCTTGCTTTTCTCACCAGCAGAAAGACGGTTCCCTATATCTTTGTCGCCCCGTTTATTCTCTACTTTCTGCTGATTTATCTGTATCCCACGATATCCACCATCATCATGAGCTTCCAGCGGATCGACGGACCCACCACGAGTGTCTGGATCGGACTGAGCAATTACAGGAAGCTGTTCTCCCGGAATTTTATACAGGCCCTGGAAACAACCACCCGCTATGCCTTCTGGGACGTTGTTGTGCTGACAAGTGTCCCTCTGTTTTTCGCTGTGCTTCTGCACTCCGGGCTCGTCAAATTTGCCCCGTTCTTCAAGTCCCTGTTTTTCATTCCCGCCCTGACCTCCATTATCGTTGCCGGGATCGTGTTCCGTCTTGCTTTTGGCACACAGGATACCGCTCCGGTGAACGCCCTGGTGATCGCCTTCGGCGGAGAGTCCCGGAAATGGCTGATGTTTGCCGACACCGGCAATCTGGTGCTGATCGTGATGACACTCTGGCGCTGGATGGGTGTCAATATCATCTATTATCTTTCCGGAATCCAGGCCATTCCCACCGATCTGTATGAAGCCGCCGAAATCGACGGTGCCAATCCCATACAGAAGTTTTTCAGTGTGACGCTTCCCGGCATCAAGCCGGTTCTGATATATGTAATTACCATCACGGTTCTCGGCGGATTTGCAATGTTCACCGAGTCTGTTGCTATCTGGCAGCAGAACAATCCCGGTGGAGTCGGCCGTACCATCGTCGGTTACCTGTACATGGTTGGCATCAGCAAAGCCAACATGGGCCTTGCATCAGCCGTCGGCCTGACCCTTCTCGGCCTTGTTCTGGGTGTCAATCTGATCCAGCTTCTGCTGATGGGATTCTTCAGAAAGGAGGAGGGCTGATCATGAAAAAAAGGCATATCAATAAACGGAAAGCCGTGCTCTCCTTTCTGGCTACAGCCCTGATGATCATCTGGGCATTCATTGCCATGCTGCCGTTTGCGTTTATGTTTTCCAGTTCTCTGAAACCCGGTCAGGAGATGCTCCGGAAAGGCCTGAGTCTCAGCATTGAACCGGGGATTTCCTCGTTTGAAAACTATCTTGCACTGAACACCTACCGGGACGGCATCTACTGGCAGTGGTACAAGTCCAGCGTCATTGTCATGGTGCTTCAGACCGTCATCGGCCTGTTTTTCGGTTCTCTGGTAGGATATGGTCTTGCAATGTATGATTTCAAAGGCCGCAATCTGATCTTCACGCTGGTCCTGGTCGTCATGATGATCCCCTTTGAGATCCTTCTTCTGCCTTTGTACCGGATGATGATCCGTGTGAAGATGACCGACCGATACTTTGGGGTCGTCCTTCCGTATCTGGTTCCGCCTTTCATGATCTTCTTCTTCCGACAATATGTGCTCGGCCTGCCCAAAGAACTGCTGGAAGCAGGAAGAATTGACGGCTGTACCGATTACGGCGTTTTCTTCCGGATCATGGTTCCCATCATGATCCCCGCGTTCGGTGCAATGACCATTCTCAGCGGCATGAACAGCTGGAACAATCTGCTCTGGCCCATGATCGTCCTGAGCAGCAATGAGAAGTTCACCATTCCAATTGGCATGGGCACCACCATCACGCCTTATGGAAATGCCTTTGACGTGCTGATGCCCGGTGCTGTGATGGCCGTCGTTCCAATCATTATCATCTATTTATGCGCGCAGAAAACCTTTATTGCCGGTCTGACGGCAGGAAGTGTAAAAGGTTAAGCTGCAGAAAACGCCTTTGGATGATTATCGTATCGTCAGAATATCAAAAAAGCCAGCCACTTCCCGGAAAGCGGCTGGTTTTTTTGATGGAAAGTCTGTCTCTTCTTTTTTGTGTTGCCTGATCCGGAAAATCTGTCAGAAGGACATGGAAGGTGAACAATACACACAGTCCATTTCCCTGATCCAGAAATCCCTGCCGGTTCTCAGGTCTGCCCGCCGGTGATGATATCGTATATATCTGCCCAGTTCTCCGCCCGGACAACGCCTTTATCCGCTATCCCTTTATTCCATGGCGCAGGACATGCGATCACGGAGCAGTGCCTCGATATGGCCATCAGATTGTCCGGCTTGTCATCAATCATGATATCGATCTCAAGTTTCTGACACTGCTCTGACTTGGCTTCCCCGCTGTCCTCACAAAACACAATGCCGTCATAGATCACGCCTCTTTTTTTCAGCCATCTTACCAGGATCGTGCGGAACAAAGCGCCGAACAGATCGGTTCTGGTCGTATAGACCCGGCTTGTGACCATGAAGATTTTGTGGCCGTCCGCTCTCAGCTGCCGGATTGTTTTTCCTGCCCCGTCGATCATGGGTGACTTTATGCAGTATGGAAGGAGATACCTTGCCCAGAACCTGTTCCTCTCTTTATGGGTACAGGCAAACATCTCCTCAATATCAAATGCGGCCGGATCGCCTGCGGCACGATGAAAATACTTTTCACCCTTTTCAAGCATGTACTTCCCGATATCAATCAATGTGCCGTCAACATCTATGCCGATATTCATGCTGCTCCTCCGTTTTTGCTGATCACTGGACCGGCTTTTCCTTTTCACTGAGTCTGCTTATGATCTTTTCCCTGATTTCGGCGGTGATTTCTTCTTCCTGTCTGCCGATTGTCTGCACTTCCGGACAGAACGTGATCGTCAGCCTGCGCTTTTTGCCCGTAGACGCATCCTTTGTCTGGGGAAGCGTTTTGTCATAGCTCCAGATCTCATAGCCTCCGCTGATTGCAACCGGTATGATTGTAAGGCCTGATTCCAGTGCCATCTTTGCCGCACCATCCTTAAACGCGCCAAGATGGCCATCCCTTGTCCTTGTTCCTTCCGGATGGATCAGGAAGCTGTTTCCTTCCTTGATGAAATTGATGGAGCGCTGCGTAGAGTCAATGATGTTTCCGGAGCGGTTGACCGGAATGCCGCCGAGGGTCTTCATCATAAGCCTTGTGAGAGGCTGATCCAGATGCTCTGCCTTGGCCATACATCCGAACCGGTCAGGTTCAGGACATTTGCTGCCCAGGGCAGTCCATACGAACAATCCGTCAAAATGCGTCTGATGGTTCGGACAGAAGATATACTGCCTGCCTTCCTGAACGTTCTCCAGTCCTTCCACGCAGAAATCCAGGCTGTTCCGGCTCCACTTCCTGAAATAGGAGAACAGCGCTTTATGCATGGTATTTCTCGGAACCGGATAGCGGTATGCATCAACCTTTCTCTTTTTGGCCGCTTTTTTCTTCTTCAGATCCTGGAAGATCGGGTCAAGAATGTAATCAGTCATTTCCCTTGCATTGGGAATCACGATAATGTATGCACCGACACTGACATTAAACTCGGATTCGATCTCAGAGCACATTTCCATAATGGAAAGTGAATCCATGCCGAGATCATCCTTAAAGTCCTCCAAGCCTGTAAGCTCCCGGTCATACTTCGAAATTTCTTTGACGATCCGGAAGACTTTTTCTTCCACCGCAGCAGGGTCCAGCCCGTTTTTGTCGGCTGAGGCCGGTGCTGCAGTTTCCGTTTTCGCTGCAGCAGCTGTCTCTTTTTTCTCCGGCTGCTCTTCCTTATGGTTCAGTGCATATTCCTTGAGCAGGTATCTTTTGGGTTTTCCGATATTCGTTGTCGGAATCTCTTCGATAAAATGGATCTCACTGATCTTGTACTGGTTCATCGACTTGTACTGGAAGCTCAGGATCTCCTCCCGAAGTTTTTTCTTTTCGTCCTCCGACAGCTTTTCCTGTTTGATGAACAGATGAATCCTGTCCGCTCCGTCTTCAGGCGACGGCACACCCACAATCGCATAGCTCATTCCCTTGGGCATAACAGGGGCCAGCAGCAT
>JAEEGL011089750.1_pt1 | contig 17984 bp, 11 predicted proteins | sample 9134231 | NCBI WGS metagenome assembly JAEEGL01 (sample SAMN16246548, study PRJNA631951) | gut metagenome | biome: gut microbiome; feature: rumen; material: fiber-attached | host: Bos | place: Iran: Karaj | collected 2018-10 | reverse complement strand
TAATAGTGAAATAATAGTAATACTTATTCATTCTATTTGTTATTAAATGCAAACGTGTATTTTTATTTGATATAATCACAAAAATAAGATGGAAATGGAGAGTTAATAATGGCCAAAAACATTTTTCAAATTCCTGATGATTTTATTTCTCAGGCTTTCCCAGAAAAATCAGCACTTCCAGAGTACAGATCTGTTTTTATGCGTGATCGTGATAGGATAATGTATGCAACTGCTTTTCGCAGACTCGCAGGAAAAACACAGATATATACTATAGGAGCAGATGATCATAAAAAGAATCGCCTAACACATAGCTTGGAAGTTGCCCAAATTGCTAGGACTATAGCAACAGCTCTAAATCTGAGTGAACCATTGGCTGAGGCGATCTCTTTGGCACATGACTTCGGACATACCCCTTTTGGACATGCAGGTGAAGAAATGCTGCATTCTATTATGATTCCAAATTCAAAAGAAGTTAAGGACTCTCCTTTCTATAGAAAATCCAGTAAAGAAATAGAAGAACAAATAGAACGAGAGTCCTTAAGTGAAATCGTAGATGTTTTAGATATAGAAAGCATTTTTGGATTCAAACATAATATTCAAAGTGTTCGTGTGGCAACGATTCTTGAGGATAGTTACAGGAACGAAAACGATATTAACATTGGTTTAAATCTATCAAATTATACTTTATGGGGAATGCTTAATCACTCATCAGCAAAATATCGTTTCAAAAGTACACAGCCTAATTATCAAAGCAGATTCCAAAATATGATTAGTATTAATGGCTTGAATAAAGAGGCTTGGTCTTTTGAAGGATACATTGTAAAAATAGCAGACGATATTGCTCAATGGCATCATGACCTTGAAGATGCAATTCGGGGAAATGCAATTCCAATAGATAAGATTTGCAATACTATTACAGAAGCGATTGGGAATTCGCTTTCAGAAGAAGATAAAGATTTACTTGTTGAGCTTTCAAATACAAATTCAATGACTCGCAAAGCGCTTGCGCAACTATCTCACATAGTAGTGAATACTCTTGTAAATGACCTTGTTATGAAATCTAAAGAAAACTTGAACCGTCTTCAAAAAGAAATCAGTTCATATAAGTCAAAAACCAAAGAAAAAGAAAAATCGCATATTCTATACTCTAGATATGATGAACTATATAAAAAAGGCAAAATTACAAGTTCCCGAGAATCTATTATTTCTTTTTCTGATAAAATTCGTCCAGAGATTTTTAAAAACAGTATAATTCAGTCAGTACATCATTCTCGAAACGTTGAACGAATGAATGAAAAAGGAAAGTACATAATAAAAAAACTATTTCAAGCGTATTCTTCCCATCCGCAACAAATGCCTGATGGTCCTATTCTTCATTTTATGGTTGAGATAAAAGAATATAAAAGCCTTGATGAGGGTTATAAAAAAGGGATGGGAGCAGTAAGAACAGATTTTGAAAAACAATTAAAAAACATGAAGTATCCTCACAGAATCATTCTAATGAGAAGAATATGTGATCATATTGCTTCAATGACAGATCGATATGCTATCGAGGAATATGGTAATTTATACGGATGATAAATATGGTTTATTAGACAAAAATTAATCTGTTAAAGGAGAAAAAGAAAATGGTTAAAAGCTTAATTAAAGTAATAGCATTTTTTCTCACACTGACTATTCTTCTTCAGACCGGCGTGGTTGGTTTTGCGGCAAATGTTCAGGAAGAAGAACCTGTTGATGAGAAGGTTGTTGAGACATACTATGATGGCGAGTCCTTAATCACTTCCGAAATCACAGAGCTCAGAGAGGAAAGCGTCAAACATTTCAGCCTTGAAGACGGAGCAAGTCTGGCAGTCGTATATCCCGAACCGGTTCACTATTTATCGGGTGATAACTGGAAAAATATTGATAATTCACTCGTTCTCAATAAAAGTATTACGGATAAAAGCGGAAATCCTGTTTATTCACTTAAAGCTTCAGATGTGGATTTGAGGATTCCTCAGGATTTGAATAACGGCAATAAAATAGAAGTCTCAAAAAACGGCAATACCTTTAAAATGGGATTGTATAATAATGGGGCGGCAGATTCCGAAAAGGCTGTGATAAGAAATAACATTGACTCAGGAATAATCGTAAATGAAAACGCTACCGAAATTGAAAAGCAAAACACAGAAATTATTAAATCGGCATTAAAAACTTCCAAGGTTGAATATAAGGCCGCGTTTGAAGGCGCGGATTTGGAATATACTGTCAGTTCATCAAGAATCAAAGAGAATATCGTTGTAAACGAAAAACAGGATAATTATGAATATAAGTTTGAAATAAACTACGGCAGTTTGATCCCCGTAACTAATGAAGACGGCTCAATTTCTTTTTTTAACTCAGAAGATGATGAGGAAGCCGCGTTTTTGCTTTCAGCCCCGTATATGGTAGATGCTTCCGGTGAATACAGCGACAGTGTGGAAATGTCATTAAGCGGAAATATCCTTACTGTTACGGCTGATTCAAAATGGCTCAACAGCATAGGCAGAGATTTCCCAGTAAAAATCGACCCTTCCGTAACTGTATCTTCAACAAGCTTTATTGATTCTACGGTAAGATACTTCCAGAGCGGAAATAACTACGGCAGCGAGGATACACTTTATTCCGGTAAAGGAACATTAAGCCTGAGAAGAACATATATGAAGTTTACTCTTCCCAATATGTCTGATAATGCGGTTATACTCGGCGCATGGGTCAATATCACTCAAAAGAATATTTCACTTTTATTCAATGATGATGTGAAGTATATAAATCTGTTTGACTTGACAGGGCTGTCTTCATGGACTGAAAGCGGTATAACATGGAATAATCAGCCGCTTTCTACAACCCTTAACGGGCCTCAAACAAATGGAACAACAGTAATCACATATCTCAACGGTCAAAATGGCAGTAATGTATCATATTCATTCGGAATTACATCCAAAGTTAAGCAGTGGTATGCCAATAACAACAATAACGGTTTTATGATTTCAACAAGCAATGAGAATAAATACTGTCAACCGACATTTTATTCAAAAGAAGCCTCGTCAAGCAAACCCTACGCAACAATAAAATATACAAACAATATAGGGATAAAAGACTACTGGGATTATCAGACAGTAAATATGGAAAACGCCGGTAAAGCGCTTATCAACACTCATAACGGTTCATATTATTATATCCACGATGATGCCGCAACGAGCGGTCTTGTGTTGCCGGTTGGTATTTCCCACATATACGGGAGTACCGATGGTTATTCTACAGGATCATTCGGATATATGAAATATGGTAAAGGCTTTATACTTAATATGAGTGAATTTATAGGCTCGACAACCTACCGTGACTCAAGAGGCACTTATCATAATTTAGTTTCAAACGGAAGCAATCAGGTGCTGGAAGATGACCCAACTACGGTCCTGACATCTGATTCAAGCTGGTATTACTTAACTTTTATTGACGGGACAGTCAAAAAATTCTATAGGTCGGGATTCCTGAGAAGTATTATTGATAACAACTCAAATGAAATTACATTGAGCTATGTTAACAATCTGCTGACTCAGGTTAAAAGCGGAGCGAACCAGAATATAACTCTCGCATACAATGCAGATAACTATCTCACATCGATAACAGATCCGGGCGGCAGGGTTACTCAGTTTACTTATGACAGCAATAATTATCTGACGGATATTGAACACCCTGACGGCAAACATACATATCTCTCGTATTTAAACGGTTATCTTTATGAAGTCAAGAACAGTGAAAACGCAAGATGGAGATATACCGTTTCAACTGCATCTTTCTTAACAAATCAGTATGCCCGCGTTTCTTCTGTAACGGCATACGCCAAGAATAATTCCAATCAATATGTGGATAAGTTAAACTTTTCATATTTAGGTACATCTACAACAGTATCAAATAACCACAATGACTCCGTTGAGATTGAATTTGATGAAGTCGGCAGACCCGTATCATACACATCAAAGGGAAATACTTCAAAACTGAACTATAACACAAATGGAATTCTCAACAATACGCTGAAATCACAGTCAAATTCGTTTTTAACCAATGAAAACCTGATGCGCAAAGCCGATCACCGAGTTGCTTCATTGGCTAAGAGCGGATCCGGTTTAACAGTATCTTCTTCAACAGACAGAGTAAATTATTATGCGGATTCAAAAAAGATGGTCTGCAGCAATACGAACGGCTTGATTGCTCCTGCGAGTTCCAGCGGAACAAGAGTTACTGCCGGAGAGACATATACCGCGATGATAGATGTCAATATTGCCTCTGTTACGGGCGGCAGTCTTTATCTTAAAGTTACTGCAGGTTCTGTAGTTGAAAAGAGCCCTGAAATATCATCAACCGGAGAAGACTGGATGCCACTCAGTGCGGTTATAACTATTCCGTCAGGAGTTTCGGAATTAACAACGGAGCTTGTTTTCAAGAGCTTTACCGGCACGGTCTATGCCGATATTGCTCAGGTTACCAAAGGAAGCAAGCTTGCGTATTTCAATCTGCTTCCCGATTCGGGATTCAAAGCTAAAAGCAGGTACAATACAACGGACTGGACATGCTCAAACGGAGGTGAAATAGACAGCGGATATGCAAGAATATATGGTTCGCTGATTGAAAACCGATCAATATATCAGACAGTGTCAATCAGAGGAAACGCAAATGAAGAATTGATTTTTGGTGCTTCATCAAAAGCAAATGCTGTTTCTGTTGGCGCCTATACTTACGGAATTCATTTGAAATTTATGTCATCGGGTAATATTGTCTGCACACGGACTATGTATTTTAATGTTGATGTAAAAGAAACTCAGCATATACAGGCTCCCGTATCGTCCTCGGCTGATTTTGACAGTATTCAGGTTGAAATGTTTTACAACACTCAGTCTGACAGCGCAATTTTCAAGGATTTGTTTCTTTACAAAGGCTGTGTTTACGGGTATAATTATACATATAACGATAACAGACTTGCTACGCAGGTCACTGACGGCGCAGGTAATTCAAAATTAATCGCTTATTCGGGCGCCGATATTACCGGAATCCAGCAAAAGACAAACGGCGAGACAGTAGGCAATGTCAGTTACACATACAACAGCACTCATAACATACTCACGGCAACTGATAATATCCAGAATATAACCGTCAGTTACATATATCCTTCGTCGGGGAATAAGGGACTGCCTGTTTCATCAACAGTGAGCGGATCGGGCAATCTTTCGGCAACCACAACCTACGGCTACACATCAAATTACAATTATCTAACAAGTATAACCGACCCGAGCGGAGCCGTTACGCAGTATTCATACAACGCAAGCAAAGGATGGCTTACAAAGGTTACCGACCCGAACGGAAACGAAACAAACTACAGCTACAATGCGAGTGATATGATAAGCAGCATTTATGCTGATGTAGGCAATGATGTTGCTCAGGTCAGTTATCAGTATGACAGTGTAAACAGATTGACAAATATATCAAACGGCAGTATTTCATACGGATTTACATATGATATATACGGCAGAAGCGATACAATCACAAACTCAGGCAGTACGCTGACAGATCTGACATATAACAGTGACAGTACAGTTTCAAGAGTCGATATGGCAGGAGGCGAGTATTCAACCCATACTTATGATGACAGAGATCGTCTGACATCCACTTCATATAACGGCACACTTGCCTATACTTACAAATACAATGATGACAATGCGCTGACCGAAGTTTATGATGCGGAAAACAGCGAAACCACATCATATATTTATGACCAGATTGGGCGGCCTCTGAGCGTTTCAAGGACTGACGGTAAGAGCACGGTATTCTCCTATGATTCCAAAGGCAGGCCTTCAAAAGCTGTCATTTCAGATGATACCGGAATCTTTAACAAGCAAACATATTCCTATGACAGCAAAAACAGAGTGTCCGGAACAAGTTTCAGCACAATTAATGAAAGTGTATCATATTCATATGACGGATTAAACCGCCTGACCTCAAGTACGGGAACCGCCGGAGCCAATGCTTCCATATCAACCGCATATACGTATAAGACAAACGGAAGCAACAAGACCGGCAGGGTAAACAGCGTCAGTTATAATATGACGATTAACAACACAACAACTCAGATTTTTCCTACCGTAAGCTATGACTATGACGCAAACGGCAACATAACAAAGATTTATGAAAACGGAGTTGAAAAATACAGATATACTTATGACAGCTTGAACCGTCTTGTCAGGGAAGACAACGCAAAGTTTAACGCAACTATTGTATATACATACAGCACTGGAGGTAATATCCTCTCAAAGAAATTCTACAATTACACAACATCAACGACACCTTCCTCTTTGTTAAGCACCGAGTCATACACATACGGAAACAGCACATGGAAAGACGGAGTAACAACTTATGATGGTATGAACATATCCTATAATGCTGCAGGTCAGCCGACCTCATATTGCGGTAACACATTGACCTGGAGCCGGGGACGGCTGATGTCTTTAAACAACGGCGGTGAAATAGAGTACAAATATGATGAAAACGGTCTGAGGACATACAAAAAGGTTTACGGAAACGAGATATACTATCAATATTCAGGAGATAAACTTGTAAAGCAAACGGATGACTGGGGTTCGATTGAATATTATTATGGAGCTGACGGCAGGCCATACGCTTTGAAATACAGTGACGGAGAGATGTTCTATTATATATTGAACATCCAAGGTGATGTTCTCGGCCTTTACAATGAGGATGGAGAACTCGCAGTATCATATGACTATGACGCCTGGGGTAACTGCTATGTCACCGATTATATGGTTTCTTATGTAGCATATGAAAATCCGTTACGATATCGCGGATATGTCTATGATGACGAAACATCATTATATTATCTGCAAAACAGATATTATGATCCGCTCACCGGCAGATTTATCTCTGCAGATTCATACCTTGTTTCGGGCAATCACATCAACGGCACAAATATGTTTGCCTATTGTCTCAATAACCCCGTGATGTATGTGGATCCGAGGGGATGTTTTGCAGTTACTATAGATCCTGAAACTTTAGCAACAGCGACAGCTGCAGTTGAATCAGTATCAGCAGCATTAAGCACGATTTTTCCTGGGATGCTAGCGGTTTTTGTTGGAGTTGCTGTTGCGGTAGTTATTGTATATGCTTCTAATCAATCTTATTATGAAGCAGTTGAAATGTTAGATTATGCTTCTACAGCTTCACCTCCTCCACCAAATAAACAAACACAAACAACATCAAAAAAACTATATGAAAAGCATGGAAAGAATGGATATAGAATAGAAGTTGAAAATCCAAATCCTAGTCAGCGTCCTGGACAAATTCATCTCCAAAAGGATGGAATTAAATATATTTATGATATTCAAAACAAGCAATTTGTATATGATAAAACTGGGGAAATTGCGCCCAAATCCATACAAAAACTTTTAGATGAACCTAGGGTGGTTAAAGAAATTGCGAAAGGTCTAAAGTATTTAGGGTATTAAAAGGAGATGATAAAATGTTAAGTAAAAAAAGCTTTTTGAGAGCAAGAAAGATTTTTAGCTATAAGCAAGTAATAGGAAAAGATAAAAAAGCATATATTGTTTATAGTTCAGCAAATATCAAAGATGGCGAGATTAATCTTTTAGATAAAAACGGCAATTTTCGTAATGGATTTGATAGAACAGCATTTGAATCACTTGAAAACCATGTGCATATAACAGATAAAGTTTTTATGTCAAATTTCAATAATCTATGTAACCAAGGAGAATTAATAGGACAATTAATGCTTGCAAAATTAAAACTTGATTTTCCTGACAAGCATTTTTATGTTTTTGTTACAATTCAAATTCGAGAATCTATGATTGTTCGTTTTCATCAAAGATGGGAAAATGAAGATCCTTGGATTAATGTTGATGATCCATATTGGCAAACACAAAAAGGTCTAAAAGTGTTTTGCTTTTACAACTAAATATCAATCAGTGGACGGGTCTTTGATTGATTTGACGCGAATGACGGATTGAGAACAGAGAAAACAGTTCGGCGGGCAATTACAGATATTTCTATTCCGGCTCACAGCTTGTTAAGCAGACAGACGGCACCAATACTGCGTATTTATATTACGGAGCTGACGGAAGACCGTTTGTGATGAAATACAACGGCACGATGTATTATTATTTGCTTAACATTCAGGGAGATGTTATAGGCTTATTCAATGAAAGCGGAACCAGAGTAGTTACGTACAGCTATGATGCTTGGGGTAACACATCTATAACATGTACATCCACATATACAGCTTTGTCTCATTTCAATCCCTTCCGTTACCGCGGATATGTTTATGACGAAGAAACGGGACTGTATTATCTCCAAAGCAGATATTACAATCCGCTCACCGGCAGATTTATCTCTGCAGATTCATACCTTGTTTCGGGCAATCATATCAATGGCACCAATATGTTTGCCTATTGCCTCAATAACCCTGTGATGTATGTGGATCCCAGGGGGACTGTTTATGAAGTTTCAACAAATAATAAAGCTTTAAAACTTTTTTATAGATTAGGTGGTAAAGCTTTACTATCGTTTTCGGGGGTTCCGTTAAATGAACAACTATATTTATCATCAAACTGCTATAATGTCGAAGATTACTTTTATGTTTCTTTGGTAATATTTCAAGGAGTTACAGAATATGGTTGGGATTTTGAGGTGTGCCGCTCATTTAAAGATAAAAGAATATGTTCTATTGTAGCTGAGTACTATACCTGGGTAGAAGGGGCAGGTGGTAGAGAAAGAGTTGCTAAAGAAATATATTGTCACACTTTTATGTATTATGCGTCTTCAGCAGATATTGAGGCAGTTAGAACTTCAATCAAATACTATGATGATCCGGATTCATATTCTTATCTATCAGCCTCATATGGTATAATTAATTACTTATATGATCACTCAGATCCAATTACCGTAGGGCATGAAGATGGCTTGGAAAGAAAACTTCGGACTGCTCTATATAATATTGTCTGGAGGTTGAGTCTTAATGGCTGAATCTGTTCTAAGTTATGTTGAAACAACACTGCTTTCTCTTTCTCTTTTTGGCCTTATGTGTTTTATCCCCGGTATAATCCTATTTGTTGCATACAAATATTGTACTTTAAGATGCAAAAACAATCAGTCATTACCAATAACTATAATAGTTTTTGCTTTGGCTGTAGTTTTGTCTGCAATTCCGATTTGTTATATTTTGCTTAAATATGAGGAAGGCCCGTTTGACATTATTATATATTCTTTAATCGTACTGCCTTACACGATGATTGGTTGTTCTTTTCTTATTGTACCTATGATTTTTCTTTTCCTATTTATTATTAGAAAGATAGAAAAAAGAGACATAACAACACTGAAAAAGCCGTTTTTGATTATTGAAGTAATAGCAATAATTTTAGGGATTGTTACAGCTATAGTAATGATTAAAAACTATTAATGGATATGTTGGTAGCTGGAAACGATGACAGTAATAGATACTATTGAATATCCTTTTTAAATCTTTTTTGAACTTGAATGATGTTACCAAAGAAAAAAGGAGTAAATCATTATGAAACATACGAAGTTTATATCTATAATTTTGGCATTGGTTTTGGTGCTTGGTTGCATCCCGCTTGCATTTGCGGAAGATGCAGAGCCGGCGCAGACACCCGACTGCATAAAATGGGCGATATCTTTTGACAAAGAAGAATATGGCCTGTTTGACACGGCATTGGCAACAATCACAATGACTAACACATCTGATAATTATTTGCTCAATGTCGTGGCTCAACTCAAAACAGACGGTCTCAAATGCAGCAGAAGCGCTTGCAACCTCGGCGCAATTGCCGGCGGAGTGTCGAGAACATTTACTGTAAGATTAAAGCTTTCATCGGATGCTTCGGGACTGAATTTCCTGGCAAGACTATTGCTGAAAATTCACGAATTCTTTGATGTAATAACAGGCAAAGATTCAATGAAAAACGCCGATGACGATATCAACTCGTTATTTGAAGCAAGAGCCGATTTCGGATGGGGCGGTAAAAGAGGCATAGAATTTTCCGCTGATTACGATGTGTTTGAAAACCGGCCTGACAGTATTGCCGCGGCAGTTGAAGCGTATAATAAAGCGGCGTCAGTGACAACCGGATTTTCCGGCAAAGGTTATACGACTTTGGAAAGTGTCAGCTTGGAAAGCCTGCAAGGTATGATTGACATGCTCAGAAATGTAATGTCAAACAACGCTTTTGACGAAACAGATCTGCCCGGCGAACCGCCGTTGACTGCCGATGATGTGGTTGCCGCTTCGCTGAAAAGCAAAAACGGAAAAACCGATATAGTCCTTGTTTTGAAAGAACAGGAGGACGACTATACCGGCACTCACAGAACCGGAGACTATGTTACACGCGGAATCGGAACAATGGGAGATTTCAGAAGAGGATTTGAAGAAGTAGGTGAATTTACGGCAAAGCCGGAAGACACATCGGTCACATATACATACCCTGTTATAAGCGTAACAGTCGATGATGCCACAGGGAAGATCATTTCGGGCAACTGGAGTTACTGCGTTACTTTAACCATTGATAAAGCAACATTCAGAGTCGGAAAGACAGCGGTTGATTTTAAAAAAACTGATATCGTTTTATACTATATAGTAGTTTTATAAATATATTATTTTATTCAATTCAGGCGTTCTCCGTAAAATAGAGAACGCCTGAAAGCATAATTAGCGTTTGTTCAGCTTTATAAAAATCAAAGTTTGTTTTCATCATTATTTCTGCCTATAGACAAATCAATATGATCTAAATCATGTTGATATTATCAATAATGATGTTGCATTGTTTCTTTTTGTATGATATAATGCGCTTAAAAGGTTATAATAGAGGTGAGAGGTTTGAACAATGCAATTCAATATATTCAAAGAGTGTTTTCTGATGTTGCTAATATAGAGAAATCAAATTTTCACAAATTACCAATATATCTTACTGATAAATTTGATTTTATGTGTTTCGATTTATATGGTAATGCATACATATTGGCAGAATATAAAGAAAAGCAGGACCTCTTTATTGAAAATATCGAAAAGGATATTTCTCAGATTAAACGATTAACAAACAGAAATCCTGTTTTTGTTTTTAATTGGTTACGCCTTACTCAAAGAGAAAACCTGATAAAAAATAAAATCTCTTTTGTTGTTCCGGAGACTCAGATTTTCATTCCTTATCCGCCTATTTATTTAACTGAGACAGAAGCAAGAGAAAAAACAGTAACGGATGAATTCAAAAAATCAACGCAGGTTGTTTTTGCTTACTTGTTTCTCAATAATGTTGATAACATAAATGCTCACAGGCTTGCCGAAAGACTCGGGTACTCTGTTCCTACGGCAAACCGGGCGCTTAATGAGCTGGTTGATAAAGGGCTGTTAATTCAAAACAGTAATGGTACCAGGAAAAAGTATTCAATACCAAACAAACGGGATTATTGGGAACTTGGTAAGAAGTATTTGTTTAATCCTGTTTCAGGCGCATATTTATTATTGAAAGAAAGAGTAAATATAGGTGATAATCGTCTGTATAAGTCCGGTGATACAGCTTTAAGTGAATATTCGGATGACTTTGACGAAGATGTCAACCATGAAAAACATTATGCCTGCCATTCAAAAGTCTTCAGTGAAATGCACAATAATAATTATTTGAAATCAATTGAGTTTTCAATGAGAAGTTTTGTGCTGTTGGAAAGCTTTGCATATGATCCCGCGCTTTTATCAAAGGATGATAAGATTGATCCTGTATCATTATACGCTCAATATCGGGATAAAAATGATGAGCGAGTAGAAATGGCATTTGATAAAATTTTTGAGGAGATTATAAATGGTTAGCGGATTGGAAAAGTTCAAAGAGTTTTTTGAAGATTACGGCAACAATTATGTGCTGATCGGCGGTACAGCTTGTTCAATTATTTTTGATGAAATCGGTCTTGATTTCAGAGCAACAAAAGATTTAGATGTGGTTTTAATCATCGAAAACTTGAATGATGAATTTGCCAATAGAATCTGGAAATTTATAAAGGCAGCAGGATATCAAATCGAAGAAGGACAAAACAAAAAATTCTATCGTTTCAACAAGCCCAAAGACCGTTCTTTCCCCAAAATGATTGAGCTGTTTTCAAGAAATAACAGCGTTAATCTTATGCCTGACACTCATCTGGAACCGATACATATTTCTGATGATATTTCGAGTTTATCAGCGATTTTGCTTAATGATGATTATTACAATCTTTTACTTGAAGGGAAAAGAACTGTTTTAGGTTACAGTGTCCTGGATGAAAAGTATCTTATCCCCTTCAAAGCAAAGGCCTGGTGCGAAATGACAGACAGGCAGGAGAATGGAGAAGAAGGTTTAAGTAAACACATAAAAAAGCACTTCAGAGATGTTTATAGACTGTCACGGATTGTCGTTCAGACCGACAAGGTATCCCTTAACGGAATTGTTCGTGATGATATGGAGCGTTTTATTAACAGTATTCTTACCACAGAGAATAAATCTGATGATATTAACTATCAGGAAATGTTTGAGCTTTTGTCTAGTATGTATTTATAAAAAAGCAAGATAACAATTCACTCATTAGATAGAAAGATTTTTTACGCTTGAATGATTTCACATCAAATTTAAAGAAGCGGTAAACTATGTCCTAAAAGAAGGTTGTACTATGCCCGTAAAAGTAACAATACAGGATTTAAGTGAAGAAAGAGAACAAAAGAACCGTGCAGTGATTTACGCTCGATATAGTTCCGAGAGACAGGATGTAACCAGCATTGAGCAGCAGATTCGTGAATGTATGGAGTACATTAACCGTAAGGGATATGAACTCATAAAGGTTTATTCGGATAAAGCAAAGTCTGCTTCGAAGGATACTGAAAAGCGCAAGGATTTTATGAATCTCATAGAAGATTCTTCAAACGGCAGTTTTGATGTTGTGGTTGCTTATGCTCTTGACCGTATCAGCAGAGAAGAGCACGGCGGTTTCTATGAATACGAAAAAATTCTGAACGCAAACGGAGTAAGAATAGAATACGCCACCCAGGAATTCAATGAAGAGTACGGCGGCGGTATTTCAAAAGCGGTTCATATTGAAATGGCTTCTGAGTATGTGGTTCAGCTGCGCAAAAATGTTGTTCGCGGAATGCGTGATAACGCAATGCACGGATACCATAACGGAGGCGGTTCATTGCCTGTCGGTATAAAGCTTATAGGCGATGATAAAAAAGATAAAAGATTTGCTCCCAAAGAAGAGACAAGGGAATACATACTCAAAGCATTTGAAATGTATGTTGCAGGAGACACAACCAGAGAAATCTGCGATTATCTGAATAATAACGGAGTCAGAACCCATGCCGGCAAAATGCTGACAACCAATTCCGTTAATCGAATGTTTGCCAACCCCATATATAAAGGAACAAAAGTCACAGTGTTTAATAACAAGATAGAGCATAAAGCATATATTGTTGACAACGCCTGCGAAGCAATAGTATCGGAAGAATTATGGGATAAGGTTCAGGAAGAAAGAATAAAACGTCTTCATATCGGTGCTGCGGAAAAGACAAGAGGAGTTTATGAACTCCGGGGCAAACTCTTCTGCGGCGAATGCGGCGGAGCAATGGTTGCCGACGGCGGCACGAGCCACACGGGTGAAGTGCACAAATACTATGCCTGTCGCAACAAGAAAGAAAAGCGCAGAACCGATCCGGGCAGATGCTATAAGAAAAACATACCCAAAGAGCAGATCGAATCGGCTGTAATAGAAATTATATCTGATTTTATATGGAACGAAAAGCTTATTCAGGAATATATCAATGCCGCCGAGACAGTTGACAGGAAAGTAACTGTTAACCCGAGAATTGCCGAGCTTGAAAAGGAAATTCGCAATCACAAGGAACGCAAGAGCAGAGCGGATAACGCTTATATGGATACCGGTGACAAAGAATGGCTTGAAAAGAGCAAGGACGAAAAGAAACTTATCGACAAAGCCGAAAAGGAACTCAAAACAATAAACAATCTGAGCAAATACAGCAAAGATTCCCGTGACTTTATAAAAGAGATATACGAGCTTCGTGATATTTGGGTTGAACTTCAGGGAACACCCGAAGGAAGAACAAACATAGTAAAAAGCTTTATTGACAGGATTGAAGTAACAGATGATAAGGATGATCCGGACAAGTATAAACTGAAACTGTATATCAAAGCGGACCCCGATTCTGATTCAGCAACAGAACTTGACGCGACGGTCAATCTTAAAGTTCAAGATTGCCTCGCTAAGGTCCACCAACAAGACACACCTGTCATTTGACAGGTGTGTCTTGTTGTATGATTGACGCGGAACCTGTGACCTTTATAACTGCGGGGCCCCCGAAGAATTTGGAGACCTGATATCAGATTGAGAAACGACTTAGTGAGGACCGGTGTATGATTGATTATTACAATTATGGCATAAACTGAGGTTACTCTGGTATTTTCACTTCTTACTTTGCGACTCGGTTGCGGGCTTTTCTAAATCAAATCATTTGCTGTTGGAAATATCAAATTCAAATTTAAAACAATAGTACTTATTATATAATAGGTACTATTCATTAATTACGCCTAATATAAGAGGAAGATAGCTAAAGAATGTATTTCAGATAATTATTCATAATCTTTTATACTTTGTGTTGAATTTTCTATTTTATCGTATTATACTATTTAATATAATGCGACAGTATCGCATTATGAACATTGATGAATAATGTTTTTTATAATGATTAGTTATTATTAAAACAGTTTCATGTCGCTATCAATGTATTCTATTATGTTTTAAAGGAGAATAAAAATGAAAAAACCAACTAGAATTATTGCTTCAATACTTTGCTTGATTATCCTATTTTCATCTTTTTCAATCAATGTTTTTGCTGCTTTTTTTGAAAATAATATAACAAAGATTTTTGACAGTTCATTTGAAGGTATAAAGAATAACGTGCAAGATGATTGGGACGATCTTGGCGATGAAAGCATTTATGATGCATTTGATGTTCCAGAACCTCCATTATGGCATACCATTATTTTTTTCCTTCCTTCATTATTTGTTTTTCTTTTAGTAAATTTTGTGTTTCCTGGAGCACTGTTTTAATAGAGCTATTTTGATACAGGAATTTATATAGCGACTATTTTTCCTTGTATTTATTTCAATCATCTAATTTAGTGTTTTATTGAAGTGTTTAGTGTTTCAAGCTTTCATTAGTTGTTTTAATTGTGAGCATTAGATAACATATTAGATAGCATCTTTGATACAAGAGTGTTGAAGATGCTATTGTTTTTTACTCCGAAACCATTCCGTAGCTGTTTCTTTAAGTGCCGGCTCATCTCTTAATGTGATATAAGTGTATTTTTCCATCTCAATGAAAACAATCTCTTCTTTCTCTGCAAATCTTGATTTGTTGAGATAATTATTACCCGAAACAACGAAGTCGGTCAATAGAATAATATCGTTTCAGAAGGCATAAAATACCCGGAGTATGGCAATTTCCACGCTCCGGGTGTTGTGTTTTATTGATTATTCAGTTCGTAAAGCAGGAATTTTTACTGCCTTTCGGGGGACAGACGGATATTGGTCCCTTTTATGGCAATCATATTGTTTTCGTAAGAAACATCTCCGTTTGTAAGCAGGCCGTAGCGCGATCCCTTGTATCTGTAATTAATCCTGTGCCCGCCGGCTTCAATCTCCGCTTCGCTGTTCATCGGGTCATAGGTCATTTCCGATATGCCCGATGTTTCGATGCCCTCCGGCGTGAAAATGACATATTTGTCTTTCCACAATATTTTCACGGATGTATCCGAAAGATACTCATATGAAAGCTCTCCGCCGGATTTATCAAGAGTAAGACCGATGCCCTCTCTGATTCCCTCAGACCAGACAACCGTATCGACAAGGGGCAGATTCTCGTAAAGAGCGTAAAACGAATCGCAGGTATTTTCAATATAATGCTCCGGCACATTTTCGTCAAAAAGATAAAACGCGCGGATAAAGACCCTGCTGCCATCGCGGAAAATGTCGGCAACATAGTTTCTGCACTGGTAATAGACGGACTGAACATCCTCTCCGCCGGGGTTTTTAAGCCCCGCGGTGACGCTCGGCGGAGTGGAGCGGCCGAATCTTTTGCCGAATCTCTCCGCGGTTTCCGACATCTTTTCAAAACTGACATCGCCTCTTTGCAGTAGGGCTTCAATCTGACGCTTCAGCGGTGAAATAATATCACTGTCGCCGAAGCTGTTTTCCTGGCCGATCTGCGCATAGGCAAAATTCAGAGTTTCGTCGCCGAAAAAATCATCAAGCAGCGCGCTTTCATATCCGGCATCGCTTCCGGCGAACCAGACGGGTTCAAGCGTGCACATAAGACTGCCTGACGCCTCTTCTTCGGAAAGAAATTTTTTGCCGTCATAATTGCGTATTGGGTCGGGGCCGAGGAGCCTGAAAACCGGAATGCCGAGGGAATTTCCGGCTGTCTGCGCGGGAGTGAAAATATTCTTTCTCGATGGATAATACGCCCCGTTGAAATATCCGCCGACCAGTGAATAGGCGTCCGTATTTGTCTGATCGCGGCAGATGCAAAGGCACTTGACTGCGTATTTGTCAGCAAGTCTGCATGCCGTTCTTGTGTCAATTAACCATGAGCCGACAGTCCCGGGATAATCGCCGAAAATCTCTTTGAATTTCCGCATCGCCTCATCAATCAGCCTGTCACGCTCATCCGGCGTATAGGCCATGGAAAAGCCGGGCTTTATATGCCAATCCCATTTCCAGCCGAATTCGCTCTCATATTTCATTGAGCAGGCAGTGGTCAGCGGCTCGACAATCTCATACCACAGCCCTGTTTCTATCAGCGGACCCGCTTCTTCTTTGAAAAGTTTCACAAATCTGTCATCGCAAAGCGCGTCATACTGCAAAAGAAACGTGTTCGGAACCTGCAGTTCATTTACCAGCGCCAGCTGATTTTTTGTCGTTTCAAAAAGAATCTTATCCACAGATTCGCTGCGCGGCTCACACTGCCGCACAAAATTCATGATGTTTACCGATTTCATGGTATTCTGATTCATTTAAATCCTCCGACGTACGGGTGTTGTGCTTTTATAGGATTCAGCCTTTGAAAGCGCTGAAAATTTTCGCAAATAGATTTTTGATAAACAGCAGGGGCATTTCGGAGAAGCCGTTTGTGCCGTAATTCTCATAGAGATAAGCGCTGATATTGCGCAGGGCGGTAGCGTCTTTCGGCGTCTTTTCCTTCTCTGCGGCTCCCGCTTTCACAAGGCACTCGCGAAGCGATTTTTCGCACGCCTCAACCTCGTCGCCCGTGGCGAGATTATTATCGAGCACCGCCTGCGCATCAGCTGCCGCAGCATCGATTGACGAGTTGCTTTTGCCTTCTGCCTGCAGGGTTTTTGCCGTTTCAAGCAGCGTGAGAAGCTCCTGAACATTTCTGCCCGAAAGGAACTGCGGGAATTCGGGCGATGAATAGACATCTGTGATTTCATCATCGGCGATAAGGCGCATTGCGAGTTTCAGAATAATGCTGTTTGTCGCGGTAAGATCGTGCCGCTGACCTTCAAAATAAAAGGTGGTGTCGGGCAGAAGCCCGGCGGAGGCGTCAACAACGCGGTCGGGTGAGATGTGGTTGTGCGTCTTATCCGTGCAGTGTGTGTTTTTCTGCTCATAGCCGTCGGGCAGCGTCTCGCCGCAGTTTGCAGAGTAAGCGCCCATTGAGGTTGAGTCGAGGTGAAGAATGAAGTCGGCGTTCATCTTATTCCATCTTTCGCCGATATTTATGAGCGGATAGTTATACTCGGCAATGTCAAATACCTGCACGCCCTTGTCAAGCAGCTTCTGAATGTTATCTTCAAGGTGAAGCTGCGCCTGAT
>JAEEGL010250450.1_pt1 | contig 17984 bp, 14 predicted proteins | sample 9134231 | NCBI WGS metagenome assembly JAEEGL01 (sample SAMN16246548, study PRJNA631951) | gut metagenome | biome: gut microbiome; feature: rumen; material: fiber-attached | host: Bos | place: Iran: Karaj | collected 2018-10 | reverse complement strand
CGTGTACCCAATGTTATCATCGGTTCGATACAGATTGCCATACCCTTTTTAAGTTTATAGCCGTGTCCCGGTCTTCCGTAATTAGGGACATCGGGATCCTGATGCATTGTTGTTCCTATGCCGTGACCCGTGAGTTCTCTTACGACGCCGTAACCTAAACCTTCACAGTATTCCTGGACTGCATGACCGATGTCGCCGGTCCTCATGCCTGCCTTGGCATATTCCAAGCCTATCCAGAAAGACTTCTCAGTGTGTTCGACAAGAGCCTTAACTTCGGGGGCCACCTCACCTACCATATAAGTTCTGCAGGCATCCGACTGATATCCGTCAAGGATCGCTCCGACGTCAACCGAGATGATGTCCCCTTCCTTTAAGATCCTCGACTTGTTCGGGATCCCGTGAACGACCTCTTCGTTGACGGAAGCGCAGATGGTTCCGGGGAACGGAGGCTGGCCATAGTTGAGGAAAGACGGGATGCCGTTATGACTTCTTATAATGTCATAACAGAGCTTATCAACATCATGTGTGGATATGCCGGGCTTGATCTCGTCTCTGCAAGCCTTGAAGACGTGCTGCAGGATCTTTCCTGCCGCCTTCATCTTCTCAAATTCTTCATCGGTAAGTATCTCTACCATTATATATACCTTTTTCTAATCAGAGTCCTAATTTCTTAAGGCCGGCTTCGATGGAAGCTATGCATGTCTCGGAATCGACATTGTTGTTGCCTTCAACGATGATGCCTCTCTCATTATAAAAATCAATAAGAGGCTGGGTGTTGATCCTGTATGTCTCGAGTCTCTTTGCAACAGTCTCCGGATTATCATCAGATCTCTGGATCACATTGCCGCCGCAGACATCACAGATGCCTTCTGTTTTTGTAGGCATGTATTTTACGTTGAAGCTTGCGCCGCACTTCTCACAGACACGTCTTGTGGTAACTCTGTCCATGATGATCTCGTCATCACAGATAACATAGACCACTGCATCGATCTTAGCGCCCATCTTATCGAGAGCCTCAGCCTGTGCAATATTTCTGGGGAATCCGTCAAGGATATATCCTTTTTCGCAATCAGGATTGCTGAGTCTGTCCTCCACCATTCTTATAGTGACATCATCAGGAACAAGTGCGCCTTTGTCCATGTAGGTCTTTGCCTCAATGCCCAAAGGAGTGTTCTCTTTGAGGTTGTATCTGAACAGGTCGCCTGTGGAGATGTGGACAAGATCATACTTCTCTCTTAAAACGGTTGCTGTTGTTCCCTTGCCTGATCCGGGTGCGCCTAAAATGATCAAGTTCATAAATAAACCTCCTTATTTGCTGTAATTCTTACGTCTCTTATCTTTGCCTGCCGCCTTCTGCTTTTCTTCTTCAGCCTTAATGGCATTATCGAGCAAGGTCTTCATCTCGATAAATCCTCCGCCGATAAGCAAAAGGGCCACACCGTTATAGAAAATGCCGTTAAAGGCAGGTATAAAGCTTATGGCCATCGGGATCACGCTGATGAGGAGCAGATAAGCACAGTCTGCACTGTTAAGGTTATTGTACATGGACATCAGGTACTGTGATGTCTGCTTGCCGGGTCTCAGTCCCTGGATATAACCGCCGTTCTGCTTGAGCTGATTGGAAATATCAACAGGATTGAACTGCATCATCGCGAAAATATAAGTGAAGAAAACGACAAACACGATATAAAGAGGAATAAATCCTACGCTCGTCGGGAAATTCTTTATGCTCTGGGCCCAGCCGATATCGGAACCCGGAACTGCCATAGCTATAATTGCAGGAACAAAGAGCAGAACAGTCATGGAATAGATGATAGGCATAATGCCTGCCTGTGCAACTTTGACGGGAATAACCTGATTCTGCATTCCGAACTGCTTCATTCCGACTGTTCTCTTTGAGAAAAGGATCCTTACCTTCTTCTCTCCCATATTTGCAAGGAGAACAACGAAGAGCATTCCGATCATAAGGAAAAGGCCGATTATCATAAACAGGAGAGCGATATATACACCAACGCTCTCAGCTTCAAAATAGAGCATTACGACTTCACGGGGAAGATTACGGATGAGGCTTGCGATGATAATGATCGTAAGTCCGTCTCCAATTCCCTTAGTGTTAAGGAGCTCAACACACCAGCCGCAGAATGCACTTCCTATAGCAACAGTTATTCCGCAGAGAATGATGGCAACCCAGAAATTGATATTTGTGATAACCGCATCTCTCATGCCTACACAATAAAGGATCGCAAAGACAGCCGACATTGAAACGGAAGCTATCCTCGTATACTTCATGATGGTCTTGGAACCCTCATCACCCAACTGAGCCATGTTTCTGAGCTTCGGTACTGCGAGTGTCAATATCTGCATCAGGATAGATGCAACAAGGAAAGGGAAAATGCCGAGGCTTACTATCGAAGCATTCGAGAGTGCCCTGAATGAAAGCACATTAATGACCAAACCGGTGCTTCCCCAATCGCCTGCCGCCTTTACGGCAGCATCATGATTTAATCCGGGGATCGGAACGATCGTAAGCAGGCAAAGAACGGATACGATAAGAAAAGTGAAAAGCAGCTTTTTCTTTATCTCCGGTGTCTTAAAGCTATCTTTCAAAGTGCCCATTAAATGACATTCTCCTTAATTACATGTAAATAAAGCGTGTGTATTATATCGCAAATCCGCTGATTTTTCATCAAGAATTATAATATATGCGGAGTTTGCGGAGGATTATCCTCCGACATATATCCTTCTGACTCTCTTTCCGACATCACAGGTGATCTCATAATTGATCGTTCCCAGAGCTTCGGCAAGTTCATCTGCGGACCTCTCTGATCCGAATACAGTAACCTTGTCACCTATGGAAGGTCTGATCTCAAGATCGGTCGTGTCGACCATGCACATATCCATACAGATATTGCCGATAATCGGGCATCTCCTGCCTCCTATTATCAGTTCAAATCCGTTGGAAAGCCTTCTGGAAAGACCGTCGGCATAACCTATTCCGACAGTCGTAACCTCAGTCGGACGTCTGGCTGTAAAGCGCCTTCCGTAACTTATTGTGGTTCCCACAGGAACCGTCTTGACATGAATAACTTTCGCATACCAGTTCATGACCGGCTTCAGATCAATGTCGGTAACGGGCTTTGGACATCCCGGCGGCATCAGCCCGTAGAGGATTATTCCCGCTCTTACCATATCCAGGTGCATTTCAGGGAACCTCAGGATGCCTGCGCTGTTGCAGATATGTCTTTTTGCAAAATGTATGCCTTCATCCTCAAGTTCACCGATCTGGTTAAGGAACTGATCGAACTGGTATCTTGTATAGTCGTCATCATCAGTATCCGCCACGGCGAAATGAGAGAAGATCCCGTATGGTTCGATGCCCGGCAATGTGCAGGATCTTACGATCTCTTCTGTTCCGGATCCGTCTGTCTTAAAGCCGATCCTTCCCATTCCGGTATCAAGTTTTATGTGGATCCTGCATTTCTTTCCCGCCTTAACGGCTTCATCCGATAATGCTTTTGCGATCTCATATGAATAGACGGCCTGCTCGACATCAAATCTTACGGCATCCCTGAATCTTGAGGGGTCAGTAAAGCCTAAAGTCATCATGGGGACATCTATTCCGTGTTTCCGGAGTTCAACGGCTTCATCGATGGTGGCAAGACAGAGACCTGCAGCGCCGGAATCGATAAGCGTCTTTGCCGTCTCCAACGCTCCGTGTCCGTATGCGTCAGCCTTTACGACAGCCAGGATACCCGTGCCCGGAGTAGTCGCCTTCTTTATCTGCTCAAAATTATGCTTCAGTGCATCAAGATCTATCTCTACACATGAACGGTCAAAAGTATTCTCACTCATCTTCGCTGTCCCACCCTGCCTCGAGGTATGCATCCTTAAGATAAAATTCAAGATCTGTCGGCAGCATTGCTCTCCTGCCGAGATCTCCGGCACAGATCTGTCCTGCCATGGAATGAATAAACACTGCCGAGCATGCTGCCTTATAAGGTTCCATTCCCTGCGCGAGAAGTCCCGCAACAAGTCCGGCCAGGACATCCCCTGATCCGCCTTTTGCAAGTCCGCTGTTCGGGACATCGTTTATAAAGATCTTTCCGTCCGGCGTAGCCACTATGGTCTTAGCGCTCTTGAGGACAGTTACGCAGTTATTCCCGGAAGCAAAGCCTGCGGCAAGGTTTTCCGCATCAGATAAGACTTCGGCATTTGAAAGACCGGTAAGCCCTGCAAACTCTCCTATGTGGGGAGTTATAACTGCGGGAACAGCTCTTTCTTTAAGACGGTCTTTAAATCTGGATAAGACATCAGGCTTAACAGGCAATGCGCCTGCATCCAGAACGATATTACCTGCTTTTTCAAGGAATACTTCCGTAAGAGCTTCCATACCGTCATAATCTCTCGGCATTCCGGATCCGATAAGGACAGAGTCTGCCTTAGCGCAAAGCAAAGCAGCTTTTCTTAAGAGCGCGGCAGCAGGTTCCGGTCTCTTCTCGAGAAGAGCGCACGGTTCGTTGCAGCTTACGGCATTAAGGGTCCTGTCTTCCGAGAACACCTTAACAAGGCCTGCTCCGGATCTCAATGCGGCGCCTGCAGCCATAACGGCCGCGCCGGTCATGTATTCGGAACCGGCACATATGACTGCGGTCCCGAATGTATTCTTATGTCCGTCATCAGGTCTTAGAGGTTTAAATCCCGATATCAAACTGCTGTCTATTTCGTAAATCTCAGCCATTTTTCTCCAGATCTCTGTTAGGCACCAAATCCTCGTTGCGGATACTCCTGATCGAGCTGATGTCGAACGGAGTCTCCTGATATACGTAGTAATTGAGCCAGTTTGTATACATTAATGTTGCGGATGATCTCCATCTGAGGAGCGGACCGTTAGACGGATCATCATCAATATAGTAGTTCTTGGGAAGATCGACATCTTCAAGTCCGGCATTAAGGTCTCTTTTATATTCCCTGTCAAGGGTATCCCTGTCATACTCCGAATGACCGGTAATGAAGAACTGCCTGCCGTGGAGATCCGATACGGCATATATGCCGCACTCCTCGGATTCAGAAAGGATCCTTAAGTCACTTCTCTTCTCCACGTCTTCACGTCTTACTTCCGTATAACGGGAATGCGGAACATAGAAGATATCGTCAAAACCTCTGAAGAGCTTTACGGGTCTTGACCATGTCATGGAGTGCTCGAAAACACCGAAGACCTTCTTATCAAGGACTATCTTAGGGATACCGTAATGGTAATAAAGTCCTGCAAATGCTCCCCAGCACAGATGAAGTGTCGAGTAAACATGCGTCTTGCTCCATTCCATTATCTCGCACAGTTCGGGCCAGTAATCAACATCTTCAAAGTCAAGCTTCTCTATGGGTGCGCCTGTGATGATCATGCCGTCGAAAAACTCTTCCGAGATCTCCGGAAACGTCTTGTAAAACTTTATGAGATGTTCAGCCGGAGTGTGCGTCGACTGATGAGTCTTGGTAAATAAGAGCTCTATATCGACCTGGATCGGCGAATTGGACAGCGCTCTTAACAGCTGCGTCTCAGTCGTCGATTTGTCAGGCATGAGGTTAAGGATCAGGATCCTGATAGGTCGGATGTCCTGGGACAGGGCCCTGTTCTCCTCCATAACGAAGATTCTTTCCTGTTCAAGGATATGCCTTGCCGGAAGATTATCTGCTATTCTTATAGGCATTTTCTGCCTCCTTTATATCGAAAATCAATGAGGTCCGATGAATTCATTAAGAATGGATTCCTCGGGAACCTGCTCGGGACTGATAACCGGGATCTTCCCCAGATGCCCCATCAGTTTATTTGCCGTTACAAGTGCGGCAGAAAGATCTGCAAAGGGTTTGCCTGTAGGCGACTTCTCCATGAAGACCGAAGGTTCGATCGAACCTTTCAGCGCCTTGTCCAGCGCTTCGCTGATGTCTCCCATAGCCATGGGAGCGACAATGAGCGTCTCGTATGCCAAAAATGAATTGACGTGGTAATCCGCACTCGTAAGATATTCCTCGTAATAAAGATCTTCCGATTTTCTTATCATCGGCCAGTAGTCGATCGTGGCAAGAGCATGTGCACTCCTGTGGCGGTAATCCCTGATTATCCTCCTTAAGAGCCTTATCTCGTTGCTGTCCATAAGCTTCGAATCACAGAACACGTTTCCGTAGGGCATGATGAATACTTTGGAGCATTTATCGGAAGGACATTCACCCGAGATCCTTGAGGATAATCCGTGAAGTCCTTCAACGATCAGGACACCGTCATCACCTAAGGAAATGGCATTGGAAGGATCTCCTTCCTTCTGCTGCCTGATATTAAAATCAAAGAACGGCGGGATAACGGTCTCTCCGGCCAGAAGAGCCTTTATATCATGCTGTATCCTGTCAACATCCAGAGCATCGATCGTCTCGAAATCAGGTCTTCCCTCTTTGTCGCATTTAAGTACCTTGAGATTATAGTAATCGTCAAGGGAAAGGTGGACAGCTTTTCTGCCCTTTTCATTTATCATCTTTGAAAGTCTTAATGTGAAAGTGGTCTTTCCGGATGAAGTAGGACCCGATACGAATATAGCTCTCTTGTTCGGATCTGAAATGATCTCATCACAAATGGAATCGATCCTTCCGACAAATCCGTTCTCCGATTCTTCGATAAAACGCGGAAGCCTTACGGCGCCGAGGGATTCCTCGAGCTCTTCAACTGTTATATCGATTCTGTCCCTAAGCTCTGCCATACAGTCTCCTTTACAGCATCTTTATTTTCGCTGAGGAAAAAACCTCTTGATGATAAGCGTATTAACCAGCCAATCCCATGCATACTGAACGAGTTTTACAGCCAGATATATAAGGCTCGGAATAACGATCGCCGCTATTGCCAGAAGCAGAACCGTTCCCACAACATGGACACCGCCGGCCAGGACTCCCAAAACCGTTGAAAAAGAACCCGCACTTGCCTGGAATTTCTCTGTATATTTCTCAAGCGTGCTGTTGAGATATTTGATAAGGAAATCCTGAAGATCGTCAACCTGTACTGACAGTCTTGGAAGGAGAAGGCTCACAGTGTAGCTGATGATCAGATATGATTTGAAAATCTTCACAGATATGATCGCTAATTTGCCCCACAAGGGCATTCGGTAATATCTGAAGCAGATAAAGGGATTTGCCAGGAAGAGCAAAGTAAAGACGGCAATATGTATAGGTCCGATATTGCCGAATCCCAAAAGACCTTTCCCGAGGATGTAGATATAAAGGATTATCGCATCAACCAAAAGCCCGTACAGAACGAACAAACCGAAATGCTTACGGTTCTCGTAATCCGTATCGCTCCATAGTCTACCAAGTAATAGTCCTTCCAGATAATCCAAAACTGTTCTCTCCTCAGATCTTATATCCCCGGGAAGCAGACCCGGGCATATTAATGAATTTTATCACATTAGAACTAATGCGACTACAAAGACAAAAAAAGCAGGTCCCCTGCCTGCCGTATCTCAAAGATCTTTGTTCTATCCCCTGTAATTATCTCAAAACAAAACTGCATCCGGTGGTCTGTTCTATCAAACGCTGCAGGTTCTTCCATTTCTTAGGGAAATGCTGCTCGGCACCGGCTTTCATCCTTGTCTTATCGGCAAATCCGACTTCGATCTTCCATTCTCCCGGAACCGTTGTCTTAACACCATATTCGTCTTCGAGTCCCATGTTATATCCGTTCATCCATTCAAGCATTCCGGATTCGGGCAATTTCTCGCAGATCAAAGCATAATTATTCTCGTTGATGGATCTGGTGAAATTATTATTCCACATATAATTGTCACGCCAGGAGATCACTTTACGCTCAAAGTCATACTTCACCGCATAGCCCTCGTTCGCGAAGGTCCTGATCTCGACCTCTAAAACAGTTATGGCTCCGTATGCCTTTGCAAAATCCATCATTGCTCCTTACTCTACCGCGACCCCGAAAACACTGCCCGATGTGGTTCCCACGACAAGCATGCCCTCATATACAATCGGCGAAGCTTCTATGCAGATCCCTGAAGATGTCTCGTCTGACTTGCCGAGGTTCCTCCTGGTCTGTATATAAGTTATTCTTCTATCCTTGTCATCGATCCCTGATTCTGCCCTTATCATGTGGATCTGGCCGATCGAGTCACAGATCACAATATAAGCGTTCCCCTCTGAATCGTAAAAATCGACAGGTGAACTGTAGGAATAGATGTTCATATTATATTCCCAAACCTTGGTACCCAAGTCCCTGTCATATGCAACAACTTTATTACCGCTTGCGAGCCCGTTTGTCATACTAAATGAAAAAATAACGAGATTGGATATCTTGCCCTTGCCTATGATCGGGTTACCGAGGCATCCGCCGCTCTGATCTGAGTCGGAAGATTCGCCGTTATATGTGTAGCATGATTCGGAAGTCTGCCACACCTGTTCACCTGTAAGGCCATTGACTTTATAGATATATGCAGCACCGCAGTATTCACCCGTGCCGCCCTGATTGTCGACCTCAGTTCCCACATAGACATAAGGAATACCGTCTTCTTCACTTATAACCGGAGTGATATCGGAATCGTCACCTAAGACTTTGGTCCATACCATGTTAAATGTATTGAGGTCAAGGCAGCAAAGGTTCATCGTGTTGTCGACAAAATAACCGTAGTTGCCGTATACGGCGATCGAGCTCTCAACACCCATGTGCGTTCCTATGTTGTCTTCGAAAATATACTTGTATCCGGTAACAGAAGGACTGACCGTAACTGTTCCGCCTGTATATGCCGTATTCAGATCAAATGTGTAGATGATGCCGTTCTCACAGGGCCAGATAAGTGTATCAGTCTCCCCGTTGATGATCGGCGAGGAATCAAATGCGTCCCAGTTGCTCCTGTACGCGCCGTCCTCGGATCCGTCATAGGAATAAAGGAGTGATCCATCTAACAAAGAATAAATATACATACCAAAGATATCTTTACCGTTATTGTCGGTCTGACCGACATAAAGGATGGGATATCCTCTGGGATCGAGTGCGGGAGTGCCCTTGATCGAAGCTCCGACATCTATCGGATCTCTGGTCTGCTCTCCATTCTGGATATTGAAGAAATATATCTTTCCGTCCAAAGCGGCAACAATGACTTCAACCAGAGTCTGCTGCTGTCTTGCACTGTCGTACATATTCATGCTGCTGCGGAGAGTGGCAGGCCACTCGGCGACCAGAGGCTGGCCGGTCCATCTGACACCTGACCATTCAAAATTCTGGGTAGAAGCAAGCTTCTTTCCTATTCCGGAAAATTCCCACCTCTCGGTAAGTGCTCCTCTGTAAAGATTCGTGTAACCGAAAGAAGCGCAGTTCCTGAAGTTGTTTCCCCTGTATGTGAATATGCCCGGGATCGATCCGTAAAAAACAGGATCGCTCATATATATCGGATTTTCTCTGCTGTATTCTCCGTCAACGATATTTCCGTTGACCATTATCGTCTGATTGATCTTACGGGAAGAAGGAAGACATTCGGGAACGATCTGAAGTTCTTTATTGATGTTTACCGAAGCCAGACCGGGATAAAGGATAGGATTCTGATAATCAGTGATCGGCGGAACAGGTGAAGGTGTCGGCGTTGCAACGGAGATATAACCGGACTGGTCTGTGGTATCCACATTGGCAAGAGTCTCTTTTGCGGTAGCCTTCTTAAAATATACTGCGGCCAAGACACCCGTCAGACAGACAAAAAGGAGAGTGATCACGACAACAAGCGTCATGATCCCTTCGTTAGGGTCCCTTGACGGTCTGTAAAAACTGTTATCAGGCTCGATGTACTGGTCACCGTGCTTCATAAAAGCCCCTCGGAATGTTCCTTTCCAAAAAAGTTAACGATAATTGTAACACGGCTGTAATTTTATCTCAAACTTAAGAGCACCTTAAGAGTACAAATCACAATAAATTTCGGGGATTTTCAGCATCTGTTATAGGCTTTTTGCAAACTCCGCGATCTTATCCAGGCGGTGTCTCATGCCTGATTTTCCGATGGGAGGATCCATCATGGCACCGAGTTCTGCAAGGGAAGCTCCCGGGTTTTCCATATGGGCTTTTGCCGCTTCCCTCAGTTCAGGAGGAAGCTTGTTTGCCTTGCCGGATTCCATAACTCTGGTGATAAGTTCATTTCTTAAGGCTGCAGCTTCTGCCTGGCGCTTGGTATTGCCCTCATCACAATTGACAGTCCTCGTGACCTTGCTCTTAACATCCTTCTCGGCACGGATATTCTCGAATTCCATCATTGCCGACGGACTGCCTATATAACTCAGAAAATCAGAGACATCGTCACCGTTCTTGAAATATATGCCTATGGAATCCTTCCTGTCAGATCTGATGTATCTGATCGAAAGTGCATTAAGAGAAGATGCTATGATCTTTGCACCTGTCTCATTCGGAACCAGAAACTCTATGCGGTAGCCCTTTGACGGATCAGAGCAATATCCGGTACCCCAGAATGCACCCCTCAGAAGTCTTCTGGCATCTTCGATCTTAAGATCGTTCTTACCGGCATCTTCAGCCAAGCTGTTGCATCTTCCGGCAAGCTCCGAACCATTGAGATCCTCAAGTATCACTTTTCCTTTGAGATATCTGCAGCCGATCCCCTCTGATTCAAAAAGCAGAAGTATCAGTTCTGACATATCAGCCGGGATCTTTATCTCAGCCCTTCCGGACTTTGGAACACCTGTCTGGCTTAAGATAAGACCGCACAGCGCAGTCTGTCTCTGGACAGGCTTTTTTACGGCCTTGGTCGCCGTCTCTATCTTAACTCTGACAGAAAAGCTCTTTTCCATCAGGTCTCATCCGCCTTTTTGGTATATCTGTGAGGCTCCTTATCAATATCTCTGTGAGAGATTATGCATTTGATACCGCTCTCACCGAGTCTGGCAGCAATAGTCTCGGCGCAGTAAACGGATCTGTGCCTTCCGCCCGTGCAGCCGACTCCGATATGAACACTTCCTTTGCCTTCCTTCTCATAGTATGGAATTACATATCTGAGAAGTTCGGAAGTCATATAGTTGAATTCAGCTGTCTCGCTGAACCCTTCAAGATAATTGGCTATTTCCTCATCTTTTCCCGTATAATTGCGCAGCTGAGGGAAATAGAAGGGATTTGGCAGGAATCTCACATCGAAAATATAATCGCAGTCGACAGGGAGACCGTATTTGAACCCGAACGATTCCACGATTACAAGAATGCTCTGCTTGTCTTCATTATCAATGATCTCGCCGATATTCTTACAGAGCTCCGCATCGGTCATGAGCGAGGTGTCGATAACGATCGTGGCAACCTCTCTTATATCCGTAAGCATCTTCCTTTCTTCCTGAAGAGCCTGTGTCAGAGATCCTTTTTTCTTAGCAAGAGGATGCTTGCGCCTGGTCTGCTGATATCTGCTTATAAGGACAGAATCAGATGCCTCAAGGAAGATAACCTTATAAGGACATCCTACCTCTTCATCTATCTCTGCAAGAGCCTCATCAAATCCGTCAAGATATTCCTGGGATCTGACATCCACGACAAATGCGAGCTTCGGGGTCGAAAAACCCTCTCCGCTCCTTCCTCTGTAAAAGCTCTTTACAAGATCGGGCAAAACATAAGGCGGCACATTATCCATACAGAAATATCCGCAGTCTTCCAAATACCTGACAGCCGCACTCTTTCCGGCGCCGCTCATTCCCGTCAGAAACAACAGTTCCATAAATTATCCTCCGAAATATCCCACCAGTCTTACTTCTTTCTCAAGTCTTACACCTGAGTTTTCGAATACTTTTTCCACCACATAATCTATAAGTCTCATGACATCGGAAGCATTGGCCCTGCCCCCGTTATTAACTATAAAACCCGCATGCTTTGGTGATACCTGTGCTCCGGAATCATCTATAGCAAATCCCTTAAGACCGGCCTCTTCAATAAGCTTTGCCGCATAAAAACCTTCCGGTCTCTTAAATGTCGAACCGGCGGACGGAACGTCCAGAGGCTGGCTTGCAGTTCTTCTTTTACGGAGATCTTCGACCAGTGATGATATTTCGGTCTTATCACCTTTTGAAAGGACCGCATCAAATCCGAGTATAACTGCCTTTTTTCCTTCGGAATTGAGTTTCTCGAACAGGCTTTTACGGTATCCGAAATCACACTCCGGGCCTTTTATGTATCTGATGCTCTCGCCGTCCCAATAAGTAACTCCGTCAATGAAATCTTTAGTCTCTCCGCCGTAAGCGCCGGCATTCATGAACACCGCACCGCCGCATGAACCCGGGATCCCGCAGGCAAATTCGGCGCCCGTAAGTGAGAGTTCTGTGCAGTAATTACCGAATCTTGCAAAAGGAAGGCCCGCACCGCAGGTGATCTTTACTCTGCCGTCTCCTGATTCTTCCGACTTCAATTCGCTCATATTTCTGGTGATCCTGATGACAAGACCGTCAAAGCCGTTATCCGAGATCAGACAATTGGAACCGTTCCCGAGAACAAATACCTCTATTCCCTTATCTTCCGCCCATTTAAAAAGGCGGGAAACCTCATCCCCGTCAGAAGGCTCGGCAAAATATCTGGCCGGGCCGCCGCATCTGAAAGTTGAATATCCCGCAAGCGGGACGTTTTCCTCTATTCTGAGATCAGCCATCCAAAGTCTTTCCGGGGAATACTCTGGACACCAGATCCTGAGCTGCATTGTAACCCATCTTCTTGACTCTGTAGTTGATCGCTGCTGCCTCGACAATGATCGCAAGGTTACGTCCGGGACCTACAGGGATCGTGACAGAAGGCACCTTAATGCCAAGAATGTCATAGGTCTCTTCAGTAAGGCCTAATCTGTCATATGTCTTCTTTTCATCCCAGAGTTCAAGGTTGATAACGAAGTCGATGTTTTCCTGCTGCTTGACGGCAGATACACCGTATAACTCCTTAACGTCCAGGATACCGATGCCTCTTATCTCAATAAGATGCTTTATAACATCGGGCGCTCTTCCAAGAAGAGTTGTCTCGGATACTTTTCTTATCTCGATCTGGTCATCAGCGATAAGTCTGTGACCTCTTTTTACGATCTCAAGAGCGGTCTCGGATTTACCGACACCTGACTCGCCCAGGATAAGGATACCTTCACCGTTGACCTCGACAAGGACACCGTGCATGGATACGCGTGGAGCAAGCTCCATCTTGAGATATTTGACGAGCTCTGATGAAAAGTCGGAAGTGGCCTGTGATGTCCTTAAAACGGGAGTCTGGTACTTTCTCGCCGCATCAAGGATCTCTTTATGGACCTTGTGGTCACGCGTGACTATGAGTGCAGGTATGTTCTTCTCGAAAAGAGCAGATACCGACTTTGCCCTTTCTTCAGGAGAGAGATTATCCAGATAGGCATGTTCCATGTTGCCTATCATCTGGATTCTGTCGGGACCGAAATGATCGTAATATCCTGCAAGCTGCAGGCCCGGTCTCGTAACATCGGCAACGCAGATCCGTCTGGATTCGATATCACCTGAATCGTAAACAACCTCAAGGTTGTATGCTTTCACGATCTCCGATAAAAATACGCTGGAAAAAGGCATCGTGACCTAAGACCTCCTAAAACCTCTGATCAGAATCCGATCTCAACCTCATGTGTTTTGCCGTCACTTGCAACAGGAAGAAGTGTTCCTTCAACATCAGCACCGTCAAGTCTGACCTTTATTCCTTCCTTTGCACGGGCAAAGCCCTCCGGCTTTCTGATATGTATGTCGTAAACAGTTCCCGAGATAGATACCTTGACATCAAGTTTGGTATCGCTCTGCCTGAGGATAGGTTCGACTCTCAGTCCTTCGCTTGTGAACTCAATTCCGAAGCACTGGAACAGGGACAGGAGAAGCCATGTTGATGTACCGGAAAGCGTCGGTCCGATATTCTCGCCTGATTCACTGTTGTTGTACTGTGTGCACCATCTGGGGTTGCCGCATGTAACGAACGGTGACTTCATTGTGATATAAGGCAGGATCTTGTCGATGATCCAGTAAGCCGTGTCTGAAAGTCTGGAAGCAAGTTCCTTATCTTCAACAGTCTTTGCAGCCTTGAGCATGGCAGAGCATGCCATCATGTTTGCGTGTTTGAATACGCCTCCGTTCTCACGGTCACCCGGATAATAGAGAGCCACATCGATCTTCGGAGCGATCTTCGGATAGTCAACTGTCGAACAGAGCCTGAAACCGTAGGGGGTCTTCAGATACTTATCAAGAGAATCGAGCATCGTGCTGATCTCTTCTTCAGAAGCAACACCTGCAAGAAGTGACCAGGAGAAACTGTTAAGGAAATAAGTGCCGGGATGGCCCACTTCCACTGCAAGTCCGTCGCCCTGTGCTCCGAGATACTTGATCTCAGGCTTATCCGTTCTGTTGAAAAGGACTCTTGCATAGAAGTCTCCCTTCCAGCAGTTCTCACGGAGAGTAACGGCAAGCTTGCCGGACAGGTCTTTCATCTCATCTGCCGAAGCAATATCTCCTGTGTTCCTGAACATCGTCTCAGCACAGTCAACGGCAACCTTAAGAAGGAAGCCGTTCATAACGGACTCTGAATATTCGGACTCAAAAGGCTCTTCTCCGTATCCCTTGCCGTCCTTAGCGATCTGCTCTCTGTACTTTTCGATCTTGTCCTTTCCGGAGATACAGTCAGGATCCACTCTTAAGCAGTCATTCCAGTCAGCCTTGTCGATCAGCGGGATCCCGTGCTTTCCGACGGAGATCCTTCCGCTGTATGTGATGATGGCCTTGATTGTATCTTTTAGTTTTCTCTTAACACCGGCATCGGTCTTCTTTTCCCTGGTTCCTGCCATTACGAATTCCTCATCAAGGAATGCATAATCGCCTGTAAGGCCAAGATATCTGTCCAGAGCCTGCAAGAGCCACAGTCCGTCATCAGACCAACGGCCCGGCTCTTTGCCGATCCAGTAGAAGTTGTGGTTCGTATATCCGTCTTCGTAGACATTCTCGATCCATCCGGCGAGCATCTCCTTGACGAATCCGGTCTTTCCCATTCCAGCAAAATAGTACATGGATGCAAAGATATCCTGGATCTCTCTGAAGCCGATCTCACGGTAACCCTTCTGTGTCCAGTCCAGAGATCTTGATACGAATGTCTGATAGAAGACCTGGAACGGAAGGTTGTTGTTTACGTATGCCTCGAAGTCCTGATCCTCGTGATTGATCTTCATGTAGCTTGAATACTTTTCAGTAAAGTCGATAACATCCTGAAGATCCTTCTCGAGATTTGTGCGGTCAGCAATGTAATCTGCTACTGCCTCAACTTCCCTTGCGGGAGTCTCGTCAGGAACGAACTTGTCATTAACGCAGTCAGATGAAAGACATGTAGCGCTGTCGACACGGACTTCACCGTTCGCGCCGATGACGAAAGGTGTGGACATTGCAAAGAATCCCGGGCCTTTTCTTGAAGGCCTGGATGAAAGCGGGTAAATGAACTCCGGTTTCTCGAGACTTCCCGAGCCTACGAAATCAGAATATCTTGCACTGTACTGATCCGGGAAGATATCGCCGTCAGCCGTATGGACCACAGTAGAATTGAATCTGATCTCGTTCTTGGTCCACTTGGGATTAGGATCTGTGCTGATGGCACGGATCTCGTTATCTTCGTTAAAGAACACATTTGACTCAGCAACAACGGTCGAGAAGATTACATCTTCGGAAAGAGCATGTGTCTGCTGTGTTCCGAACATGCCTGTCACGACTATTCTCAGATTTCTTTCTTCTGCCGAAGTGTTCTCGATATCGATCATCTGAGCCTCAACTGCGACAGGAAGACCTTCTCTCTGAGGAACGATAAAGATCGTTCTCTTTATCTTAAGGCCGCATTCAAGCTCATATGTGATGATCGTTCTGTTCTGTGAATGTATGGTGCGGATCTTCTTAAGTCCGTCTGCAATGGCAGCGCCTGACCAGAAGATCTGCTTGCCGTTCTCGACCAGATAGAACTGACGGTTTGCGGGGAAACCGTTCTCTTCGGGAAGATAGTCCCATCTTGTGGCAAGCACCTGTGTATCGGCATGTGATCTGAACGATCCGCCGCCCAGACGGTCAACCGCGCTCTTCGGTGTCGACTGAAGAGGATAATCAAATCCGATACGGTTGCCGATAAGCATATTTGTATAGTAGTGGGGTCCGGGTGAAGGTGTGGAGGGATCACACATCAATTCGCCGTTTGTCGCAAGCTTGCCGCCCCAGGAATCCGTGCTGTTGATGAGTTCGGAGCATCTTTCCAGGACAGCCGGAGCAAAGCCTGCATCCGAAACGGTTCCGTCCTTCTCTATGAGATCCTTGATCCCGTTTTCACTTCTGATAAGGAGGATGCTCGCTCCTTCCCCTGTCGTTTTCGAGAATTGCTCGAAAATAACATCGTCAGAAGACAGGATATTGACCGCCATACTGTCGAACTTAAGTCCCGAGATACCGATAACTACAGGCTCTTTTCCAAAGCGCACATACTGCGCCGATACACCGCCGGTTACGATCGTATCCCCGAATTTGCTGATAAGCAGCTCTTTTGCGGGAAGTCTTTCTCCTCTTGCCTTTTCACCGAAGTAACCCATGTTGATCCTCCAAGAGAATTTTTTCTGTTTTGTTTTCTATATTACAGCAAGTAACCCCACGGTCAAAATAAACCACGGGGTCTTGCTTGATCTTACTGAATTAACCGAGCTGTAAGAGATCGGATCTTAGCCTAACAGCACCTCTACCTTATGGGTGTTGCCGTCGCCTGCCACGGGAACGATGCAGCCGTCCACATCATTTCCGTCAACAGTAAGTTTCTTGACGCCCTTATTAACGTGATCAGGATTCTTGATCGTGATCTCGTATGTGTCACCTCTGAACTGACGTGTTGCAGTAAATCCGTCCCATGCAGCCGGGATAGAAGGATCTACTCTTAATCCGTCAAATTCAGGCTTAACACCGAGAATATACTGGGAGATTGCGACCATGTTCCATGCAGCCGTACCTGTGAGCCAGGAGTTTTTGCCCTGACCGAAGTTCTTTGCATCCTTACCGCCGATCATCTGACCGTAAACATAAGGTTCTGTCTTGTGGATATCGGATGTCTCCTCAGTAAATGCCGGAGCGATCTTCGAATAGTATTCGAAAGCCTTGTCTCCTCTTCCGGCATAAGCCTCGGCACATATGATCCATGCGTTGTTGTGTGTGAAGATACCTGCGTTCTCCTTGTATCCGCCCGGATATGTGGAGATTTCGCCATACTGGATATAGTACTTTGTGAATGCAGGATTATTGAGGACAAGACCGAACTCACAGTTGAGATACTTATCGATCGAGTTAAGTGTCTTAATGTCAGCTCCGACATCCTTGCCGATCTCCGACATAACAGCGAAGCCCTGGGGCTCGATAAAGATCTTGCCTTCTTCACATTCATGTGAACCCATCTTCTCGCCGTTAGCGTCGTAAGCTCTGAGGAACCACTCGCCGTCGAATGCGGATTCCATGGTATTCTTCTTCATCTTGTCGATCTCATCCTGAGCCTTTGCTGCTTCATCTGCCTTGCCCAGATGCTCGAGGATACCGACATATGCAGGACCAGTGTATGTGAAGAGTGCGGCAACAAATACAGACTCTGCAACCTTTGAGTAACCGCCTTCTGCTTTGAACTTGGGGTTGGTATATGTCTGGAAGCTCTCACCGGGAGTATCAGAGAAGCATGAAAGGTTGATGCAGTCATTCCAGTCGGCACGCATTGCGAGAGGAAGTCCGTGAGGTCCGAGATTGTTTACGATGTGATAGAAAGAAACATCCAGGTGTTCGAGCATCGTGTGCTTTCCGTCAGGATCGTCATCGAAGGGAACGTTTGCATCGAGGATTGACCAGTCGCCTGTTTCCTTGATATATGCAGCGACTGAAAGGATCATCCAGAGCGGGTCATCGGAGAAATCGCCGCCGATATCGGCATTGCCCTTCTTTGTAAGAGGCTG
>JAEEGL011327724.1_pt1 | contig 17986 bp, 16 predicted proteins | sample 9134231 | NCBI WGS metagenome assembly JAEEGL01 (sample SAMN16246548, study PRJNA631951) | gut metagenome | biome: gut microbiome; feature: rumen; material: fiber-attached | host: Bos | place: Iran: Karaj | collected 2018-10 | reverse complement strand
GAAACAACAAAAATAAGTATTCCGGACACAGTTTACTGGGCTGCGGGTGAAATAGCCACAACCGTCCCTGATACGGCTGAAATGCAGCAGGGCGGTGTTATTTCAATGGATGGCGGCTGTTCTATCGACCGGTTCCTTCCGCTTTATCTTAAAACTTCAGCCGGATATTTCCGCTATATCCTTAAAATAAACTCTAACGCAGACTACCTTCTTGCAAAGCCTATTGCCGAACAAGAAGGTATTGAGTTCGCATCATGGAACTACATCCGCTTCCTTAATGGACGTAACGTTATTTACTCTTTGGACGGCGGTCCGTGGATTCAGACAAAAGACCCTGTTCTTATAGACCGTACAAAAGCCCACACTGTCGCTTGGAAGCATCTTACCGCCGTGTATCCGTACGAAACAGAAACGACTATACCAACTGAACCTGACATCTTTTATATCCCTGCAAAACCGGCTTTTACAGGTTTACCGGAGGACGGTCTGACAAACTCTTCTGTTGTCGCTTCTCCTGATAACTCTGATTACATCCTTGAATACATATTGCAGGACGGCCGTTCTGTTTATCTCCGCTCTTTCTACGCGGACACCATCACAGGCGATATATGCGATTTCGCTCCTGAATTCACTGTTTACTACCGTGGTATTAAACAAGGAAAACTTTCGTTTTCCGTATCTATAGACAAACGCGCGCCAGCGATGCCTGAAATCGTCACGATGGAATCGTCCGGTTTTGCGCGTAGCCATATTGCACTTAATTTCAGAAGCAACAATCAAGTATTCTATGCAGTTTCTGAACCATTGAAAGCTGCGGACGGTTTTGATCTTGTCGATGTAAAGAACGGTCTTTATACGAATACGATGCCGAATGAATTCATCCCGCTTGAAACAAACGACGAAATTGTAATTCTTCACGCGTTAGATGATGCTGCAGCTCTTTACACTGTTTACGCATATTCAAAAGATGAAGCAGGTAACCGAAGCGGCATATCACAGTTCTCCACTGTAATCGATTCAGTAAACTATTACATCGTTTCTGACGCTGTTCGTAAAGTTTCAGAAAAGTACGATGATTCTTATCCACAGGGGTCAAAAAATAACCCGATGTCGTCAGTAGAAGAAGCTTTGGAAACAGGCCAGCGTTATGGAATGCCAAAGTTGTATATTGAAGGCGTCTTTAAAGACTTACCGGAACTTCTTTTCTACAAAAACAGCGTAATAACAGGAACGGGAGAAACCCGCCTTATAATGGGCAGTGACTCAGATATCGTTGTTCGTGATTGTTCCCTTATAATAAAAGGATGCAGCGTTGAAAAGACCGTTCCTTATACTGGTAGCGTGTTCCAGAAGAACCTCGTAAGAATTTCAGGAGGCTCATTCTACGCTGAAAACTGCGAATTCTTCTGTTCGTTCGATAACAGCGGTACAGGCATTACAATTGATAACGGAACACTTTCTCTTGTTTCATGCGGTCTTACGATGAAAGCATCATCGTATTCTGCACTGTTAAGTTCAGCCATCTCTGATGTAACGCTTAGAAATGTCCGCGGAGTTTCAACGGCAAAAACAGCCGTCGGCATAAGTGCGGCAGGCGGAACGGTAAGCATGGACAATTCTCAGTTTACAGTAAACGGCTCGTTCGGACGTGGTGCTGAATTCACGAATTTGGGCTGGTCTATGACAAACTGCTCGTTCATATCTAAAAACGCAATTTCAGCTACGACGGCAGTTTGGACAGACTCAAAATCAGTTAAAGCTGTAGAAAGCAACAATACATTTAGCGGTTTTTCATCACTTATGATGAAAGCTTTAAGATAATCGGTAAAATATGGCGGAGGTCAAAATGAAACGTAACAATATTTTCATAACGATGGTGCTTGTACTTGCTATAATGTGTACATCAGTTTTTTCGCAGGAAAGCACGGCTTCTGCCAAGCTCACAATGGACGATTTTATACAAACTGCTTCTTTGTGGGATAACGCAATAGATAATGATGAGTATCAGTTCTATATTGAAAAAATAATTTACATGGCAACTACCGAAGTAGAGCAGAAATATTATCCGTATATACTTTCTGAAATGTTCTTTTACAGATATTTCGCCCCGATAAGCAGTTCTATGCCAGTTTTCAGCGAACTTGATAAAAAAGCTGACGAGCTTATAGAAACTTTCCTTGCTTTCGAAAAAAACTCTCCTGAAACGTATATTGCGCATAAGCTTTTTGAAGTTATAGGCGAATTTTACGGTAACAGAGAGTCATTACCGTCGGCAGAGAACCAAGTTTACAAAAAGACAGCGGTGCTTCCTGATGCAACTACAGAGCGTAAAAAGCTTCTTACCGCAATCGGTGAAGCAGAGGCTATGTACGCACGCTTTTCAAAGCTTCTCGCAAGCCAGACGGGTAATGTAGAGCTTCGTTTTTCTGGCGAGGCGTACACAAAAACAAAGAACAACCCGGCACTTGTGTACGTAATTGAAAATGAGCCAACATTCGCGCTTCTTAAAGATGCATTCGAAAAGTCAGATACAATGCCAGATATCGCGGAGCTTAATGATTATGCCTCTCTTTATTATACTTTCGTAGATGAAATAAAAGCTTCAAAAGAATTGTTCGCAAAATGGGGAGTTCCTGTTAACTCTGTACTTCCAGAAGATTTAAGTACTTTGCTTATGATATATGATGCCGATCCGTTCCTGCTTACATGTCTTGAAAGCAGCGTAATGGAAAAGACAGAAAAAATAACATCTTATCTTTCTTCTTGCAGTGATTTGTATATAAACAGGATAAACAAACTGGCAAATACAACCGGAAAGTAATGTGAAGAAAAATCACAACGGATTTGTAGGCCTCTTAATTTTCCTCGCATTGATTGCCATGTTAACTTTTGTATACATGGTGGGAACTTTTTCGCATTTTAATAGCTTCGTTGACTCAATAATATCAGGCATTTCAGGTCTTTTCGGGAAACAAATTGAACAAGATGTCATTACAGAAGATGAAGAAGAAAACTTCGATGAATTGATAATAGTTGATACAGAAGATTATCCTGAGATTGATATTTCGCAAAAAAATCCTGTGTTTTGTGGCAAGTATTCAGGAGATACTGATACTTTCAGCATAAAACGACCTAATGCAACTTTATTCAAAGTAACCGGGTTTGATGTAAAAACTAAGCATTTTTCTTATTCATCAGGATGGAAATACATATCTGAGCCAGTGATGTTCAGTAAATACCTCGCAATCTTTACAGGCGAGCCTGAACTTCAGATTTTCGACATAACTTCAAACCTTATTTATAGTTGTGCTGTCCCTGTATATCCCGATAAAATAGTCCATTTTGATTCTGACATTATTATTTTTAACGGAAGAGATGGAAATACTTATTATTTCGATTTGAACGGGAAAACAGCAATAAATAAGGAAGATGCTAGTACAAGAAAATCACCAAAGGAAATGTTTAATCCGGATTCAAAATGTTCTGCTGCAATTAAATCCAGGCTGGATATGTGGACGGATAAAAAAATCGATAAGCTTCCTTCTGTTTCATTTTTCCCGACAGGAAATGAGTCCGGAACTACAGCTTTATATGACAGTTCAACAAGGCTTTCCATTTATACATTTTCACCACCGGAGCAGGGAAAATATAAAATCGGTTTTGCTGAAGAAAACGGTACGTGGAGTGACTGCCGCGCTTTTGTTTTTGTCTTTTTGCAGGACGGCGAAATGCTTTCAATGAGTTTTGAATATTACGCCGATAAACCGCAGGTAGAAGTAAGTCTTTCTGATAATGAGCTTTATTATATTGTTTGCGGCAATATGGACGGCGTTGAAATTCCAGAAAATACGGTTATAGCTGTAAAAGGGATGTGATGAAAAAAGAGAAGTTTTCCGGTAATGTAGAAGAGTGGTGTAAATCGCTCGGTGAAGGCGTTCTTATTTGCGGGATAGACGAAGCCGGTCGCGGTCCTCTTGCCGGACCTGTTACAGCCGCTGCCGTAATACTTCCAAAAGATTTTCCTGTTGAAAAACTAAATGATTCTAAAAAGCTTTCCGAAAAAAAACGCTCCGAGCTAGAAGTTTTAATAAAAGAAAAAGCACTTTTTTGGGGCATTGGAGAAGCTTCTCATAAAGAAATTGATGAGCTTAATATCCTTTCAGCGACGCTTCTTGCTATGAAACGCGCGTTTTTAGCGATGCTCGAAAAAGCTGGCGGCAGCGGTGACAAAACGGCTTATCCGCTTAATGTCGCCGCAATAGTTGACGGCATCTTCTGCCCGGAGGTTTCGGTGCCGGTAATAGCCGTTCCAAAAGCAGATGCAAAGTTTCCGTGCGTAATGGCGGCTTCAATTCTTGCTAAAACGGAGCGTGACCGCATTATGATGAAGTACGCTGAGCTTTATCCAGAATACGGATATGAAAAACACAAAGGATATCCAACGGCTTCTCATAGGGAAATTTGCAAAAAAATAGGTCCTTCACCAATACAGCGAAGAACCTTTTCTTTTTAAGTAAGATTCGTTAAAAATCAATTATTCCGCATCTTTTCTTTTAGAAACGACGTGTACACGACCAGTACGCTTTACGTTGTTTGTGCTTTTCTTAGGCTCGGCAGGCTGTTCATCATCATCTTTTCTTGATCTGTAAACACGTTTTTTCTCGCCAAAGCCATTTTTTGCGGCTGCTTCCTTTTTTTCAAGCCGCTTTTTTTGCTTTTCTTTGCGGTCTTTCTCTATAAAAGAAAGTGATTCGTCCATGCCTTTGAAAAAGTTCTGCATGTCTTCTGCAAATATTACAATGGCGTGCCTGTCAAAATCTTCGCCGTTTTTGCTTTTGCTTTCGACAACCTGAAGAAATACATCACCGGTACGGTTTTCCTTTACATTAAAAAAATAAGTTCTGTTATCAAGAACTACCTGAGTCGTAAAAAGTTCACCGCGAATACCCATAATTCCTTCCTTAGTTATTAATAAAGCTATATGAAAACTTTAACATATTTTGCGGTCTTTTGCAAGAGAGTCAGCTTCGGCTATCATCTTACTGTGCCATTCAAGAAGGTTTGCTTCTTCTTTTGGCTTGTTTCCCTTAACATCGCACATGACACGGAAAACAGGTTCTGTGCCGCTGCCACGCATCCATATATATGCTATTGATTTTTCAGACTCATCCTTAAAAAGGATTTTCAAACCGCCTTTTTTAGAAACAGAGTAGTCTTTTATATCGTCAGTCTGCTTTGTTCCGTTATTTGCAATCGCAATGTACGAACAAATGCCATACTTTTCTTTAAGCTCCTGCTTTTTTGCTTCCCATTCTTTTTCAAAGACGTTCTGATATGCTTTTTTTAGTATTGCATGATCTGTTGTTTGTATATGAAGCACGGCTCTTGGCTCGGAAACTCCGGTTGTCGTGTATTCCGGCAGCGTTGCCATTACGTCCGTAAGTGTAAAGTCGTCTTTATAGTTCGCTTCTTGGCCTGAGCGCGAACACCATTCATGGAATAAGCCTTTTTTCGTTGTACCGTCAGCATTTACAGAGTCGCGAAGTACAAGGAGTTTTATAAGCGCGTAAATACTGTTCAGCGGGTCTCGCACCGCTGCCGGGTGAGTGATGTTGCCTCCGTTTGAGCCTTCGCCCAAAATGCGGACTTCGTAGCCTTCCGCGCGGAGTTCCCTCGCTTTGTTTACTACGTTTGCTTCACCAACTTCAGCACGCCCGACTTTTGCCCCGAATGCGGCGGCAATCTCTTCTATACGCATAGAAGTTGGGTCGTTGACTGCGACGGCGAGCTTTGTATTCTCACCAGTTTTACCTGTGTATGCAAGGTATGCCAGCTCAGACATAACGGAAACAGCAAAAACTTCCTGAGCTTTAAGGACTTCTGCTTTGTTTGTCTTTTCGTTCCAAAAAACAATGTTTCCACGGTCGCCGTCGCAGTCCGGCATATAGCCAAGAATACACTCTGGCTGCGGCTTTCCGGATGTTTTTCCGTTTCCTGCATGAAGGGCTTCCATCTCTTTGGCACAGTGAACAAGGTTTTCCGGCTCGGGAATTATAGCGTGCGCAATGTGACCGGGCTTGTTGTTGAGCGCAAAAAAGCCAATTCCAGTATCTGCAAAAAAAGCCTTGTCTATAGAAACTGTCCGTGCGCTTCCGTTCATGTCGCATACGATTGAAAGCGGCTTTTTCTTTGTGTTTTCAGTTATCTCCGCAAAAAGTTCGTTCTGCTTTATTTCGTCTGTAGAGCCGGAAATAACTTCGCGAGTGAAAGCGGTGTATGTTTCGAGCGTCTTTTCTTTTACAGACGATGCATTTGCAAGGACAGCCTCAAACGCTTCTTTTGTACATGAATTTGCAGCTTCGGCAGCTTTTTGCGGTGCGTCTTTATCGGCGCAAAAAGAGCGGAATGCGTCAGCAAGGATTGCTGCTTCTGAGCCTGGAATAACGCCACCGTCATTCTTACCGAACTTTATTCCGTTATGACCGATGGGGTTATGGCTTGCGGAAATATAGACAAATCCGTCAACTTTGTGCGAGTATGCCATAATCTCTGGCGCGGCGATAATGCCTGGGAATTCAACTTCAAAGCCTTTTGCAACAAGTACTTTTATAATTTCTCGTGCAATAAGCGGACCTGTTGGGCGCGCATCAATACCGACGACAATCCTTTTTGCGCCGGAGTGAGCCATGTAATCTCCATAAACAATAGCTATTGCTTGTGAAATCATTGTGTGAGCCGCGTCGATGAGCGGGGTAGCGTCTTCTTCTTCGCCAGAGTCAGCGAATACGCACCGCCAGCCTGATGCGGAAAGAATCATCTTAGAAACTGCTTCTTGTAAATCTGAAAATAATGTGTTTTCCATAGTGGAGGTGGGGGGAGTTGAACCCCCGTCCGAGCGTGCGTACCAGGAACGTCTACAAGTTTAGTAATGCGAGGTGGTTGTCGGGAGCCGGTAGCAGCATTACAAGCGTCGTCTCCGTATTCCGATAAAAGTCCCTGATGTGTACCGGACACCGCATCAGGCAAGCTCTGATTAGCGTCAGGATTTCAATCCGCGCAGAGCGGAGCAGACTGAATCCCGCGAATTACGCAGCGAGTGCGTATTCTTCGTAGTTGTCTTCTTCTTTTTTGGCAACTATAGTTTTTGTCTGATCAGAGGACAGGCAACCTCACTTGCAGTTCAAGATCTCAACACGTCCGTCGAAACCGGTGCACCCCCTAAAATTATTGTTCAGCGCGAAGTATAATTCGCAACCTAAACGAATATACATAAGTTTAGCATAAAAGACAAGAACTGACGCACTGCACTTTACCGCTTCGTAGCTCGTCAGTCTATATTTTTTGAATCTGCTTCGTGTTTATGTATTTTTGACGTATCAGTATAAAGCGAACGAGGAATACTACGCCTATGAACATTAAGACACAAGCTGCACAATCAATAAAAAAGTGAATCGGAGAGCCGATAAGCTCTTTTTTGAAAAGAATAGAGCTCGTAATCGCCAAGATTATACCAACAGCAAGAAGGAACGATAAAGCAAACGACTTACTTTTCTTACGATTGATTCTGTCTAAGTTCTGTTCATCACTGGATGTAAAGAACGATATAATTTTTCTTATAATCCGTGTAAAAAAGCCAGGATTCCGAAGTTTTTCGAGCGCTGCATAACCTGCAAGAAGTTCTTCATCTGAAAAATCGTAACGCTGTGTGTTTTCTTCAAGCTCCATTTCAAGCTGAGAAATCTTATCCTGTGCGCTTTCAAGAATATTAACCTGAATAGTAGTCCAACCAAGCTGTTTTGCAGCTTCCAGTCTTCTCTGGCCGGCGATAAGCTCATATCTGCTGTTAAGTGTTATAGGATTCATAAGGCCGTATCTCTTAAGGCTGTCTTTTAAAGCCTCCAAGTCGCCTAAATCCTTGCGTATGCGCTTCTTTACTTTTATATCATCTATACTTATAAGCATTTTTGTCATTCTCCTTGAAAAAAGCGGAATGTCTCAAAATCATTAATCTAATAAATAATTATATTTCAGTTCACGCTCGTTTTCAATATCTGGAACAAGACTTGGGTCAGCATAATAATTCGTTTTTTCGGAAGAAATCGATGTGTCAAATGTATCCTGTGTGTATAGTCCCAATGATGAAAGATCTTTTGCATTTTTGTAGCTGTCAAGGAATGAAAGATCAACTGTCAGATACGGAGAACTGACGTTGTTGTAGCCCTTGTTTCCAGCCTGAAGCCGCTCGTCTTTAAGACGTGCGACGCTCATTTCTTTTGCTTCAGCCATGTGTGTGTGAAGCTCACAAAGCGTTGTCGGTTCGGTTCCTTCAAGGAAATAGAACGTCCGCAGGTGAGAACCGCAAGCTTCTGTTGGTAAAAGACCGGAGACAGAACATACCTGTGCTTCAACTATGCCCGTTTGAGGCTTAAAGAACGATTTATACGGAAGTCCGTCATTCGCAACATGCATAAAGTCGCCCCATGCATGACCGGCAAGCGTTGAACCTGTCATTTCAAGTCCGAGCGTCTTTCCTTTTTGGTCAAAACCGAACCAGAAAGCCGAAGTGTAATACGGAGTGAAACCAACTGTCCATGCATCAGCCCAGTTTTGCGTAGTTCCTGTTTTTCCGCCCGCCGGTAAATTGAAATAATCGCCGTTTGAATTCTTATATCTGAACTTATAGGTGTTATAGAAGTAACCGGAGCCTTTTGCAAGCGTACCAACCGTTACTGTGTTCTGGAGCAAGCTTGTCATAATAAAGGCTGTTTGTGGCGTTATAACTTGTATTGCGTCGCCTTTTTTCTGCTGAGCCTCGCGTATCTCGCGCTCAGGATTGATAACAACCGTACCTTTCCTGTTTTCAACAGTTCGTATAGCCATTGGCGTAACTTCTTTTCCCTGGTTTGCGAAAATAGCGAACGCGCGTGCCATTTGAATCGGCTGAACTGTACATACACCAAGACCGATTGGGTAAACAGGAATAAGTTTTCTTTCCTCAAGCTCGCTGTCCGGTATTCCGAGCAGTGCCTGAGCGCGCTTGATTGCCGCATCAAAACCAACTCCGTTTAGAACTTTCATAGAAGGCACGTTCATAGATGTTGCAAGCGCGTACCAAAGCTGGACAGAGCCTTCCCAAGTTCCCTTGAAGTTCTCTATGTAATATTCAGAACCGTCTTCGGTATAGAACATGATCGGCATGTCGTATATTTGCGTTGCGGCCGTAAACTTGCGGGAATCTATCGCCGCGGAGTAATAAAGAGGCTTGAAACTACTACCTGGCTGTAATGTAGCTTGTGTCGCACGGATAAACTCGTTGCTGCCTTTGTCGTAGACACTTCCTCCAACGAGCGCATTTATGTAACCAGTACTGTTCTCTAAGGAAATCATCGTTCCTTCGATAGTGTCTTTGCTCGTCGTCTCATTTTGTGCCGCGCTCGCTTTATTCGTAATACCCATCTTAAGGGTTTCAAGACCGTTCATAAGAGCCATTACGTCAAGAATCGGGTTGATTTTCGTTTTATACTCGACCTTTGCTTCTGTCTCGCGCCGCTGCTCGGACGTTTTTATCTCTGGTATGTTGAACACAAGAGAAATAAGCTCGGTCATCGGGATATAGATATTTATTGCCTTCTGGCGTTTTTTCTCGTAGTTTGTCTGATACGTTTCGTTAGCATAGTTAATGTACTTCGTCATTATCTGCTGTGCAGCTTCCTGATGACGTAAGTTGAGCGTCGTGTTTACGGTAAAGCCGTCGGTGTATACGTTCATAGTTCCGTAGAGCATTGTATTAAGTTCACGAAGTACGTATTCACTGAACCATGGCGCGGCATCCTCGCGCAAAGAGTATGCGGAAGTGTTTGTGCGTATATAGTCGAAGTTTGTCCAGAAATCTTCAAAAGACTCGTCAGCAACTTCTGCTGTTAAGTAACCGGATTCTACCATCTGGTTAAGAACGTCACGCTGTCTTTCCTGCGCTCTGTTGGGATAGTCGAACGGGTTGTAGTAAGCCGGATTTGAAAGCTGAATAACGAGGATAGCAGATTCTGCAGGCGTGAGTTTTGAGGCATCGTGCCCAAAATAGTATTTGGAAGCAGCGTTGATGCCGTATGTACCGCCGCCTAAGTAAACTTTGTTCAGATACAGTTCCAGAATTTCGTTTTTGGAAAAACGACGTTCCATCTGTATTGCCCACCAAAGTTCTTTTATCTTTCTGCTGTATGAGATATCCGTTCTGTCGCAGTAAAGAGTTCCTGCTATCTGCTGTGTAAGTGTACTACCGCCACCGAGCGTTTTTCCGGTAATCTTTCCGATTACAGCTCGCATGATTGAGCGAAGGCTGAATCCTCTGTGCTCAAAGAATATCTTATCTTCTCGCGTTATAAGAGCGTCAATTACATGCTGCGGAATGTCGATTATGTCGATCATCTCGCGTTTTTCGTCTGCAGAGAATTCTGTTATAAGCTCGCCGTTTATATCAAGAAGTTTTGTCGGCAGTGAAGGGTTGAACTCAGTAAAGTTCTCTGTATTTATAGTATTTATAGTCTGTGCTATAAGCGCACCGAGCGCGGCTCCGAAAATGAGTGCGAACGGGATAGCCAAAAAGAAAAAGACGTAGGTACGCTTTCTTATTTTTTCCATTCTGTAAGCTTAAGAAAAAGAATCTCTGCTGTCAAGTGTTGAGGGTAAAAAAAAGGCCGACTCTGCAGCCGGCCATGCCCATCAGGCAGTCGGCCATACAATGGGTGGGAGGGGATTTGTCTGGCCGACATTTATTTTATCGACTGCTGATAAGGATTTCTTTAGTTATTTTTGGTTTGTATTTAAAATGAATGTAAAAAAATGGGGTAAAAAACGAACTTCACATTTTTTACGGAAGATAATCTGCCGGATTTTTGTTTTTATCGTTCTGGCGGATTTCAAAGTGAAGATGAGGCCCTGTAGAAAGTCCTGTGGTTCCCACATATCCTATTATTGTACCAGAATGTACGTATCCTTCTGTAAGCTCGAATTTCGAAAGATGTGCGTAAACGCTTTGTAAGTTGTTTTCATGCTGTATTATGATGAAGTTTCCGTATGTGCTGTCATTGCTCGCAGAAATTATTTCGCCTGATTTGCAGGCATAAACCGGAGTCCCTAAAGGAGCCGCAAGATCTATGCCTTTGTGAAAAAGCATGTTACCGGAAATAGGGCTTTCGCGCATTCCGTATGCGGATGTTAAAACTCCTTCCGGAAGAGGGGAGCCCATGCGTGAATCAAAGAAGAATGCTCTTTCCGTCGGGGTAAGCCGCTCTGACTGAATAAAATAGTATTTTTTACCGTCCAGCACGATTGCTGGCAGCTCTTTGTAGTCTGGAAAGCGGATCTGGACAAGTTTTTCTATAATAGAAGCCGGGGAATCTGTTACGAAAAGGCCTGCCGCGGCTGGTATGTAAAGCAATGTACCGGCTATAGAGCTTTCAGGAGATGTAAATCCGTTTAAAAGAGCGAGCGTTTCCACAGGGATGTTGCAACGGGCAGAGACTGTTATGAGTGTGTCCTTTTCTGCTGCGGTGTACGTGTATATATGAGGAACAACCTTTATCCCCCGAACTTCGTCCATGTATGTTTTTTCCAAATCTTCCATAAAAGTGCGGAAAAGCGTGTTACGAGACGATAAAGCAGGAATTTCCTTGTCCTCTGCGAAAACACTGTTAAAAGCAAGCAGCAGAAAAGAAAAAAGCAGAAGTGGTTTCGCAATAAGACGGAGAGGTTTTATCATTTGATTCTATGACTTAGATATACGGAAAGAGAGCCTGTGAATCCGAAAAGAACGACGGAAGATATAAGGAAAATAATTCCTGTGACTCTTTTTTCTGCAAAAACACTGTTTACGGCAATAACTATCAGAATGAGCGAAAGAATTATGCGGATAAATAAAGAAAGAAGTTTGAATATATATGTTTTACGTGCCTTTTTGTCTGCTGCGCCTTTTATGCCGGAACGTATTTTACGCGCTATGGCATAGACTATAAGAAGTATAAACATGCACAGGACGAAAGTAGTGAATCCGTCAGGATGGTTCTGGGCGATGTACCAAACTGGCCAGACAAAAGCGAAACAAAGACCGGCACACGCTGCCAGACAAACGGCTACAATACCTATCGTTTTGAAAATACCTGTAAAACCTAAAAAAACTTGTTTAATCATATTTATGATTGTGATAAAAAAAGCTGTCCGCGGAAAGCAATTTCTCCTTGGACAGCCGTTTTAAAGTTATGCCTCTACAATAGCTCCTGTAGGACATGCAGCTGCACATGTTCCACAACTTACGCATACATCTGGATTGACTTCGCGTTTTCCATTGTTCTCGCTGATTGCTCCAACTGGGCATTCGCCTTCACAAGCACCGCAGTTTACGCAAGCATCTGAAATTTTGTAAGCCATATCAAATACCTCTTTCTATTTTTTGTGGGAAAAATCCCCGTAAATAAAATATCATAGAATCATAGCAAAAACAAGAGAAATAATTTTCAAATTATATCGAATTGTGATATTATAGATTTTATGGAGGATAATATGACAAAAAAAGCTTTGGCAGGAATGATAGACCACACGAATCTTAAAGCATTCGCAACTACAAAAGATATAGAAAACTTATGCAAAGAGGCAGCTAAAAATAAGTTTGCTTCTGTTTGCGTCAATTCAATTTGGGTTAGAAAAGCTTCTGAGCTTCTTGCAGGCTCTGGCGTAAAAGTCTGTACGGTTGTAGGCTTCCCGCTTGGTGCATGTTCACATAGAACAAAGGCTTATGAAGCGAGCGCAGCTATTCAGGACGGAGCTTCAGAAATCGATATGGTTATCGATATTGGTGCTGTGAAAGACGGTCGTTGGGATGACGTAAAACAAGATGTTGCAGATGTTGTAGCGTCTGTAAAAAGAAACGCCAAAAGAGCAGCAAGAGAATGCATCGTAAAAGTTATACTTGAAACATGTTATTTGACAAACGAAGAGATTGAAAAAGCTTGCCGTGTCTGTGTAAAGGCAAAGGCCGATTTTGTAAAGACTTCTACAGGTTTTGGTACAGGCGGTGCAACTGTTGAAGCTGTAAAACTTATGCGCGAGACAGTTGGAAAAGGAACGGGCGTAAAAGCTGCTGGTGGTATTCGCGATAAAGAAACGGCTCTTGCGATGATAGAAGCTGGTGCAAATAGAATCGGCTGTTCAAATGGCGTCGCTCTCTTAAAAGACTAGGCAATCTGTGCTGATGCTTGACCGAAGTATGTTATGTTAGTAAAGTAATAGTATGCTTGATGTAAAAGACACTGAATTTTTAGAGCTGGAGGAAACTGGTTTCGACACCGTCCTCGCTACAGATATATCTTTTAACGGCAAGATAAAATTTTCCAAGCCGTTTATGATAAAGGGAAAAGTTTTTGGAAGCATCGAAGCTACAGGCGATCTTGTTATAGACGAGAACGCTGTAGTCAAAGCTGATATTTCAGCAGGAAGAGTGCTTGTAAAAGGCGGACTGGAAGGCAATGTGAACGCAGAAAAACTTGTTTTCGTCACAGCATCCGGTTCTGTTTTGGGAGACATTATGGCTCCACAAGTCATACTGGAACCAGGCAGCCGTTTCACCGGTAAATGTACTATGAGATAGGAATGCAGGGGAAGCTGATGAAAAAAACTATTTCTGTTTTATTGTTTTATTTGTTGATTACAGCCGTTTTTTCCCAGACAGCAAAAAAAGACGCCTACACGCTGTGGAAGAACGGAAGCTATGCAGAAGCAATAGAAGTTTGCCTTGGCGAGATAAATGACAAACCTGATAATCTTGACTCTTATGTCGTTCTTTCTTGGAGCCTTATAGATAACGGTCAGTACAAGGAAGCCGAGTATTGGAGTACAAAAGGCAGAACTGTTTCCAGATACGATCCTCGTCTTGTTGAAGTGCTCGCCGAGGCGCAGTTTTACCTCGGTAACAACGAGAAGTCACTTGAAACTTTCCAGGAATACATTTCTTTAGCGACTTCAAGTTCTGATCGTTTTGGACTTGCTTATTATTTCATGGGCGAAATATACGTCAGACAAGCTAAATACAATCATGCTGATATAGCGTTCTCTCAGGCTGTTATGATGAAACCTGAGCGCGATTACTGGTGGACGCGCCTCGGTTATGCGCGGGAAATGGCTGGTGAGTATAAGTCCGCCGCCAATGCTTATGATCAGGCTCTGACACTTAATCCTGGCAGAAGCGAAGCAAAAACAGGACGTACCCGTGTCCTGCAGCATTTGCAGTAATGGATTCAGCCTTTAATACCGTTCATTTCGAGACGCTTGGCTGTAAGCTGAACCAAATAGAGTCAGAGGCGGCGGCAAAAGCGTTTTCGGACTGCGGCTTTGCGGTCGATGTTTCGCCATGTACAGCTGCTTCTGTTAAAAACGATAGCGTTTTTCTCTGCATAATAAATACTTGTACAGTCACGGCAAAAGCTGAACAAAAAGCAAGACGTCTAATTCGTCTCCTTTTGGAAAAATATCCGCTTGCCGCAGTCCTTGTTACAGGCTGTTATGCCGAAGTCGAACCAGAAGAAATACTTGCCATCAACAGCCGAATTGCCGTTCTTAAAGGCACTCAAAAAGAATATCTTTCAAAAATTCCATCGATAATCGCGGATGCGGACGACAATTCATGCAGAAATCCAGAGAATTTCGTAGAATATTTACGAAATCTAGTAAAAGAAATACCTGCCGCGGAACTTAAAAAGGCTTCATTTTCGCTTGCAACAGATACGTTCCTCAGCCATTCCCGCGCATCAATAAAGATACAGGACGGATGCAGCTCTTCATGCGCATATTGCCGCATTCATATTGCGCGCGGAAAATCTGTTTCTTTGCCGGCATCTGAAGTTTTAAAACGCGTCTTAAACCTTGAGAAAGCGGGGCAGTGCGAAGTCGTCATTACGGGCGTAAACTTGTCGCAGTATTATTCAAAGGAAGACGATGTAGTTATGCGCTTCCCGGAACTTATGAAGTTTCTTCTGGAAAATACGGAAAAAATCGCATTCCGTATATCAAGCCTTTATCCTGATATTGTGACTGAAGAGTTTTGCAAAATCCTTTCGAGCGACCGCATACGCCCTCATTTTCACCTTTCTGTACAATCGGGAAGCGACAAAATCCTAAAAAGCATGAGGCGTCCGTATACAGCCAATGATGTAATAGAAGCTTCTCGTAAATTGCGCGCAATAAAACCGGACTGCTTTCTCGCTGCCGATATAATTACAGGCTTTCCCGGTGAGACCGAAGAAGATTTTTCTCTTTCCATGGAGCTTTGCCAAAAATGTGACTTTTCTTGGGTCCATGTCTTTCCTTTTTCGGCGCGTCCAGGAACGGAGGCTTTCAAAATGCGCCCGCAAGTTCCGCAGTCTGTCTCTGGAGAGCGGGCCCGAAGACTTACTTCGCTTGCAATAACCCAAAAAAAGTTTTTCCTAGATAGTATGGTTGGAAAACAGTTCAGAGCGATAATTGAAAAAAGAAGGATTCATGAAGTTCGGGCCGTCAGTGAAAACTTCATCCATTTACGGATTATCGCTGATAAAACGCATGATTTTATAAGTCTAGGCGGAAAAGAAGTTATTGTAAAAATCATACGTATTCTTCCTGTGCGTTCACAAACAGAAAGCGTTGAGGCGGAAGCTGTTGTTTTATAAGAATTTAACTCTAAAATATCTAATTACTCTAAATTGTAAGTATATATATACGTTTTTTACATTTTTTTTAACATTTTTTTTTCAAAATGGTGTTGTTTTTATTTTTTTGCGTGTTACACTAAATAGTGAATGAAATTTTCTGTAATATGGAGTTTCCATGTTATGGAAAGTATCTAATGGTAAAATAACGTGAACCCTTTAAGGAGGATATCATGAAGATGAACAAAATTGCATTCGCTGTTATCGCGGCGTTGTGCGCATTCACATTTTTTTCTTGCGATCTGCTGATGAACCCGATTCTGCCAGAGTCAATCCTTAAGTATGCTCCGGAGTCGGGCGAACTTGACGAAGTTCCTACGGAAGACCTTGCGAACGCTGCCAGCGACATAAGCGTTGTAGCTGACCCAGACGCAGCAAAGGCCATTATCGAGGCACTCGGAAAGAAACCAGCCAGTGAAATAGCTGCTTTGAGCAACGATCAGAAATCTGCAATTCTTGCTCTTACGACATCAGCTATACTTCCTGTAAACACGCTCTTAGGTACAGTTTATGACCTGATTAGCGGTGAAGTAAGTCACATTGTCCTTGATGTTCCGGTAAACAGAACAGAGAACGGAACAGACAGTGAAGAAGCTCAGATTCTTCAGGTAATGAAGAGTGTTGTAAGCAAGATTACTTATGTTGATACTACGGTAGCAGAAAACATTCTTCTTGCATTGGTAACGAATGATGATAGTCCGATTGCAAGTAGAGATGTTCCTAACATTCTGTTCTCTACGCTTTCTATTGCAATCTCTGCATGCAAATCCAACCTGATTGATTTCGAGAATGATGAAATTCCGGATTCTGCAGCAGAAGCTCTTGAAAATCTTGCTGAGTTCTTCGAAGGAAGCAGCTCACAAACACCAGCCAGTGTTGCAAATGATGTACTTGCAGCTCTGTCAAAGGGTGGTGTAGTAATTGACCGTGCTAAGGATGCACTTGGTAATGCCCTTGAAATTGTAAAACGTTTAAGCCAGAAAGATATTGCTTTGGAAGACATCACAAGCTATATCGGTTTCGGTGAGTAATAGGAGAGATTTGAAATGAAACTTAAGAAGTTAGCTCTTATAGCTATTTTTATCGCAGCGGTATCTCTTGTTGCCGCACAGACAACAGTAGCTGTTGACGAGCCAGGAATGATAGACGTACGTTCACTCGGTATGGGTGGCACTCATATCGTAGACACGAACGACTTCTATACATTGCTTAAGAATCCGGCCGGTCTTGCTTTTACAGGAAAGAAGAACATGATTTCCGTAATCGCACTCAATGTCGGCGGACCTTTGGACAAAGTACCTGGTATCGTTGATGACCTGAATACAGGTACACCAATTGAGGAGATTCTTCCTGCCATCGTAGCTGACGGTATGAACGTAAACCTTAATATCGGCCTTGACGGTCCTATCTGCTTCGGAAAAATCTCTGAGACAGGTTTTGGCTGGGGATTCTTCGAGACAGTAAATGTTGACGCAAACATTCCGTCAATCACGCTCGCTAAACTTACAGCAAAGTTCGAGATGGGTTTTGTGATGGGTGTAGGATTCAAGTTTGACCTTGGAGCCGGAACATCAATCGCAGTCGGTGCTTCTGGTGAAGCGTTCGCCCAGGTTCCACGTATCGCAATGCAGGACAGCCTGACGAACATCCTTGCTTCAGTACAGGACGGAACGGAATCTCTTCCGCTTACATCTGCTGTTGGTTTGAGCTGTGACATCGGTGCTCAGGTTCGCTTGTTGAACTTCATTGATGCAGCAATCGTTTGGGAAGACATCTTCTCACCGTATTTGACAAAAACAGCAACACTTGGCCAAGTAGAAGAAGATCCATCTGTAATGTTCTCTGATTTCGGAAATCCTACATTCCAGTCAATGAACTTCCGTGTTGGTGCAGGTGTTAATCTTTTCCCGAACGGTGCGCTCGGTGGACTTATTTCCTCTCTTAAAGTACAGCTTGATATTAAGGACTTCTTCCTTTTCATCAGACACTTTGTAGACAGGGAACTCAGCGCGCTTGAAAGAAGCCCATGGCTGAACTTCAACGCTGGTGTTGAAGCTGGACTTATGAGCTTCATCTATGCTCGCCTTGGCTACAGTGACGGTTTCTTGTCACTCGGAGCAAGCGTAAAACTTGGCGCACTCAATCTTGATGCAGCCATCTATACGAACGAGCTTGGTAGAACACCTGGTGCAAACAATCAGCTGAATGCTGCAATTTCGTTAGGCTTGTTCTACTAACAGTCATATAACCTGGCT
>JAEEGL015365696.1_pt1 | contig 17987 bp, 12 predicted proteins | sample 9134231 | NCBI WGS metagenome assembly JAEEGL01 (sample SAMN16246548, study PRJNA631951) | gut metagenome | biome: gut microbiome; feature: rumen; material: fiber-attached | host: Bos | place: Iran: Karaj | collected 2018-10 | reverse complement strand
GCGATTTCTGATGCGGATTATTTACTGATTCCGGTAGGCGGTTATTACACGATCGATGCCGAAACGGCAGTAAGGATTTGCGAAGCAACAAACCCTAAGCAAATCATTCCAATGCATTACAGAACAGAAACGTCCGGCTATCCGGAGCTCGCAACAGTTGATGAGTTCATGGGCCTAGCTGATAAGGCGGGGATTGGTGAGAAGGTTAGAGTAATGTCAGTTGTAAATCAATAGAAAAATGCTGATGTTTTGTTTAATGATGGTAGGGGGTTGTAATTTCTGTTGGGATATGTATAGATAAGGTCGGGTTGGAGATGTTTTAGTTTGCGATGATTATAAATCCTCCACGAAGGGAGCGGGTTTTTTGCCCGCTCCAGAAAGGGGGGATTTATACGCTGGTTTTCTAGATAAACCTTGGTTGCCATCCTCCCAAGATGTAAACAAAAACAAACATTAAAGGAGGTGCGCTATGGAAATAGAATGCTACTTTTATTTCAGACTAAGGCGCAAGCCAAAAACTAAAAAAGTTACTGTCGTCGTTGACGAACAGTAACCACTCTAAACCTTGGCAGGATTCTAGATCCTCCTGCCATCATTATACTAATGGTATATGGTACAGTCAATAGTTGAGTGAGATAAAAGGGTTTTATTACCAGTCTTCTTCGTCTTCATCGTCATCGTCGTCTAAGGGGTTGGAGTCTTCGTCGCTGTTGTAATAGCCGTTGTTGTAGGCCTCGCGTTCTTCGTCTTCAAGGTCGTCTACGTCGACGGAGGAGCCATAGCTTGATAGATATGGCATGTGATTATCTTTGTCAAAATTGCCGTCTTCCATGCCGAGTTCTTCGATTTCGTCGATAGTGTAACCGTGGATGCTCATGGGGATATTATATCATGGGTTATTCGTTGAATGTGTCAATGGCTGCTTTTACGGCAGCTTTAATCCTTGCAAAGAGGCCTTTAGGTTTGGTTTTGATTCGTATAGTCGTGGTAGGTTCGGCTTTCTCTTTGCGTTGTTGAGTATCGTTATCTTTCTGGACGGCTGGCTTTTGGGATGGCGCTTCGGAGCGTTCTCTTTGGGGCTCGGTTTTTTCCGGCGGTGTTTTCGAGGTTGTTTTTGTGGGCTGAGCCACCTTCTGTGATGTTTTTTTGTGTATAACAGTGAGTCCATGTTGTGCTCTTGAGCATGCTACATAGTAGAGTTCCTTTTCGTTTTCCTTAAAGTTATCAATAACAATAGCAGCATCATACTCTAAACCCTTGGCTTGATATACTGGTAGAATGGTCAACTTGTCATTTTTGAGACTGGTTTTGAGCCAATCGGCTGAGTTTTGATCCCTAGTGATAATGCCAATACGACGATAGTCTTTTTTGTTGTAGTAATCTATTGCCGCTTGAATAGTGGTAATTTCTGTAGCAGCATCAGTAGTAGTGAATTCTTCAACAGTTTCACCGTTGCTAAGTCGGGCTGGTTTTACCGATGTAATACCTAAAATATCATTACAGTATTTTACGATTCCGGGGCTAGAACGGTAGGCTTTGTCCATTTCGTAGTAGCTTGAGTTTGGAAGAAGTTTTTCCAGGGAACCATGTTGATAATATGGATTGATGTTTTGGTTAGTGTCGCCTAGGATTGTAAATGTTGCATTTGGGTATGCAATTCTCAAAAAATAAATGTAAGGTTCAATATAATCCTGAGCTTCATCAATAACAATGTGTTTAACAGAAAGGTTTTCACGTTTCTTGCCATTTGCTTGGTCGACCAAGAAACGCAAAATAGCCATGTATGGCGTGTTTTCATAAGATCTAATATCAACCTTTTTCTCATTACAAATATCCTTAAAGTATTGGTATGCGGTTTTTGCTAGTCTAATGGATACAATTTCTTTTTCGCCATCTTTAGCGTTTCTGATTTTATAAATATCTTTGCGTTTTTCAATTTTTTTATTCATGGCAGCATATGCTTTTCTATATGCAACGAGATTGTTTCTTAATTCATCCTTTCTGATGATAGCGCCTGGCAGTTTTTCGCGTGCTTCACGTTCTTCCTTGTCGTTGTAATCTTTGCTTTTAACTGTTCTTTTATATTTTGTAATGAGGGAGTTTTGAAGCTGAATGTCTTTTTTGGTGGAATATAATTCATCGCGAATAGCGAAATACCGTTCAATGAGCGCTCCTTCGTTTCGGATTTTATTGCATAATCGATAGAATTTATCACCGAAGGTAACAGTAAATTTAGTTTTGATGGACTTATCGAGTTTACCAGTCTTGTAATATTTTTCGATAAAATCTTTAATGGTTTCGGAACTTGACTCGTCGTCATGCTCTAAGGTGCCATTAAAAATATTATTTGTTGCTTCATCGAATGTAATAATAGGGATGTAAAACTCTCCTAGTTCTGGTAGAACGTTTGACACGTATTCGGAGAAAGCGTCGTTTGGGGAGATAAATAACACCCCATTATGTTTTAATTCGGGTTTCTTATATATAATATATGCAATTCGGTGTAGGGCAACAGCCGTCTTACCAGAGCCGGCTACACCTTGTACAATCATGTCTTCTTCTGGTTCATGGCGAACTATTTTGTTCTGTTCTGGCTGAATGGTTTCTACGATTTCAGTCATGTGCTCATTTGAGTTATTACTAAGTTTTTCCTGAAGAATGTCGTCAGCTGCTTGTGAAGTAGATTTATCGCCAGTGGTAGACGAATAAGTTATGCCAGTAATTGCCCCATTTTCGATTTGGAAACGCGCGGTGAGGGCTAAATCACCAGAGATATCTTCGCCTTTAGCGTTTTTGAAGGAAACATTTTTAGTAGGGGATTGATATCGGTAAAAAAGATCCGCAATTGGCGAACGCCAATCCACGAAGTTGACATTATGATGGTTATTTACGTACCAGGATACGTTGGTTTTGGAAATATACAAAACCTTTTTTGAACCATCAGAATCTGCAAAATCGAAGCGTCCAAAATAAGGGTCTTTTAAAGTAATATTGGCATATTCTGCCCACTCGCCATAATCGCTTTTTTGAGCTCCAAGGCGGTGGAATTCTCTTATCAGATCTAGTTTTTCGTCGTCAGCAGCATAGCGGATATCGTCTTTGACATTAAATAGCGCATTTCCGGTTTTTTCAGATTCGACAAGATATTCATTCCTTTTTAGCTCAGTGTGCTTTCTGGTGACTCGTAGATGTTCTTTTTCTCTGGCTTCTGATAAATAACTGAAATAAATTTCAGGTAATGGTTCGGCAATCGGCTTGCTTCGGGTTGTTTTTTGGATAGTAGGCTTATTTATGCTATCGCGAAGCTGCTTTCTAATGATTTCGCACCATGAAATAAACTCATCAGAGAATGAGAAATTATCCAATTTCATCTCGATGTATTCCAGTGCACTTTGGTTATTGCGGTGATTGGCGATATTCATGATGTATTTGCGCAATTCCGCTTCGTTGGGATATCTTGGCTTTAGCATATTAACGATTTAAAATATGCATATATTATATCATATTTTTTGCTTTTTGGCTAGGCAAGCTGATGGTAAATGTTAGATGGGTTTTTCTTGATGAATTCGAAAGATCCGGAGATGGCTAAGAGGGCACTGGATTGTTTGAGGATGTTTGTGGAGTGATTGTAGAAATAATTGTATTAAAAAGAAGGGGGTGAAATATACATACATAATGTAGTTGCTTGGTTATGTATTTGGCAGGTCCTCCATGAATTGGGGGTATATTGTTGTGCCATTCTTGCTTAAAATCCCAGTATTCTCCTTCTTGTTGAAATTCGAGTAATTTGTGAAGCTCATCTAGTAAAAAACTCTTATCCATTCTAACTTAACTCTGGAATGTTAATTGTCTTCTCTTCGCCAGAATCTTTGTCGATATAGGTGAAGTAGCGGTCGGCGAATTCGGCGCCTTCGATGCGAAAGAGTTGCTCTTTGACGCGGCGGCGACCCTCGAGAGCATACTCAAGAATTTCGGCAATATCTTCTTTGGTGTAATCTCCACCTGGATATAATAGTTTCACTAATCCAGAAACGGTTTTGCGGACGGCGATGACGTCGCGTTGGTTTAGGTCGTGGCCGAGTTTGAAATACTGATCAAACGCATCGGAGAAATTGCGTTTTCTGAGTTCGCGGAAGAACTCTGACAGATAATCGGTAATGAACCCATAATCATCGGTGATTAGCTCTGGACGCATCTTGGGGACTTCCCATCCTGGCAGATAATAATGCATACGATCAAAGAAGGCTGAATCATCACGCATAGCAGATGGGAATGGAGCGAATAGATGTGAGTTGGCGGCTAAAATGTCTTGAACCGATTGGTTGATATTACCAACGAAAACCATGGAAGCTTTGGCGCTCTTTTCTTCTTTGCCACGGGCGAAGGAGCCGGAAGCCATGTAGTCTTTCATGATTTGGACACCGTCTTTATCTTTGAAGGTAATGCCGGCAACTTCGTCAAAAGCAACACAGTCCCAAAGGCCAACTAAACCGACAGTGCGTGAAGCCATATTATAAAAGAGGTTAGCAACGGTGGTTTGGCCGCCGGACACAAGAATTGAGTTAGGTGAGATCTCTTTGTAGATATGTGATTTCCCAGTACCACGAGGCCCTAATTCGCACATATTGTAGTTATTCTCAACGAGCGGAACGGCACGTTCTAGCATGTGCCATTTTTGGCGGTATTCTAAATGACTTGGCTCCATGCCCATAGAGCGAATTAGAATATCAATCCATTCGTCTTTCGTAAATGACTTGCGCCCATTTACGAGCTCTTCAAAATCCATGCTTGGGAGTTGGATTGGTTTGACTTCGCTGACAACGAAGGGCAGAGATGGTGTGTCGTCATCATTGTCACCATGATAATAACTGACTCTAGAAATACACCAAATACCACCAACGAGAAGTTTTTCAAATTGTTTAACGATTTCTGGGGAGATATAAGCACGCTTGATGCCGAGGTTGGAGAATTCTGCTTCGTAACGATCCTCGCGTTCGTTAAGTCGAACGGTGATTTTGTCGATTACGGTATATTGGGTGCGTTCGCGAATGAGACTTTTGACTTTTTCGGCTTCGTCTGGGCGAACAAAATTATCGGCAAGGATTTTCTTTACCATGACGACGCCGTCTTCTATGGCGGATTCGTCGTTGGTGGCGCAATACATGCCAAGTAAATATTCCAATACGTAAACTGGCACATTGGCACCTTCTTTGATTTTTTTGGTTAAGTCTTTCCGGACGACTTTGCCGGGGAAGACTTGGTTTAGTTTATTACTAATCATGACTTTGTCCATGTTGATTCCTTTCTATAATAGTGACATGATGATGTCAATCTTAAAGTTGATGCGATCTTCGTAACTGGCTCCGTCTGAGATTACTAGAGAGTAATCGGAGTTTTTGTCATAACTACGGGTTTGAGAGAATACAAACTTTTCTTTAAATTCGCGTTTTGCGGGGTCTTGGTCGGTGATATCGGCAATAATGGTTACTTCATTGCTAATTCTGTTTCCATCTTTATCTTCAAAATAAATATGGTAAGTGGCTGGGACTTTTTCTTCGGAAATTGGCTCATCTTGGACGAATTTGAGGAAGGTGATAGCGTTAGTGATTTTGGTGCTGATACCATTGTAAAGGATTTTGACTTGTGGAAGGTTAGTGGTTTGACGTGATGATTTGAAGGAGAGCCTTGGAACGATGACTTCTTGAGGCATAGCACCACCGTGAGCGTAGTTACTGGTGGCGCCACGTTTGCGATAAACAGTATTGCCACGCGGAATGTTGACGTATCTGGTATCATCTGGGTTTAGGTAGTTCATCTCAAAGCTTAAAGTATCTGCTGAATCACCTTTGGTTGTAGAAAGGGAATAACGTTTTTTGATTTTTGCAGCGTCGGTACTTTCATCAATACGATCCAGATTGATATTGCGGTAGAAGAAGCCGTGGTCGGAAGTTAAGATGACATTAACGCCGCTAAAGGTAGTATGCAACTCTAGCACTAATTGGCTTAGCTCTTTGATAGTACGTTCGCAGGCATCGAATACCTTTTTATCGTCACTTTCACCAACCTTGTCGATTACGTCGTGATAGATGTAGACGTATTTTTTGCCGGAGAATAGTGTTTTCCAGTCGGATTTTTTGGGAGGTAAATCGTCGTATTGAATAGCCAGATTATCGGGATTGGCTGAAGTGAGGATTTTGTTGCGGTTGTCGGTGCCAGCAGTGGAGACGCCATCTGACGTAACGCTTTCGTCGCTACTCACAACTAGCTTGCCATGAGGCAGGAGAGCGGCCATGCCGAGTTGAGTATAGGAGGGAACAACGCCAATCATGGGGTCGATGGAGACAGTGGCACCGGATTTGCGAAGCTCGTTTGCTAATTCAGCAGAAACTTCGTAGCGCATGGCGTCAGAAATAATCACGAAGACACGGTCTTTCTTGCCATCGAGAGGCTGGAGAGAAGATTGATAAAAATTCTGTTGAAGTGCAATATCGCCTTCGTCCCATTTGATATTGGTGATGGAGTTGCACCATTTCTCAGCGAGACGATTACAGTATTCCATAGTGTAGATGTTTTCGATGTGTTCGACCAAGTTGATGTAGTTATCGTTTTTGGTCGATTCGGAGTAGGCTTGATTGAACTTGCGGTAGAATGTGTCAATTTGATAGAGTTTTTCGGCATAGAGTTTGGTGAGTCTATCGCGATTAGATTCGACGATGCTCATGAGATTTTGTTTGACGGAATCGAAGAACTTGTCGGCATAATCTAGCATGTTGTAATCGGTGCGATATTTTTCGCAGAGATTTTTGGTGCGACGAGTGCGCAATTCGGTAGTGATGGAATCGTTGTTGTCTAGTTTGATGAGTAATTTCTGAATGATTGCGACATCGATAGCTTCGAAAGTATCGGCATTGATAAATGAATCTAAATCGAGCTGCTCTAGTATTTCGGTGAAATTGTACTTATCTGCGACTATTTCGGCATATTCAAGATATAAATCCGCAGTGGTCCTATCGTTAACGAGGTCGTGGACTAGCATATTGATATTAGCTGATGCTTCTTTTGGCAAAATGAAATCTCTGAGGCGTGGGATGATGTTTACTTGGTCTAGGTTGTAGAAGAAATAGGATACAATGATTCTTTCAAGAGTTGCATTTAAATCGTCAAGATTAACGCTTTTGTCGCCGAATTCATTGATAATAAGAGAAGAGATATATTCGTCGTCAATGTATTTGAGATCTTTGACGAATTCGGTGGGGTTTTGCATGTAGCTACGGAAGATGGCGACAAGAATGCGGTCTTGACGAATGGAGTCGGCATTGAAGTTGGTCGCAACAAAAGTACGACTTAAATCGTCTTCGCTTGGATTTGGCGGTAGATATTCTTTGATTTTGTTAACACGGGTTTTGTTCTTGAAAAATCGCTTGTTTTTTTCTACGACTGGACGGCAATGCTGGGGCAGACCGAGAGTGTTAAGGTCTAGGGTGATTTCGTCTGGCACAAATACACTGCCCTTATTCCTCATTTCTAGGGCGATGAGCGGATTTGAGGCGCTGCTGGAGTATGGCTGTTCTAGGTAAATTAGGACATTGACGCCTGGGGCTAGATTGGCGATGTGGTTTTCAATAAACATCGGGTTGTCATCGTAGACGATGACTTCGAGATTGTCGGAAACTAGGTCACTTAAGTATTCAGCATTTTGGCCATCTTCGTCGTACCAGACGAGGACACGACGAGGTTCGCCTAGGCGAAGTGGCTCAGCGAAATAATCAGTGAGGTATTTTAGGATTTCGTCATTAATGTTATCGCTTTGCATTAGAAATCTCCATATTCTGCCTTGATGGCGTCTTTTAGGGGTTTATCTTTCAGAACATCGTCTAGGATGTGGGCACCTTTTTTGACGTCAGTGGCAGCGTAAGATAGTTTGATGTAATTACGCTTGACGCCGTCATCTAGGTCTAGTTCGATACGCTTATCGGCGATGTTTTTGAGAATCTTGTCGAACTCCTGAATCTCGCTGAGTTTATCGGCGAGGTCGGATTGCTCGGCTAGCAATTCGCCTCGCTTGATGCCGCTGGCGGATTGGAGTTCGGTCTTGATTTCGGAGAGGCGATGATCGTAGTAGCTCATGATGGGCGTGACATAGTCGACACGAACTTTGGCCATAAGACCCGGAGTGTAACGGTGAATGTAGAAGAGAGCCTTGAAAGCATTGTGTTTGCCGGAAGAAATTTGCCAGTAGATAGGGCGACCATCACTTGACTTGGTAGGATCTGCATAGATAGCATGGGCGTGGTTGTTGAAGAACTCGTTGACAAAGTAGTTACGAATGACATCTTCACTGTTTTCGGTATTCTTGCGACCAAGACCTTCGGCGAGCCAGTCCAAATTAGCGGACAGAGTACTGGAGCCAAAGTTGGATTCGAGGAAGTGGCGAAGTTTATTTATAATGTCGTCACGACCGATGGAGTCGTGGTCCATGATGGTGATAATGTCGTCGCTGTCGACTATGTCGTTCTTGGGGAGTTCGGTGCCTGGACCGGCATATTGGATGCCTGGCTTGTCTGTGGAATAACGCCCCATGACGCAACCGACGAAGTAGGATAGGAAGGATTTGGCTTCGCGAGCGTGGTCGGCTTTGCGCACGGTGACGCGGTTGTCGGGTACGTCGGGAGTGAGTTCTTCTTGTAAGCCGTAGAGTTCGATGGCGATTTCGTTGAGTTTTTCTTCGTTGGATTTAAGGTTATTGAAACGGTCCTTGCAGTATTTCTCATAGACAGAGAAAGCGTCGGAAAGCTTGTTACTATCAGTTCTATATTTGAAGAGAGGATGAGTGGTGAAATCCCAGGAGGTTTCGTAGTCATCCCAGTCGTCTTTGGATAACTGCCTGCAGTTGTCTACTATATTAATTATTTCATTTCTCTTTTCGTCGGATTCTATTATTGGATAAGTGGCGATTTGGCCAACTTCAAAATTAAGGGTTGGTGACAGGAATGATGCGATGTCTAATATGGTATTCGTATTTAAGATGCCTTGAAGATATTTCAGTGTGTCTTGTTCTCCAAAAATACTTGTGCCGGCGACATCAAATATGAAACCGGTTGGTTTGTATCTAAAAGCGATTTGTCCAGATGATACTTTAGACCAGGTTATAGATGGCTTAAAATAGAACGCCGTGTTTTTCGGTTTCGAATTACTTGGTAAGCATTTCCCGATTGATAATTTGTATAGTTTATCTTCTTTTATGTCTTTTCCGTTTTTCCACCAATTTACAGTATAATCGTTATTTCCATACCATTTTCTAAATCCCCCACCTTTATTATATGGAAACCATTTTGCATTGCTTTTTACGGATGACTCTGCTGTATCAGCATTAAAGCAAATAGTATCATAGTTGTTTTCCCACCATAATCTTAAAAATCTATCATTATCTGCGGTAGCGAGGCCTTGCCTTGGCGATGCAATGCTCTTTAGTCCAGCTATTTTTCCATTAAAGAGATCCCGTAAAGATTTTGACGCCCAGTATGCAATATTTTTTCCTGGAATACTCATAAAGTCACTGGGCTTAACCATGTAATAATCTTTTTCTGGATTTTGTAATATATTTAGGTATTTTTTTCTTTTTTCACTTAATTTTGACTCGTCTCTTAAGTCAATAAAAGTACCCACTTTATTTGGTTTTTTTTCTATGATGAATGCTGTTACTGCCACTACGACATCCGCAAAACAGCCGTTTCCTAGATGGATCATACTGTCTAAACTATAGTTGCTTAATATGCTAGCTCTGAACTTTTCTGTGTTTTTTAAGAATAGCCAGGATTCTATTGTTATCATTCCAATTACCCCTTCGTTCTTTGTGAAGTCTAGGCACCTTGCAATAAAAGATATTGCTAGATCTGATTTTTCGTTTTCATAATACATTTCTAAATATTTTTTTAAATTTTTGCCATATTTTTTAGGGGGTAAATATGGTGGGTTGGTGACGGCGATGGTAAATTTTTTACTGAGGATTTCTGCTTGAGCGATGAGTGGTTCTAGCTCTTTGTCGACATTGAATGTCGTAGCAATGGAATCATTCTTAATAGCGTCACGCAATGCGTCGTAATTTTGACTACGGATTTTGAGGATGGAGCCGTATTCTTTGGCATCGCGGAACGTAGCCATAAGATAATCTAGATTATCTTTGGCTTCTCCAGAAGGAGAGAAAGTTGAAAGGTTGACTTTGTTGCTTTCGCGGATGCTTAAGATATGTTGCTTGATAGGTTTTGCGAAAATCTTGTCATCGTATTTGTGGGCAACTAGCATGCAGGAGAGAATGGATAACTGGTTAGCACGATCGTCAATATCTAAGCCGTAGAGATTATTATTAAGAATGAGCTCAGGAATTTCGCTCTTTGGATAACCTTCGGATTCGTAAATTTGATAGAAGACTTCAAAAGCGTAGATGAGAATATGGCCAGAACCGGAGCAGGGATCAATGAAAGTGATATCTTCTATCTTGCGATTATCGTGGATTATTGCTGACTCCTCCTTTTTCTTGACGAGGTACTCCCATTTTGATTCTAAAGCTTTATTGGGATGACGATCTAACCAATAGCGACCAAGAGAGTTTTCAACTAGATATTTAACGACCCAGTCGGGCGTGAAGATTTGAGTAACATATGGGATATCTTCCTTGGTGGTCGGAGTTTTGAGTTTCATGGCACGGTCTTTTTCGGCTTGATTATAATACTGATAGAGCCAGCCGATGATTTCGGTGTGCTTAAACTGTTCTTCGCCAAGTCTCAAAATGCAATCGTTTAGGCCATTAGGAAGTAATAGGTTGTCAGGAATGAGCCCGTCGATATTCTCGGTGTCGCCGTCAAAGACGTCGGGGATAGCCTCGCCAAGTTTTTTGACGATGGCTAGAATTATGGTCTTGTATTTTTCTTGATCATTCATTTCGGTGAGCTTGGCGTAGTCGATATCGAGGGAAGTTTCACGGAGCTTGGACATAATCATGATTTCAGGGTTGCGGAAATCTTTGCCGGATTTGTCGCAGAGGACTTTGATATCAAGAGATTCGAAATTGGGACCGAGAGGGAGGAAATTATTTACTTCCATGTAACGGATGGCGACAATACGGTTAAACCAAGTGTAGGCGGATTTCTCAATGATGGCCTTGATGCTGTCACGAGAAACGGCGGATTTAAGCTTGTTATAGCGTTCGTAGTCAGAGGCTGACATGGCGCGAAGAACGTGCTCGGTGTTTTCGTATAAATCACCGTGTTGTGTAAAATGTAGGTCTTCTTCAATATGGAGATCTTGCAATTTGACCTTCATGAGGTTGGTGAGTTTTTCGCGAGCATCCATCGCGAAAGATTTGAGTGCGTTTTTGTCCATTAGAAGACCTCCAATTCGTCGTTATTTTTTAATTGTTCCATGAGGTAAGTTTTTAGTTCGGATAGAAGAGCATCTACATCTTGCTCAGATTTGATGGTGTGAGTCTTGATTGGTGCGGTTAAATCGCCTGGACGGATGGTGCGTTTCTTTGGTAAGTTGGTTGGCGTGTCGGTACCGCTGGCGGCGGCTTTCTTGCGAGCTTCTTCCTCTTCTCGGCGTTTTTTCTCTTGTTCTTCAAGAGCTTTGCGACGGCGTTCGGTAATTTCGTCCAGTTTGCGCTTGAGTGAGGTGGTGAGGCTTGGCAGGTTGGAGATACTACGATACGGTTCGGGGTTTGTGAGGATTTCGTTGATTTGATCTGGTTCATCGCCGTCGATAGTGTAAGTCAGGGATTGAGTCTTGTACTCGTTCATGACGTTTACCGCATCGTCGAAAATTCTGGCCTGAGTGCTTTCAAAGAATTCTTTGACTGGGGCGAGAGCCTGCATTGCCGAAATGATTGCGGAACTGCGGTCATTTATTGTGTTGAACAATTCAGTATTGTCTTTGATTTGAATTAGCTCGCGTAAGATTTCATCAGCTGAATTTACGGCGTCTTCGCCTGGGTATTTGTAGGTGCTATGGGTAGCGTAGCGACCAAGGAGACTGCTGATGACTTGCTTTTCATCGCCGATGGCGTCCTTTAGTTCGGAGATGATTTCGTCCTCGTTGGTTGTGACGGTGTTTCGCGAGAAGGCATTCTTTAGGATGTCTTTAGCGGTAGAGAGTAGGTCGCTTGCGATTTTTTCGCGGATTTTGATGAGAATGCGGTCGTATTCGCGAGTTTGAGATAAGGCCGAGGAAAACTCGCCAAGACTCAAGGTAGAATTGGACTTAGAGACGGAGAGTTTGCCATCTCGAGTAAGAGATGCAACTAGATATACTATATCATCGGTGTCAAATCCAAAGGGTCGTTTGTCAAAATGACTGATTAAATCCGAGAGCTGGGTTTGAGGATAATGGTTGAGAGTGCGTTCATTAATGAATTCGAAAACCTCTTCTTGGGCCTGGGGATTAACTGGAGCGACCATCTCGTTCTGAGGCTTATTCAAAAGAGCATGAGCGTCAGAAGTGGATTTTTTTGAGACGATGTAGTCTAGCTTGGTGTAAGTGGTTTTAACTAGTTCGCTTTGAATGAGTTTGAGGCGAGCCTTAGCTTCGGCAGAGGGGATGGTGACTTCGCCGCCACCGATGAACACCGGTGCGGATTCAAGACACTCTGCGATTTTTTCACGAACTTTATCATTCATAGAGTTCATTTCGTTTTTTCGAATCTCGATGATGTGCTGACGTTCTGCGGAGCTGGTGGCGCCTGCGTTTTTGCGTTGGAATTTTTCAATTCTGATGGCGCGACGTAGTAAATCTTCGGTTTCGTCATCTAGTTCGATGGCGATATAGGCACGGTCGGTGTTAATGATGGATTTGCTCTTGGCGGACTCTTTGGCGGTGGTGAAAGTTAGGCAAATGTCGTTGCCGGTGCCAGCGGTGAGCTTATGGTCGTTTAAGTAATAATCTACCGAGAAAATGCGACGGTCTTGATAATTGAATTTGTTGCCGTCGCAAATGCCACGGACGATATTGCCGATGCGCTCGTTAACCTCATCTGGATTGACGTTTTCATCCTGGATGGCGCGGTTGACCTCTTGTTCTTCGTCGGTGAGGAAGTTATAATTATCGCCACTTTTCTGGATAAAGACTTCATCTTCTAGGCGCTTGAGGCTGGCTTTGATACGTTTTTCGAGCTCGAGTTTGTCTTCGCCAAGCTGAGTTAATTCGAGAGTTGTAATATTCTCGATGGTTGGAGGGAGAGTGTTGGAACCACGGAGCATGAAAAGGGTTTTGAGGACGGGAATATCGGCGTTGTTGAGCTTGCCTTCGGTGACGAGCCCTTCGGCACGGGTGATGATTTGTTCTACGGAAGAATCTACTGCTGTGCTGATGGTGTCATAGAAGGCAGAGAAGGGGATGAGGGCACCTATCTCGGCATTTTCGTTTTTAATAGCGGTTTCTTGGACGGCGCTAAGAAGAGAACGAGCACCGGAGGAAAGATGAGCGCCGGCGAAACCTTTAGTTCTAATGTAGGTATAGGTATTTTGAACGAGGGCGAATTGGAAGGGGATATAAGGGTAGGTGGCGACAAAATCGTCGGTGTCTTTGTAGAGCTTTTGAGTTTGGGTGCCAGCAGAGAAGGAGAAGGCATTGCGGATCTCGGCGCCGTCTTGTTCATAACGAGCACGTAGGGTGTCGGTGGCGGTGTCGGTTTTTTCGAGGAGACGAGCTTTGATAACTTCTTCGATGTCGGTAGAAGCGAGTTTAATTTTGGTGTCAAAACGACCAAGAATTTTGGAAAAGTCGTTACGTTTGAAACGTCCGCTCTTGACGACTTCGTCGATGGCTTCTTGGCTGGTGCAGACTACCCAGGCTTTGCCACTGGTATGAATGCCGAGTTCTTCGACGATTGATTGGAGATTGAGCATGAGGTCACCTTGGTCACCGATGTATTGCCCGATTTCATCAATTAAGAAGACGACGTGGTGATCATTACCCTTTTCTTCGATATATTTTTGGATGCGCTTGGCGAAAATTTCAGCGGAAATATCATGATGATCACGGCGGGATTCGAACGTGCGATTGGCTTCGTCTACTGATACGCCCATGACTTCGGAATAGACTTCCGCGATATGCTCTTGTTCGAAGTCGAAGTCGTTGCGGATGTTTTCCCAGCCTTCGCTGAATTTGGATTTGAACTCTTCGTATTTGCCGTTTTCGTCAAGATAACGCTCAATATCGGCAACGTAATTAATGTGGGAATAACCGAGTTTTTCGTTGAAGACGTTTTCCATGACTTTGAGAATGCGGTCTTTTTGGGTGGTGTTTTCGAGACCGGCTTTGGTGTCAATGTTGAAAAGAATGACATCAGTAGGCACGTTGCCGGCGCGTTTGATATTACCGAATAGCATAGTGTCTTTGATTTTGGGTTCGAAATAATCAACGGATTTTTTACCGTCAATTTCGCGGTTTTCTAGTAAATAGGCAATCATTTTGAGAAAATGAGATTTACCTGAACCGAAGAAGCCGCTAATCCAGACGGCCATGTTCTCTGTGAGACCAGTTGAACCTAGGCTAGTAGTGTAGGCATCGAAGAATTCATTAAAGTGGCGTTCGATTTCGCCAGTTACTACGTATTCTTCTAGTTCTTGTTTAATGACCGTAGTGTCATCGTTGTCAACTTTAATGACGCCTTGGATGTTACGGTTGATGTCTTTCTTGTAGATTTCTTTAAGTATCATTTGTACTCCTTCCTTATCTTTCGACTAATTTGTCGGCTCTATAATAATTAGTGGCAGGGAATTTGCCAAAGAGTTTGAGGCTTTGGCCATCATACTTGCCTGGGTAAAATAAAACAACTGGGTTCTTGGTGATTGAAACTTGCATATTGGCGAGAAGCGTATGGGCGCGGATAATGCGATAGCTTTCGCCGATGCCGGTAATGAAAATGATTTTGTCTTCTGGGATGCGGTTTATGATTTCTTGCATCAGGGCACCGTTTTTGTTTTCTATACCTAACGCACGCATAATGGCGGTGGCGGCGTGTTGGGTGTCCTTTTTGCTTTCTAGTTCAAACACTTTGTCGAAATAGTTTTTGGATTTGAGGATGTCGATAATGATGTTGTGGATGTTAATAATAACAATTTGATCGTTGTCGGTTGCGAATTTATTGATGTAATCCATGACCTCGTATTCGTCTTCTGGGTCGTAGTCAAAAATGTAATAATTGACTTCGCCACCAAGGCCGTGACCTTTTTTGAGGTCTTCGGACTGAACTCTGCGACGGAGTTCTTTGAGTCTTTCATTAATGCTTAACATATTCCTCCTAGGGCTTTAATGTAATAGTCGCCACCATCTGCTAGGATGGTACTACGAGTTCGCTCGGAAATAATCGGTGTGGTAATTGGGAAGTCGCTACCTTGTTTGGTAACAAGGCCTGCATCGGCGAGAATTTTCATAAGGGTTTGCTTGAGCTTGGCTTTGGTCTGGTCGCTGCAATTTAGAAGTTTATCGGACTCGGAATAGACGGACTCGAAATACTGCTCGATGTCGGCTTTGACGATTTTGTCGGATTGGATGAGAACTTTGTCGCCATAGACATTGGTAATAAAATCGCGGACTAGGCGGTCCGTGTTGCATATAATAAATAGTAGGATGATTTTGGCGTTGTAATCGTCGGATTCAAGAAAAGCTTGTAAGATGTCGTCTGACATGGCTTTAAGGCGTCGAATGATGGGCGTGGTTACGCGTTTTAAACTACCGGTACGCTTATGCATGATGAGATTTTCTTGTAGATTGCGTTGCTTGATTGATTCTAGTGACTCACCTTGCAGCAAAAGCTCCGCTAGAGTCTTGGTTTCGCTATACAATAGCGGCTCTGCGGTAAGGGAAGTTGAATAATCTTGTTGTGTAATTTTTGCCTTCATGTATCTGATTTTAGCACGTTTGGCAACAAAAGTCAATAGTTTTGTATGATTTTGTTAAATCTTCGCAAGATTTTTGGGTTGTTTTGGGTTTTGTTCGCGAGAATGTACTTATTGGTGTTCGCTTGGTTGTTTCATAGTTTGTATTATTAACTGTTTTGTGGAATGTTTTTTTCGAATATAATTAGATAGCGTATGATTATATCTCGTCAATAGTTTTGGCGTTGTGGGGTGGGGTATTGGTGGCTTTTAGAGACTGTCGGTCCAGGATTTGATGTCGGTGGCGTTGGCATCTTGATAGAAGCGGTGGCCTTCGAGCCAGGTGCCGCCATATGAGTCGGCTTGGAGGAGTTTGGCGCTGTCGCCGAGGTCGGAAGAGTGAGAGACGCAGAATGGGATGATGGTTTTGTTGGTGAAATCCTGAGCTTTAATAAATGCATTGACTGGCCAGGCGGAGATACCCCACCAAATTGGGTAGCCGATTAACACTGTGTCGTAGTCAGACCAGCCCGGTACGTCGGTAGTGGTGAGCTCGACATCGCGCAGCACGGGGTCGGCGTGTTCGCGAGTTGCGCGTGAATCATTATTGGTCCAGTCTAAATCATCTTCGGTGTATTCTTCTTTGGGAATAATTTCAAAAATATTGGCTTCGAGATTTTTGGCGATCTCTTCGGCGATTTTTTTGGTGTGGCCCTGTGCCGAATAATAGATAACTAAAGATTTACTCATTGTCCTCCTTGTTAGGATTATTATAGCATGGAGGTAGGGTGTATAATAATAGTATGGACGAATACATAAAACAAAGTATCGACGCGCGGCGGAATGCGTTTTCGGCGAGTTTTGAGATTAGCGCGGGGATGCAAAAGAAGATTGACGCGTTATTTACCGAGATTGAAAAGCTTGGCTCAAAATGTAAAGACGTGGGCGAGTTTGAAGCGGAATTTACTAAAAGCCCGCTGAACCAAAAATATATGGATATGTTCACAGAGATTGCGACGAAAGCGACGGCAAAGACGGTGGCAAAGGGCGCTGTGGCCGGCGCAGTACAAAGTGCGGCGGAACAAGCGCTACGTAACGTAGTTCCAACGCGGGCGGCGGTACACCAAAAGGCTTATGACGAAGTGCGTAAGGTGCCTGGACTCGGCAATGCAATTGATATTTCGGAGAAGGCGAGCTACGCGATGCATCTTGGTAAGCTATTCGGCAAGAAAAAGAAAGAAGAATAAATGAAGAAGGTGGGGAAAGACAAAACTGCGAAATTGTTGCCATACCAGCAGGTGGGAATAATTCTTTTGACTTGGGTATTTGCCGGATTCTTTGGCTGGGTATACGAATTTATCTTCTATTATTTTGACGGTGGGACGGGCGAGTTTTACATGCAAGGCGGGAACCTTTTCCCGTGGATTAACATTTATGCCGTTGGCGCGATTCTCATCATGGTGCTGGTGCAGCTCCTAAAACTTAAAAAGCATCCTTGGCTGGTGCTTTTAGTTTCGGTAGTAGCGACGGGTCTTCTTGAATTCGTGTCCGGCTGGTTGGTCTACGTGATTGGTAACGGTACGCGGTATTGGGATTACAACACAGAGATTTTAAACTTTGGCAACATCGGTGGTTTTGTGTGCCTAAGGAGTGTTTTGATATTTGGTGTGTCGGCACTGATGCTAGTGTATTTGGTAGTGCCATTTTTCGTAAAACTCGCCAAAAAAATGTCTAAGCGCACGTTTTTAATTCTCGCGATTTCACTATTTTCTATCGTTATGGTGGACGAGGTTTATAATTTATTAGCATCAAAAGTTTTCGGTTGGCCCGACGCGATGGAGTTTTATAAATCAATGGGGTGGAAGTATTTAACCTAGTTTGTGGCTTTGGTTGATGTGGTCTTCGACTACTTTTTGGTCTGGGCGGGACAGGGGAGTGAGAGTGTCTAAAATTGGCTTGAAAGCAGAAGACATGGAATCGCATATTGGCATAGATTCATAAATATCTTTGAAATGACAGTTGTATCCTAAGAAGTAATCCTTGGGTCCGAGATTTCTGATTTTCCATTCGCCACGAGCGATTGTGGTGACAAGCGAGACAACAGGAATGTTTTTATAT
>JAEEGL015865245.1_pt1 | contig 17988 bp, 12 predicted proteins | sample 9134231 | NCBI WGS metagenome assembly JAEEGL01 (sample SAMN16246548, study PRJNA631951) | gut metagenome | biome: gut microbiome; feature: rumen; material: fiber-attached | host: Bos | place: Iran: Karaj | collected 2018-10 | reverse complement strand
TGCACTTGCTGCATTTGACGCATCTGTTCAAATAGTCCCGTATGACCTCGATTATGCTTCCCAGCGTATCCATTGGCACATTATGCTCCTATCCGTTTTGCTTACTCATTGATACTCAATTGGTTGGTTTTGGTTAATGGTGAAAAAAGGCCCTCCCGAGGCGGTGAGGTCTCGGGAGGGTGTCAGGCTCTGCCCCCTGGCGGGAGCTGTGGGCTATTTGACCTCCATGAGAATCCTCGTGGCTCGGTTGCGGGCGTCCGGCACTGGGGGGCATTTCGTTGGAACTATGGTAACTCGAACTGTTATTCACCCTGTTCGGGCACCGGAATTCCCTCTGCGCGAAGATACCCTTCAATTGCGTAGAGCGGCAGATTCTCCATCCAGCCCTGGTCGATGTAGTTCTTCATCGAGACGCGGAGGCCTTTGAGAACAGGATGCTCGTCGATGTATGTCTTGAGCGATTTGCCCTTGACGTTTTCTTCAGCCTTGGCCTCTATAGGAATGACTCGTTTTTCTGTCTGGACAGCGAAATCTATCTCGCACTCAGACTCATTGGATGAGTGGTAGAAGGTGGGGATCTGAATGCGTGCAAGCTGCTCGTTGACGTAGCACTCCGTGAAAGCGCCTTTGAACTCCTTGAAGATGTTGTCGCCCACCAGCATCTGGGAGGCCGGCACATCTGTCATCGCGCCCAGGAGACCTACATCCAGCGGGAAGATCTTGAACACATCGGAATCTTCGTAGAATTTGAGCGGGTACTCGATCTTGGAGACGCGGTGGATTTTGTAGATGAGACCGGCATCCTTGAGCCAGGTGATGGCCACTTCAAAGTCTTTGGCCGAGGGGTGGACATGCGCCTTATGTGCCATGAATGCAAGCAATAATTGTTCCCCCGATGCAACGCATTGGCCCGTTTTTGCATCTTAATAGCATGTTTGTCAAGAAGATAAGTTTATTGCTGTGCATTTCGGGGCTTGTGCTTGCGGGGTGCTCGCGCGACGAATACTACGAACGGCCGTCGATGGACGAGGCCGGAAGCATAAAGGGAGCGACTGCAGGGAGCCCGTCGGGCGACGGCGACGGCTCAGGGCAGGCCGAGGGCGAGCCCGGCAAGATTACCGCGGGCGAGTGGAACGACCTCGACAACTGGTCGTTCTGGGGCAGGCTCATGACCACAGAGCAGTCGGACCAGGAAGCCGGCGACTACCGCAAGATGCCCGAATACTGGCGTTTCTATACCGACAGGCGCGTTGCCGTAGAAGTGGTGGACCAGCAGAGCCAGCCGCTCAACGGCGTTACAGTTGAACTGCTGAGCGACGACGAAGTCGTCTGGAAGTCCGTGACCGACTGCCTGGGCCGCGCAGAGGGCTGGGTGGGCCTTTACGACAACGAGGCGAAGGACGGAGTCCTGAGCATCGCGCTGAACGGCATCAAGCAGCAAGACGCCCCCGTGGTGTCGGGCTGGAAGGAAACCCCCACCAACAACAAGTACGTTTTCTTTGCTAAGGCGCCTGCCGCCGTGGCCGACCTGCTGTTCATAGTGGACGCCACCGGCTCAATGTCCGACGAGATCGCCTTCCTGAAGGCCGACCTGCTGAACATCATGGACAAGGTGCAGAAGATGGAAACGGCCACCAGCATACGCACGTCGGCGATTTTCTACCGCGACAAGGGCGACGAATACCTTACCAGGGTAACTCCTTTCTCCACCGATTTCAGCGCCACTTCCAGATTCATTGCCGAGCAGAGCGCGGCCGGCGGAGGCGACTATCCCGAGGCGGTGCACACCGCACTCGAGGCGTCGATACAGGAGCTTGCGTGGAGCAGTTCCGCACAGGCCAAGCTGGCGTTCATACTTCTCGACGCCCCGCCGCATCACGACGACAAGGGCGTGATCGAGAGCATCCAGAAAACCATACGCCACTATGCCGCACAGGGCATCAAGCTCATCCCCGTGGCCTCCAGCGGAGTAGACAAGAATACCGAGTTCCTGCTCCGGTTCATGGCCATCGCCACCGGCGGAACGTACGTGTTCATCACCAACGACAGCGGCATCGGCAACGACCATATCGCTCCGTCGGTGGGAGATTACAAGGTGGAGATACTCGGCGACCTCATGGTGCGCCTGATCACCAAGTACATAGGATAGCTTACCGCTTCGAATCTACAGGGCTTGGCCCGGTACCAGACACCCGTCCATCAGGCGGGTGATTTCTGTTTTGTCGAGGTGCTGCCCGATGAATACGATCTTCTGCATGCGGTCGCCGTACACGGGGTCCCAGTCGCGGCGGAGCTGCTCGTCGCGCTCCATCTGCTCCTGCAGCTCGTCCGGGTCCATGGTGGCGTACCAGAGGCCGGCGTCCTTGACGATCTTCTGGCGCCCGGCCTGCTCGAACAGATAGCATTTGTCGGTGTCGGCGGCGAAGTAGCACACGCCCTTGGCGCGGATGATTCCGGCGGGCCAGCGCTTGGCCAGCATCCAGTCGAACTTGTTGAGGTCCAGCGGCTCGCGGCGGGTGTACACGAAGGTGTCGATGCCGTATTCCAGGGCCTCGCCCTCCTCCTCGCCGTCTTCGTCCTCCTCGCCCTCGATGGCGGCTATCCATGCGGCGGACGTGGCCACGGTGTCGAAGTCGAACATGCCGGTGTAGATGATTTCGTCGAGGTCGATGTCGCCGTAGTTGCACTCCAGCACCTTGGCGCCTGGATTGATGCCCTTCACGATGGCGCGCAGGCGCCCGAGTTCCGCGGGGCTCACGTCGGCGGCCTTGTTCAGCAGCACGATGTTGCAGAACTCGATCTGCTCGATGATGAGGCGCTCGAGGTCCTCGTCGTCGATGTCGTCCTTCTGCAGGGCCTCGCCGCCGGCGAATTCGTCCTTCATGCGCAGTGCGTCCACCACGGTGACGATGCAGTCCACGTAGGGGATTGCGCCCCTGGTGTACAGCGTGCCGAAGGTGGGCATGGTGCTGATGGTGTTGGCGATGGGGGCCGGCTCGCAGATTCCGCTGGCCTCGATGACTATGTAGTCGAAGCGCCTGGTGGCGGCCAGGTCGGCGATCTGGGTGATGAGGTCCATCTTGAGGGTGCAGCAGATGCAGCCGTTCTGGAGCGCCACGAGGGAGTCGTCGCCCTGCCCCACGATGCCGCCCTGGGCTATGAGGCTGGCGTCGATGTTCACCTCGCCTATGTCGTTGACTATCACCGCGAACTTGATGCCCTTGCGGTTGGCGAGTATGCGGTTGAGGAGAGTGGTCTTGCCGCTCCCGAGATAGCCGGTAAGCAACAGTACCGGCAGCTGCCTGGTTTCGGCGTTGATTGTCATGGCTCTATTCCTTGACCTGGGTGGCGGCGGCTTCGGCGGCCTCCGCCTGCTTCTGCATCTTCTGGCTGTTCTTCAGGTCTTTCTTGCTCTGGTTGAGGTCGCGCTTGGCGTCGCGGGTCTCCTTTTTGAGGGCGGAGATGTCCTTGCGGGAGTGGCTGATGTCGCGCTGGCGGTCCTTGATCTGGTTGTTGACCCTCTTGATCTCGCCGTCGAGTTTCTTTGACTCGAGCTTGAGGAGCTTGGCCTCTTCGTCCGCGGCCTTGATTTCCGCCTTGGAGGCGCCGGTGGCCTTCAGGTGCTTGACAACCTCTTTCTGGAGCTTGACCGAGCTGTCGGTGTTTTTCTTGCTGTCTTTCAGCGACTTGAGGCCGTCTTTGAGGCGGTCGACCTCTTTCTGGTCGCGGGCGATGCCGGACTCCAGGATCTCGATCTGGCGGTTGTTGCGCTTCGACTGGTCCTTGAAGTTCTGTGCTGCGTTGTCGACTGCTGCCTGGTGCTGTTCCACAAGGGCGTTGTAGTCCTGACCCTCGGTCTGTGCCGCCGCGCCCACACAGAGCGCTATTGCGGCGGAAATAATTGCGATTCGTTTCATACACCAAATATAATTACAATTATGAAATAACGCAAAAAGCCTCGCCGAAGCGAGGCCTTTGTCTGGATGACTGGACTTGAACCAGCGACCTCCTGGTCCCTAACCAGGTGCGCTACCAACTGCGCCACATCCAGAAGTGGGCTGCAAATGTAGATAATTTTCCGTTACTGTGCAAATCTTTTCGTGATAATTTACATTCGTGCCTTTGAACGTTGTGGGTGTGCTGCAGCAGCTATTCTTCTCATAATGCGTTGATTACTGAAAGGTTGGTCTCCCGCAGGAGCTTTTCGTCCATCTTCACCACTTCGCGGTCGTAGGTCATGATGCCGTTGACCTCGATCTCCACGTCGGTGATCTGGGTGTACACGGCGGAAGCGCATCCGGTGCCTATGAACACCTTGAGCATCTCCGCGAACTTGTCGTAGAGGGCATACACCTCGGCACCCGATCCGAGCACCTTGCCGTAGCCCCAGTTGTTGTCTTCCTTCCACAGGTGCCCGGGAACGGGGTAGCCCAGGCCGCCGTATTCGCCCAGCACGTTGATGAACTTTGCCTCGAAATTGTTCATGGCCGGGCAGGCGTAATGGTGAGTGTCTACGATATCGCCGGCGAATGCGTAGTTGCCGCCGGAGGCCTCGTTGACCAGGCGCGTACCGTCGTGCCTGCGGGTGAAAGCCACCACCTCGGGCGTGTCGAACTGCCCCCAGGCCTCGTTGAACGGCACCCACACGGTGATGCACTGGAACACCTTGAGCGCGTCGATTATCTCGCCCCACTCCTTATAGTAATTGTCCTTCCATTCCTGCGGAACGATGCAGTCGGTGCCTCCCAGGAAGCTGTCGCGCTGCCATTCGTTGCTCTGCATCCTGGCAATCTCGGGGTCGCGGTAGGCGTTGGTCTTGGAGCTGTGGTCGGCGATGCAGGGCATGTCCTGCCACACGCTCACACCGAGCTGGTCGCACCAGTAGTACCAGCGCGCCGGCTCCACCTTGATGTGCTTGCGTATCATGTTCCATCCCCACTCCTTGACCTTCATGATGTCGAACTTGAGCGCTTCGTCGGTGGGGGCGGTGTAGAGCCCGTCGGGCCACCAGCCCTGGTCCAGGGGGCCGAAGAAGAAGGTGCGCACCCCGTTGAGGCCGATGCGCTTGTATGAGTTCACGTTGCGGTCGGGCTTGGGATCAGCCAGTACGCTCACGCTGCGCAGGCAGGTGTAGCCCTCCACCCTGTCTACCGGCTTGCCGTCCTTGATCAGGGTGATGCAGAGGTCGTAGATCTCCGGCTCGTCGGGGGTCCAGAGCTTCGGGGCGTCGATCTTCATGGGGCTGCCGCTGCCAACGATGCCTCCCTGGTAGCTGAGGTCGATGCGGGCCTCGTCGTAGCTGCCCTCCGCTTTGACGTCCACGCTCAGGGAGGCGGCGGCGGCGTCCCAGACAGGATTGTACGACACCACGTGCGCCACCGGGCTCACCGGTTCGATCCACACAGTCTGCCATATGCCGGTGACGGGGGTGTACCAGATGCCGTGGGTGTGCTCGATCTGCTTGCCGCGGGGCTGGAATCCCTCGTCGGAGGCGTCCCACACGCGTACGCGCACCGTCTGCTTGCCGGACTTCTTGAGCGCGGGGGTGATGTTGAAGCTGAAGGGAGCGTATCCGCCGGTGTGCTCTCCCACGCGCACGCCGTTCACCCAGACTTCGGCCTTCCAGTCAACGGCGCCGAAATTCAGGAGCACGTCCCTGCCCTTCCAGGCCTTGGGCACCGTGAAGCTGCGCTCGTACCAGAGGGCGTTCGCCGAACCAACGTGGCGCTGGACGCCGGAGAGGGCCGACTCGGCGCAGAAGGGCACGAGGATCTGCCCCTCGGGCTTGCCGTAGTTTTCGGCCGCCGGGCGTATCGCATAGTCCCACAGGCCGTTGAGGTTCTGCCAGTCGGGGCGCACCATTTGCGGACGGGGATATTCGGGAAGAGGGCATGAGGGATCGACTTCAGCCGCCCAGCGGGTTTTCAGCCCTTCGCCGGGGGTCCAGCCGGACGCCGCGCAGCAGAAAACGGCGCACAGCGCTGTGAGGATAAAACGTTTCATATACAAAAGTAAGCTTTTTTACGATTTGTTCAAATACAAATAAATGCCTAAATTTGCGCCCGGTTTAGACCGGCAATAGTTTATATTAAATATGTCCAACAGTAAGTTTTCCGTAAAGTATTGTGTGCTTCTGCCCATCGTGCTGATCGTCACAATCCTTCTCTGGGCCCTCCCTACCTCCGTTTTCGGTATCGCGGACCTTACTCCCGTCCAGCAGCGCATGATTGCTGTATTCGTGTTTGCAGCTCTTATGTGGATGTTCGAGATCATCCCCAACTGGACAACCTCCCTCATCGTAATCGTGGTAATGCTGCTTACGGTTTCCAACAAGGGACTCGCATTCCTGTGCCGTCCCGAGGCCGGAACCCTGGTGGATTACAAGAGCATAATGGCCTCCTTCGCCGACCCTGTGGTCATGCTGTTCATGGGCGGATTCGTGCTCGCCATCATAGCTTCCAAGTACGGCATGGACGCAGTCATCGCCAAGGGCCTCCTCGGCCTGTTCGGCAAGAAGCCCAAGATGGTCCTTCTCGGATTCCTCATCATCATCTCCATCTTCTCGATGTTCATGAGCAACACCGCCACCGCCGCTATGATGCTGGCGTTCCTGGCACCCGTGCTCAAGGCCCTCCCCGAAGATGAGACCGGAAAGGTGGGCCTGGCCCTCTCCATCCCCGTTGCAGCCAACCTCGGCGGTATCGGAACCCCTATCGGAACCCCTCCGAACGCCATCGCGATCGGCGCCCTCGAGAACGCCGGCTACCAGATCGGCTTCGCCACCTGGATGTCCAGGATGATCCCTTACGTGGCCATCATGATCGTCATCGCATGGGTGCTTCTCCAGCTTTTCTTCCCCTTCAAGTCCGACAAGATCGAGCTCAAGATCGAGACCAAGGACCACAAGTGGGGCTGGAAGGACTACGTGGCATGGATCACCTTCTTCGTGACCATCCTCCTCTGGGTTACCGAGTCCATTACCGGAATCAACTCCAACATTGTGGCTCTCATCCCTCTGGCAGTCTACACCTGCACCGGAGTGTTCGGCAAGGATGACATCAAGGAAATCAACTGGAGCGTGCTCTGGTTGGTCGCCGGCGGCTTCGCACTCGGCACGGGCCTGAACAAGACCGGCCTCGCCGCAGTGCTCATCAACGCCATCCCGTTCAGCACCATGAACGTGGTCGTGGTGATGATCATCGCAGGCCTCATCTGCTACTTCCTTTCCAACTTCATCAGCAACTCCGCCACCGCGGCCCTGCTCGTTCCGATCCTCGTGGTCGTGGGCACCGCCATGGCAGACCCTTCGGCAGCCAACAACGCACAGTTCGTGGCGATGGGCGGCATGTACGCAATGATTCCTTTCATCGCGATGTGCGCCTCCATAGCCATGCTCTTCCCGATCTCCACTCCTCCGAACGCCATCGCGTCTTCCACCGGCCTGGTGAGGACCTCCGACATGACCAAGGTTGGCATTATCGTGGGCGTGATCGGCTTCGTGCTCGGCTACTTCCTGTTGACCAAAGTTTTCCCTTTCCCCGTGGCATAATCCTATGAAAAAGATATTCATCGCACTCGTCGCACTGGCTGCGCTTTCCGTGTCCGCCCTCGCGCAGGACGCTCCCAAGCTGCAGTTCAAGCCCTACGGCTTCGTGCGCAACTATTTCGCCTACGACTCCCGCGTGAGCACCGCCGGCACCGAGGACTTCTATTACTGGATGCCCAAGGACGTGAAGATGGTGGGCGGAGAGGACGTCAACAACGTCTCCTCCTTCCGCTTTGCGGCCCTTACCTCCCGTCTGGGACTTGACATCGTGGGCTACGAGATCGACGGCTACAAGATCAGCGCCCGCTTCGAGACCGACTTCTATTCCGGCCTCACCGGCAACACCGGCACCGCACAGCTCCGCCTGCGCCAGGCCTTCGTGACCGTGGCAAAGGACCAGCGCACCTGGAAGATCGGCCAGACATGGCACCCCATGGCAGCCGACCTCCCCGACATCTTCAGCCTCGAGAGCGGCGCCCCCTTCGGGCCCTTCAGCCGCACTCCTCAGGTGCAGTTCGACGTCAAGCTGTCCGACGCGGTTTCCTTCACCACCGCGGCTCTCTGGCAGATGCAGTTCACCTCCACCGGCCCCGAGGGCGCCAGCGCCAACTACATCAAGTATGGCTGCACCCCCGAGCTCTACGCCGGCTTCAGCTTCAAGTCGGGCAAGAACCTCCTCAGGGTGGGCGGTGACGTGCTGAGCATCAAGCCCCGCCAGGTCAGCTCCAAGGGCTTCGCCTGGGACCGCCTCACCACCTGGACCGCATTCATGTACGGCGCCACCAGCCTCGGCGGGCTCGACCTCAAGGCCAAGCTCACCTACGCCAACGATGGCGGCCACTTCAACATGATCGGCGGCTACGGCGTAACCGCAATCGATCCCGAGACCCAGAGCTGGGACTTCGCCGCAACCCGCAACGCATCCGGCTGGATGACCCTTTCGTACAAGAAACTGGGCCGCTGGGTGCCTTCCATGCTGCTGGGTTACGTGAGGATGTTCGGCACCTCCGTGGACGTGCTGCAGGACAAGGACGACTCCGGCGCATACAAGTACATCTGGGTGAAGAACAGCGCCAACGTGCTTGACCAGATGTTCCGCGTGCAGCCCGAGGTCATTTACAATCTCGGCAAGCTCGCACTCGGTCTGGAGTACATGGCCACCGGCGTGGAATACGGCAAGCCCAACGCACGCATGCTGGCCTCCACCGACCTGCACTGGGTAATTAACCACCGCGTTCAGATGATGGTGAAATATACGTTCTAATTTTGTATATTTGTGCACCTATGGTGCCATTTCTGAAACAGGTAGCGAAACACTACAACGACAGGGCCGGCGACATAAGCCGGCTCTGTTTTGTATTTCCCAATCGCCGTGCCCTGCGCTTCTTCGAGCATTACCTCGGCCAGGAGATAGCGGCGTCGGGTAGCGGCCCCGCGGTGAGCCCCCAGCTGTTCACCATGAACGACTTCTTCTACCATGCCACGGGGGAGAAGCCGTCGGACCGCATACCCCTGCTGCTGGAGCTGTATGCCTGCTACAAGGCGCTGTATCCCGGCTGCGAGCCCCTCGACGACTTCATATTCTGGGGCGACGCGCTGCTGGGCGACTTCGACGACATCGACAAATATCTGGTCGATCCGGAGCGCATCTTCACCAACGTCTCCGAGTTCAGGGAGATTCAGGACGACTACTCCTACCTGAGCGACGCCCAGCGGGAGGCGGTGAAGCGTTTCGTGGATCATTTCCGCAGTCCCGGTACCATCAAGGAGGGGTTCCTCCGCATCTGGCGCCTGCTGCTGCCGCTGTACCGCTCGTTCCGCGAGGCGCTGAAGGCCCAAGGCCTGTCGTACGAAGGCATGGTGTACCGCGAGCTGGCGGAGCGCCTGGAGACTGAGAGTGCGGCATCGTTGGCGGGGGAGCGTTTCCCATGGTCGGACCGCTTCGTGTTCGTGGGGCTTAACGCTCTGAACGAGTGCGAGAAGACTCTGCTGCGCCGCATGCACCGCGCTCAGCTCTGCGAGTTCTGCTGGGACTTCCGCTCGGAATTCATCCGCAATTCCGACAACAAGTCGTCGTTCTTTCTCGGGGACTTCGTTGCCGAGTTCCCCAACGCCTTCGAGCCCGATCCCGAGGGCCTGCCGCAGACGGAGTTCAACGTGCTCAGCGTGCCCGGAGGCATCGCCCAGGCCAAGCAGCTGCCGGAAATCCTGTCGCGCTGCACCCCCACGCCCGGAATCGAGACCGCAGTGGTGCTGCCAGACGAAAACCTGCTTATCCCGGTCCTGAACACCCTTCCGGAGCATATCTCCAAGCTGAACGTCACCATGGGCTATCCCATCGGCGGCAGCCAGATGTGGGCGCTGTTGACCGACCTCGCCTCGCTCCAGCTGCACCTGCGCAGCAAGGACGGAGGGTGGCTCTTCTACCACCGTCAGGTGTGGGCGCTGGCGTCCAATTCCATCGTCAAGTCGGTGCTCACCGAGGAGGGGAAGGCGATGCTGGAGAAGGCGCGCAAGGACCGCAAATACTATATTCCCGAGGCTGACCTGAAGGGCGACCCCGTGCTGGAGGCGCTGTTCCGCCCGGTGGTCATGAAGGCCGAAGCCGACCCCGCCCAGGTGCGCTCGCTGTGCCGCTGGATGCAGGACGTGCTCGCCACCGTGGCGCCGATGCTCCGGGAGCTGCCCGACATGCAGCTGGAGCTGGACTTCGCCAAGGTGTGCTACGAGGCCCTGGAGCGCCTGTCGCGCCACGACCTGGAGCTGCTGCCGCAGTCGTTCTTCCGCCTGCTCGGGCAGGTGCTGGGTGCGGCCACCGTGCCTTTCGAGGGCGAGCCGCTGGAGGGCCTGCAGATCATGGGGCCGCTGGAGCTGCGCGCCATGGACTTCGACAACCTGGTGATACTCAGCTGCAACGAGGGAGTGTTCCCGCGCCGTTCTGTCAGCGCTTCGTTCATACCGCCGGAGCTCCGGAAGGGCTTCGGTCTGCCCACATATGAATATCAGGACGCCGTGTGGGCGTACTATTTCTACCGCATGATCCAGCGCTGCTCCCGGGTGTGGATGGTATACGATTCCCGCACCGAGGGCCTGAAGGGAGGGGAGCCGAGCCGCTATCTGCGCCAGCTGGAGATGCATTTCGGCGTCAGGTTCAATCATTTCGAGTCCCGGCCGCAGCTCGGCCAGGTGCCGGAGGACATGGATATCCCCAAGACGGCCGAAGACCTTGAGGCGCTGCACGCGGGCAACCTGTCCGCCAGTTCCGTCAAGGATTATCTTCAGTGCCCGGTGAGGTTCTATTACGCCAGGGTAAAGGGGCTCAAGGCCGAGAAGGAGGTCAGCGAGTCGCTTGACGCCGGCATGCTCGGCAACGTGCTCCACAAGACCATGGAGGAACTGTATCCGGTGGGCACGGTGGTGGACGCTGCGTTCGTGGAGGCGCTGAAAAAGGACACCAGGCGCATTCAGGCAATTGTCAACGAAAAGATATGCGATGAGCTCAGGACCATCGAGGTCAGCGGACGCAACCTGGTGCTTTCCGACATAGTGTGCAATTACGTGGGCGCCATACTCGGCGCAGACCGGCAGCGAGTGGGGCAGGAAGGTCCGTTCACCGTGGCCGGCACGGAGAAGAAAGTGACCCTCCCCATCGGCGGCTATAACTTCAAGGGTTACATCGACCGCCTGGACCGCCTGTCCACGGGCCGTCTGCGCGTCGTGGACTACAAGACCGGGCGCGTGGCGGCGGAGGACCTCGACTTCGACGACAAGGGGAACATGCCGCAGATAGGCCTCCAGCTGTGGCTCTACAAGCGCATGCTGGCACCCAGGGTTCCAGGAAAGGAGATCGACGGCGCCATCTATCAGCCTGCCGCCCTGATCGGCGGAGGCGGCATCTACTTCACCGAACTCGACGCCGCATTCTGCGACCGGATGCAGTCGGCGCTCGACAACGTGCTTGCCGAAATATCCGACCTGTCCGAGCCATGGCAGAGGACCACGGATTACAAGAGATGCGAATACTGTGACTTTAGAGCTATCTGCGGACGATGAAGATAATCAAGGCAAGCGCTGGTTCGGGCAAGACCTACACCCTCTCCCATACCTATCTGGACTATCTGCTCAAGTCCGGAGATCCCTGGGCGTACAGGCATCTGCTGGCGGTGACATTCACAAACAAGGCTACCGCCGAGATGAAGGAGCGCATCCTGAAGGACCTGGCTGCAACCGCCGCCGGCAGCACTCCCGAGGCCGCGAAGGCAAGGCACTACCTGGTGAGCATCCTGCACGACTACAGCGCCTTCGGGGTGAGCACCATCGACCGTTTCTTCCAGCAGACGCTGCGGTCGTTCGCCCGCGAACTCGGCCAGTTCTCGTCGTACCAGGTGGAACTCGACAAGAAGTCCCTGATTTCGGAGGCCATGGACAGGGTGCTTGACGGCGTGTCCGGCGACCGCTCGGAACTTATGAAGTGGATGAGAACCAACGCCATGGAGCAGATCCGCGAGAACGGATACTTCAGGCTCGACAGCGGCCTGCAGGAGATGGGCGGGCGGCTCAAGGGCGAGGACTACCGCCAGCTCATGGAGCGCATGGGCTACGACGAGCAGACGCTCTTCGCCAAGGAGCGGCTCGCAAAGATACGGACCCGCTGCGCGGAGATAATCTCCAGCTTCGAGAAGGATGCTGCGGCGCTTGGATTCCCGGTCGAGAAGGGCCGGCGCATCGCTTATCCAAAGCCCCAAAAAGCGCTCGCGGACCCTGCTCTGGCGGAGCTTTTCGAAAAGCGTTACCCGGCTTACGGCACCGCCGTGGTTGTGGAAAAGAGTCTCTACGGGCTCGGCGTTGCGAGGGAATTCGACGCGGAGTTCAACGCCCTCCTCAAGGAGCGCAACGTGATGCCGCTCGACGAGTCCAACTCGCTGCTGAAGAAGATAATAGACGGCTCCGACGCCCCCTTCGTGTACGAGAAGACCGGCACCCGCTACTCGCATTATCTGCTGGACGAGTTCCAGGACACCTCCCGCATGCAGTGGGAGAATTTCCTGCCGCTGCTGCGCGATTCCGAGGGGTCCGGGGAGAACCTGATAGTGGGCGACGTGAAGCAGAGCATCTACCGCTGGCGCGACTCCGACTGGCGCCTGCTGGGCAGCGAGGTGGGAGAGGCGTTCCCGGGCGCTGAGGTGAAGGACTTGAAACACAACTGGAGGAGCGCCCGCGCCATAGTAAAGACCAACAACGAATTCTTCAAATACGCCTCGGCGGAAGTGGGATTCGGGGGCATGTACTCCAACGTGGGGCAGATCGTGAGCACCACAGAAAAGCAGGAGGGGAGCGTGCGCGTTAGCTTTACCTCCGACCAGCCCCAGGCGGTGCTCGACTCCCTGGCCGACGTGCGCTCGCGCGGCGCCAGGCTGGGCGACATCGCCATCCTGGTGCGCAGCAAGGCCGACGGCGCCGCCATAGGCGAGACTCTCCGCCAGGAGGGCATAGACTTCATCTCCGACGACACGCTCAACCTCAAGTCTTCGGTGTCGGTGCGGCGTCTGGTTTCGCTGCTGAGCTGGTACGACGACCCCGGCAACACCGTAGGCAGCTACCTGGCGCAGTCGATGGGCGTGGAGTACCCCGACAACTATCATTCCCTCACCGACTTCTGCGAGAGTCTGCTCCGCGAGATGCGCAAATTCGATCCCGTTACGTACGACGCCGACGTGCTGTTCATCGGCGCCTTCATGGACCTGCTGCAGGAGTGGGTGAACGTTAACGGCAACAACCTCAAGGCCTTCATCCGCGAATGGGGCGAGAAGGACGACTGCTACATAGGCACTCCGGCCGCCTCCAATGCGGTGCGCATAATGACCATTCACAAGGCGAAGGGTCTCGAATTCCCCCACGTCATCTTCCCCTACGCCGACAAGGTGCTGATGTTCAAGCACGAGGTGCGCTGGTGCGTGCTGGACGGCGGCGGCACCGCCCTCGGGCATGTTGCCGACGGCATCTATCCGGTCGACCTCAGCGGGAGCTCGGCGCATACGCTGTTCGCCGGCGCGTATGAGGAGGAACGCCGCATGCAGGTAGTGGACAACCTCAATCTGTTCTACGTCGCCATGACGCGCGCCTCCAAGAGCCTGCACGTGATAGCCAAGGAGCCGGCCATCGCCAAGGCCAGGGCGCTCAAGGCGGGGAAGGGGATAGAGTGGTCGAACTTCTCCGAGCTGCTTTTCGCCTGGTGCGGATGCAGCGGCGAGTGGAGCGAAGGCGTGCCCTACGATTTTACCCGGATGAAGCGCCGGGAGGAGGCGAAGGGGCAGGCAATGCCGGCCTCGTATCCGTCCATCCCGCTCGGCGGGCGCCTGAAGGCGTCGCAGGATGCCTCCGACTTCTTCGGCGAAGACGGGCACACGGGCGCCGAGGCCTCCGGCCGCATCCGCGGCATCGAGCTGCACGCGGTGCTCTCTTCCGTGGGCTCGTCGGCCGACCTGCCTTCCGGCCTCGAGACGTCGGCGGCCGCCATGCTGCGCGAGCGCATCGACGCTCACCCCGAGTGGTTCGCAGGTGCCTCGCTCGCCCGCAACGAGCTCACCGTCTTCGGCGCCGACGGCTCCCGCAACCGCCCCGACCGCGTGGTCATGGCCCCCGACGGCGGCGTGACGGTCATCGACTACAAGTTCGGCTCCGAGCGCAACTCCTACCTCCGCCAGGTCCGCCGCTACATGGACCTCTACCGCGAAATGGGCTACCCCTCAGTCCGCGGCTACGTCTGGTACGTCCCCTCCGACAAGCTCGTGGAGGTCGATTGATTAAAGAATCGTGATTAAATAGCGGAACTGATACCGGGCGCCGGGGGCGATGCGGTGGATGCAGTCGCGGCCGGAGATGTCGCCGGCGTAGCCCTTGCGGTCGCAGATGCCGCACCAGGGCTCGAGGCAGACGAACGGGCAGTCGGCCTTGTGGGGCGCCCAGATGCCATAGGCCTCGGCCTGCGGGCATTCGACGCGCAGCACGGAGGCGCCGTTCTTGTCGCAGAGTTCTGCGGTGGCAACCTGGCCGTTCTCGAAAATCAGAGCGTCACGGTCGAAGGTCTTGCTGAGGATAGGCATGACCGCGGGGATGCGCACCGGCGAGGGCAGTGGCACGCGGTTGCCGTCGTCGAGGCCGGAGACCATGAGCGGGCTGACTGGACGGCCCTCGGCATCGTAAAAACGGATAAATCCGTGAACGTCGTCGGCGGGGTCATAATCCGGCATCATGAATCCCGGATGAGCGCCGATCTGGGCGTACATGTCGCATGTATCGAGATTCTCTACGGTCCAGACAATCTCCACGCTGCTGCCGTCCAGGCGGTACTTGGCCTCGAGCGCGAAGCGGTAGGGGTAGTTGTCGGGGCGAGGCTCGGGCACCATCTTCATGAGGCCGTCGCCAGCCTCAGTGAACTCGCGGTCGCGGGCGAAGCCGTGCTGCTTGATGCAGAAAACCTTGCCGCCGATACGCACCTCGTTGTTGCAGGGCTTGCCTACCGCAGGGAATAGGATGGGCGCGTGGCGGTTCCAGAAGGCGGGATCGCCGTTCCACATGTATTCGCGGCCGTCTTTTACCAGGCTGACGGGTTCTGCGCCGTGAGGTGCCACCTCTAGGGTGACGATGCCATTCGAGAGAATCATATCTGATCGGTATTTATCTGATACTTCAGCCGGAGCACGCGCAGGACGCTCTCGTCGAGGCGCGATTCAGGGATTTCGCCGCTCTGCACGGCTGTGACGATTGCGTCGAAGGCCCTCTCAAGCTGCATCGAGCCCAGGAAGATGTCGGCGCCGGCCTTGATGCATCCGACGGCAGCCTCTTCCACTGAGTACTGCTGCGTGATGGCGCCCATCTCCATGCTGTCGGTAATGATGATGCCCTTGTAGCCGAGTTCGCCGCGGAGCTTGTCCTGCAGGATCACGGAACACATGGTGGAAGGGTTTTCGGTGTTGGTGACGTTGGGAGCGGCGATATGGGCCGTCATGATCATCTGTGCGCCCCATTTGATTCCCTCCTTGAAGGTAATCATCTCGCAGGCGAGCATCTGATCCCAGGTCTTGAGGCTCTGGGCATAGCCGTAATGGGTGTCGGCGGTGGTGTCGCCGTGCCCCGGGAAATGCTTGAGGCATCCCACGACGCCGGCGTCCTTGAGACCCTGGAGATAATTGGTCACCATCGGTGCGGCCACGGCGGGATCGTCGGAAAACGCCCTGTCGCCGATAACCACGTTCTCGGGATTGGTGTTTACGTCGGCGACTGGCGCGAAGTCGATATCTACGCCATAAACCTTAAGGTATTTGCCGATGGTGTTGCCGCATTCGTAGGCGTTCCTGGGGTCGCCGGTGTTGCCGATGGCAGCCATCGATTTGTAGGTGGTGACGTTGAAGTTGCTGTTCTTGCCGATACGCGCGACGCGTCCGCCCTCCTCATCGATATACACCAGCATACCGAGGTCGTGGATGCTCTTGGTGAATTCGCACAGCTGGAACGGATTGATAATGTTGTGCGCGTAGATGATCAGGCCGCCGATAGGATACTTCTCCAGCGTCTTTTTCATGGACGCAGTAACCTTCGACAGCTTATAGGAGGTCATGGAGGTGGTTTCCCAGTCCACGGCGTTCTCGATGGCCTCGGGGCGCACTATGATGAGCTGGCCAACCTTTTCCCTTATGGACATGGTTGCCAGTTGCTCTTCGGGCTTCAGAAGCGGTTTGGGATCCGGGGTTTCGGGAGTCTCGGGATCGACGGGGACGTCGGGTTTGTCGGGTTTGCAGGAAATTGCCAGGATGCCGCATACCATTGCGGCCAGGGCCCATATTCTTAAAGTTTTCATCATGATTCTGTATTTAAGGCAGCGGCGGCTGCGAGCGCGCAACGGATTCCGTCGATGGCGCTGGAAACTATGCCTCCGGAATACCCGGCACCCTCGCCGCAGGGGTAAAGGCCGGGAATGGAAACGTATTCAAGTGATTCGGGGTCGCGGGGCACACGGACCGGCGAAGATGTTCGGGATTCGACTCCCAGCAGCAGGGCGGCATTGGTGTAGTAGCCTTTCATCCGCACCCGCGGGAAGGCTTTCTGGAGCCGCTGCGCCACCATCGGCGGCAGGAGTTCGTGCAGCGGGGCGCTGATCACCCCCGGGAAGTAGGAGGTCTCCGGCATCTTCTTGCTGAGCTTGCCGAGGCAGAAATCCTCCATACGCTGTGCCGGCGCCGCCATGGGGTTCTGCGGGATGTCCTTCTGTCCGCTGCAGCGCTGCTCCTCGCACCAGTCGAACATGCGCCGCTCGACCGCCTGCTGGAAGTCCATCAGCTTGAAGGGGCCCTCGCCGGGAACGTCTTCGGGCTCGATCTGCACCACCACGCCTGCGTTTGCGAACTTGCCGCTGCGGCCCGAGTTGGACATGCCGTTCAGCACCACCGTGCGCGCCTCGGTCGACGACGGCACCAGTATGCCTCCGGGGCACATGCAGAAGGAGAAGACGCCGCGTCCGTCAACCTGCTCCACGAAGGAATATTCGGCGGCCGGCACACCGGGCTTCCAGGTGCCGTGGTACTGATGGAAGTTGATTTTTTCCTGCGGATGCTCGACGCGGACGCCGAGCGCGAAGCCCTTGGCCTCGAGCGCACCGCCACCGGCCTGCAGCATCTCGTACACGTCGCGGGCGGAGTGGCCCGTGGCAAGGATGACGCGGCGCCCCTCGAACCGGCGTCCGTCGGCGCAGACCGCGGCAAAGCCGTCTGCGGTCTTCTGGACCCCGGTCACGCGGGCGCCGAAATGATACTCGCCGCCGTGCCCGGTGACGCACTTGCGTATGTTCTCAACCACCGTGGGCAGCTTGTCGGAGCCGATGTGAGGATGGGCGTCGATGAGGATGTCTTTGGACGCGCCGAACGCCACCAGCTGGTGCAGCACCTCGCGTATGTCGCCGCGCTTGGAGGAGCGGGTGTAGAGTTTTCCGTCGGAGAATGCACCTGCGCCGCCTTCGCCGTAGCAGTAGTTGGAGTCGGGATCGATCACGCCCTCGCGCGACAGGCGCGCCATGTCGAACTTGCGCGAGTGCACGTCCTTTCCGCGTTCGAGCACCACCGGCTTGAGACCCAGGGTGAGCAGCTTGAGGGCTGCGAACATGCCCGCCGGGCCGGCGCCGACGACCAACACCGCAGGGGCACCGCTTACGTCGAGATAAGGGGCCTGCACATATTCCTGCGGCTCTTCGCCGGGGCCGTAAGCCTCATACTGATAGCGCCATACAGGTTCTTTGCGGGCGTCGACGGATCGCTTGCGTAGCACCCACTTGAGGCCGCCCGCCTTGGCTTCTATCTCCTTCAGGCGCGGCTCGCGGGTGAGCGGGCAAGTGATCTCGAACTCCTTCATCCCTATTTCTTAGGCTGCGGTTTAGCCGAGTACCGGCCGGC
>JAEEGL012036333.1_pt1 | contig 17988 bp, 15 predicted proteins | sample 9134231 | NCBI WGS metagenome assembly JAEEGL01 (sample SAMN16246548, study PRJNA631951) | gut metagenome | biome: gut microbiome; feature: rumen; material: fiber-attached | host: Bos | place: Iran: Karaj | collected 2018-10 | reverse complement strand
TACATTTTTTCTTCAGCAGCTCATCGAACACTATGGAGTGCAGCGTCTGCCTTCCTTACGGCCATACTGAAGATAATGCCTTACATAAGCGTAATTATCATTCTTGAATTTCTTCTTAAGGTCTGGATTATACTTCTTATATGCATTGATATCGAATTTACCTGATGCACGTCTTCCTTCCTTAATACCATACTTAAGATAATGTTCAAGGAGCTTAGCCTTGTTTTCACCAAATTTCTTCTTAAGGTCTGGATTATGCCTTGCATAGTAAGGAGCATTGAAGATGTACTTCACTTCACTGTTCTTAATTCCGGCATTTCTACCTTCCTTAGCACCATACTTAAGATAATGCTCAACTATAGCCTGGTTATTTGAACCATATGTTTTTCTTAAGTCAGCATAATTAGCCTTATATGCATTAACGTCAAATGTAGCGCTGCCAACTCTGCCTTCCTTAATACCATAGTTCATATAGTGATTAAGCAGCTTATTGTAATCTGTTCCAAGCTTAGACTTAAGGTCACCATTATGACTTGCATAAAAATCAGCATCAAATATAAGTGAAGCATCGCTGTAGGTTACAGCTGCGACTCTGTTCTCATTTATACCGCAGTCGATATAATGATCTACATAGCCCCAGTTATTGGTTCCATATACATTACGAAGGTCTCCATTATTAGCCTTGTATGCATTTACATCAAATGTATAGCTTGCCTTACGTCCTTCCTTAACACCATATTCCAGGAAGTGCTTGATGTACTTATTCTGATCAGAACCAAATGCTCTCTTAAGATCAGAATACTGAGTCATATAATAATCATTTGAATAAACCTTAAGCAGTCTGTTAAGGTCTGTGTATGCTATACGGCCTTCCTTTGCACCATATCTGTTGTAGTGCTGAACATATAATGAATATGAATCACCAAATGCCTTCTGAAGGTCAGGATAATTCTTCTTATAAAGCTTTACATCAAAATCAGGTGATGACTTAAGACCAGCCTGCATACCCTCTGTCATCCAGTGAGCTCTGAGGACACTTGCGATATTTCCATATGCCTTAAGGTCATTGTACTTGTAATAGTATTCCTGATTAAATGCTACGCCAAAATAACTGCTATCAAGATTATTCCAAGGATTCTCCGGAGCCGGATCAGTAGGATCCCATCCACGAAGTGCACTGGATGCACCACTTATCTTGTTAGCCTTAGGCTTTCCGAGAGGACCCGGATCATTACTACTGTAAAATGTAACGATAGTTGAACCACTTGGGCAGTTCTCATATATCCACTTCGCATCCATAACACGAAGTCTTACACATCCTGCTGAGCAGGCTGTACCCATCTTGTCATACTCCCAATACTCAAGTGATGAAGGATCACCAAATCTTGTATAAGGTACTGAATGGAAAAGTATATTTCCTGTGATAACGCTTGCATACTGTCCGCAGACACCACCGAAGAGCTGTCTCCATCTGGACTTACCCTGTAAATGATAAGAACCACTTCTAGGAGTTGCTCTACCTGTACAGCAAAGCATTACTCTTACAGGTGAACCATTCATATATGCTGTAATAGTATTTGTGGTATAGTTAACCTTCAGCTCCATACTACCGGCAGCCTGTACATCACCTCTGTTGAAACTGAAAACAGTTCCCATGATGAGCGCAAGTGCCAGAATAAAAGCTATTACTCTCTTCTTCATAAAATCTCCCTTTTAATCAACTGATCTGTTCAATCTTTATTACATTTGTATTTCCACTGGAGCCATCCAGTATTCCACCGGTTATAACAACATTGTCCCCGGCCTTTAGTCCAAGAGTTGCTTTAGATTCCTGTATGGAATTCTGGAACATTTCTTCCATTGAATCATACATACCGCACATAACAGGAGTAAGTCCCCATGACAGGTTAAGCTTTCTCCATACCTTTGCAGATGTAGTAACACCGATCAGATCAACTGGACATCTGAAACGGCTTACCATTCTGGCTGTCCTTCCGCTGAGGGAATTAACTATAATACATTTTGCATTAAGGTCTATAGCCAGAGTACATACTGTGTGTGTAACGGCATCCAGATTATTTCTAACATCAAAATCTGAAGTGCGGAATCTCTTCGTATAGTGAATCTTGCTTTCAGTGAACTCAATGGTATCTACCATGGTCTGAAGCGCCTTGACCGGATACTTTCCTGATGCAGTCTCTCCAGAAAGCATCACAGCTGATGTTCCATCATATACCGCATTTGCCACGTCAGATATCTCTGCTCTGGTAGGTCTTGGATTGTGGATCATAGACTCCAGCATTTCTGTAGCTGTAATGACCCTCATACCAAGCATACGGCATTTGGATATAAGGTACTTCTGAACCGAAGGAACCTCTACTCCCGGGATTTCTACTCCCAGATCTCCTCTGGCGATCATGATACCATCTGCAAGTTCACAGATTTCATCTATATTCTCAACACCTGAACGGTTTTCTATTTTAGCAACAATCTCTATATCCTGTCCACCATTTTCGTCAAGGAAGTCTCTCATATCCTGAACATCCTGCTTCGTGGACACGAAGGATGCTGCCACATAATCAGCTCCATTCTCGATACCGAACAGAAGGTCTGACTTATCCTGGTCGCTGAGGAATGGCTGATCCAGAACCTTGTTAGGGAAGTTCATGCTCTTTCTATCTGACAGAACGCCACCGGCAAGGCACTCGCATACTGCGTCGTTGCCATGTATCTCCTTAACCTGGAAGATGACCAGTCCATTATTTACCATAATAGTGTCACCAACCTGAAGATTATCTATCAGATTCTTGTAGCTTACAGATACCCTGTTCTGATTTCCTATTATCTCGTCTGTTGTAAAAGTAAATTCATCGCCATCATTCAGCAATATCTGACCGTTTTCAAATGTCTTGATCCTGTATTCAGGTCCCTTTGTATCAAGCATGATAGGAATAGGAAGACGCTTCTCTGCCCTGATCTTCTTGACCAGGTCAAACTTCTTCTTATGTTCTTCATTTGTGCCATGGCTGAAGTTCATTCTTGCCACTGACATGCCTGCATCCATCAGTTCCCTTAATACGTCAGGATTCTCACAGGCAGGACCTATAGTACATATAATCTTAGTTTTTCTCATTTAATCTGCTCCTTAACTCAGTAAGTTTGCACACCCTAAATAAACCTTCACAAAGTATAACCCTTAAAAAATACTAGAAGCTGTGGCCTCCACCACCACCTGAGTGGCCGCCACCGCCACCTCCGCCTCCGCCTCCGCCGGAGCTGGAAGAACTTGGTGGATCATAAACTCTGGTCTGATGTGAGAAGCTGGTAGAAATACTACTTGATGCCTGCTTGGTCACAATAGCCTTCAGAACTTCTGAATTTGAAGGGTCTCTTGTATTAGAAACCATTCTAACCACTGCATAGTTTATCAGTATTGCCAGTATTATTGCAAGAAGTATATTGCTGACATATTTCATTGGCTGTGATATCTTACCGCCATCCAGTATAGTATACATCTGCTTAAATGTTTCACTGGCACATTTATAATAATCACCATTTGTAGCATACTTGTAATTATTATCAGTGATAGTATTAGCATAGGATTTGTTTACTACCTTGTATATATCATCCATGCTGTATATATACATCTCTCTCTGGTTCATATCGATGATGAAGAGAGTTCCGCTCTCCAGACCGCATGTACTCTGGTACTTTGACTCAGAAACTGAAGTAACTGGACCCTGGTATTCAGATGTGGAATAGAATACGGCATTTCCATATTCAGTTATAGGCTTCATATCTTCCAGAAGCTTATCATACTGATCCGGCTGAAGGAGATTTGCATCATCTATGATTATTGCATCAAAGCCTGTTTCCGGATTATGATATTCAACATTTCCATCCTTTTCGTCAGCAAATACATTTCCTATAGGAAGTGCGATGACCAATGCCAGCACTGTAATGATTGCTGCTACTGCATACTTTATATCTATTCTAAACTTAAGCACGATCATCACCTCCTGTATACCTGTCAAACTGTGGTAGTTTTCTGGTAGCCATGAGATTATAACTGGCTATAAGATCTATAAGATTTACAAGTATTGCTAGCATGGTAATGATTACCATTACATAATAGAAAATATCTGATGCAGGAGCGATCACCAGCAGAATCAGCATTATAGCTGTTGCGATTGCTGTGATCAGTGATAATGGTATTCCTTTTTTATCATCAATCTGCTTTACCTTGCCAAATGTAGATATTACGATTATCACGTCTATTACCAATGTAACCAATGTAACAATTGCATATCCAGAGCCACCTGAGAAACTGCTCATCAGTGGCTGAAGAAAACTTTTTGCAAAAGATAATACAATAATAGATATAACTACTACCGAAAACAGAGAGATACCTGATTTACGATTCTTCTTCTCTTTCTTAGCTCTTACCTTTGCTCTCTTTACATCATTGTCAGAAACAACTATTGCTCCACCTTCATTCTCAAAGACTGCACTCTGCTGCCTCTTCATTCTGTCTTTCTGCTTCTGCTCAACTCTGTACATGTATCCGACATCATCTTCACCGGTATCCTTCTTCAGGATTTTCTTCATTTCATTGTTGTAGAGAATAATAGCCACCAGTCCCATGATTGCTGTAAGCATACACAGCATCTTAGGGATCAATGTTACAAATACATTTAACAGGAAGAAAAGTGGTATAGCTACAACCAGGGATATCAGAAGATATCTTCCTATACTGATAGGCATATCCGCTGAAACCTTTCCTGTTTCTCCGTTTACTGTTGCATATGCAACACGGTTTCCATTTCTATATGACAGGAACCATACAGGGAACATAGCACTATGAGTATTATCAATATGTGGATTAAGCTGCTTCTCGATAGCTTCTATTCCACCCTCAACACTTCTTCCCTTTATTCCCTTCTGCTCCATAATGAATTTAGCTGAGCTTGTACTTGCCAGGTCCTTAGCCGAATCCACATAAACATCACTAGGAACATCTGCTATATCAGCATAAAAACCACTCAGGAATGATGGAGTGAAATGTTTTATATTCTTTGCAGTATATGGAGCGATCTCAGAGCTTATCTCATCTGCAAAGCTTGATGAACCATCATAGCTGGCTCCGTAGTAAGTACAATCCAAAGTACCAACATTATTATAATGATCTGTAATGATATAATCACCACTTCTGTGAGATTCACTGGTCTTAACGCAGAATCTCTCCCTATCCGATATATCATATACCCAGTAAGGCATATAGATTCCTCTGAATCCATCTATTTTATTTCTGGATTTAAACTTGGCCGGTGTAAAGAAAGCTCTCTTCATATGCTTTGCATATATGTCCTTACACTGTTCCTTATCCAGCTTAAATGGAATCAGATATTCAGGGCTCACACCCTTTTCCAGTCTTGTAGAAAGCACAGTCGATGCTCCACAATAGCTGCAGAAACCTGCAGCTGTTTCATCTGTGGAATATATCTCACCACCACAGCCAGGACATTTGAAGACAGTAATATCATATTCCTTACTTTCCTCTGCCCCACCGTAGCTCATCTCTTTAAACTGATACGGATCAAAATGTGAATCACAGGATTCGCACTTCATATCCTGACTGGCAATATTAAACTTTAACCTGCCCCCGCAGTTTGTGCATGCAAGCATTGCACTACCTCCAATTCTTTCTTAAAACACTTGTTCCAAATATACTTATTACAGTCCGTTAGCCACGTCCATCAGATACTGACCATAATGAGTCTTCATGAGCGGTTCCGCCAGCTTTATAAGCTGCTCCCTATTAATGAAGCCCCTCTTGTATGCTATCTCTTCGATACAGGATATATAAAGTCCCTGTCTCTTCTGGAATGCAGCCACGAAGTCCGCTGCGTCCAGCAGCATATCATGATTTCCTGTATCCAGCCATGCAAAACCTCTGCCCAGAGTCTCAACCATCAGGTCGCCTCTTCTGAGGTATTCATTATTAATAGATGTGATCTCTATCTCACCTCTTGCTGAAGGCTTTACATTCTTTGCAATCTCAACAACATCATTGTCATAGAAGTAGAGACCAGGAACAGCGTAATTAGACTTAGGTTTCTCAGGCTTCTCCTCAATTGAGAGAGCCTTTCCGTTCTCATCAAACTCAACTACGCCATACTCTCTTGGATCCTTAACATAGTATCCGAAGATAGTTGCGCCCTTCTCCCTTGTTGCTGCATTCTTCAGAACCTTCGAGAAGCTCTGTCCGTAGAATATGTTGTCACCAAGTACCAGTGCAACATGATCATCACCTATGAAATCTGCTCCAATGATAAATGCATCAGCCAGTCCTCTTGGAACCTCCTGAACTGCATATGAGAACTGCATTCCCAGCTGCTCCCCTGAACCAAAGAGTTCCTTAAACGCTGGAAGATCTCTAGGTGTTGAGATAATAAGTACCTCTCTAATTCCTGCCAGCATAAGAGTTGAAAGCGGATAATAGATCATCGGCTTATCGTATACAGGCATCATCTGTTTTGAAACTGCCTTTGTAAGTGGATAAAGTCTTGTTCCTGAACCACCTGCAAGTATTATTCCCTTCATTAACATTTCCTCCTATAAATACTTTACTTCTCATCCTTCGGATTATGCTTTCCCGAAAGCATTTGATAATAATGTCTCGACAGATACACGTACTGGCCCGGATCCGTGAAGGATCTGGCCAGAGTCCTGAGGACTATATTATCGATCTTGTAATATTTATTAAGTGAAGCCCTCTTCTGAAGCAGCTTGTTATTCGGATGCTCTTCAAGGAGCATATCAAATACCGATTCCACATCCTTCTTCAAAGCTTCTTTAAACGAAGAATTAGCTGCTGAATTTCCTGTATTAACCTCATACCATATCATTCGATCCGGCATGAAATGTACTCTGTCACCTTCCACTGCAGATACGATCTGTATCAGATCCTCCGCATATACCACTCTGTCCTCGATCTTATGAAGATACCTGAGGAAGAACTCTCTCTCATAAGACAGATTTGCTCCGCATACCATATCTGAATACAGGATCAGATTCTTAAGTATCCTCTTCTCATCATTCTTATGATATGCCTCGATATCAAATGGATGGCTGAAAGGCACAGCCTTCCTCTTGTCACCAGTAATACTATAACCTATAGGCAGTCCTGCCACAATATGGTAATCATTGTCCTTCATGAATTTATATACCTTGCCAAGAGTATCCCTGGCATAGAACATATCTCCAGGTCCGAAGTCTCTGATATATTCACCTGATGCAGCCTCTGTACCTGCTATAAGATTCTTTACGGTACCATGATTTTCATCATGTGGAAGAAGCTTATAATTAGTAAACTGCCTCTGCTTAAAATAAGCCTCTATCATATTAAATTTATTATCTTTTGATCCATCATCTGTAACTACTATCTCGTAATCAGTAAACCTCTGGGCAAGAATGGAATTAAGTGTTCGCCTGAGCTTGTCCCAGTCCGGATTATAAGTGATCACGACGATGGAAAATGCCGGTCTCTTATCCATTATTCTTCTCCCTTTGTTTTTTACGATAATCCATAAACGCCGGAATCAGCATATTTATGATAGTCAGTCTGAGTTTCGGGAATGGCTTTATAAAAAAGTTAAATGTATAGAAGCAGAAGAAATATTTCTGCCATCCGTATTCGATTATGGATTTACGGGTCTCAGGATTTCTGCCTATAGGAGTCTTCTTATAATATTTGAAGAAGTCCTTTCCGAACACATGCCTGCTTCCATATCTCCAAGGTCTTTCCTCTCCCAGGTAATGTACTATGCATGGATTACATATTATCTTCTTGTAGCTGTCCTTAGGCACCCTGTACTCTTCACGAGTCCATTTCATAATGGCACGATAAGGATAGAAATGATATGTATTGGCAAAATTATAAGTGAAGGAAACCGGAAGTATCTCATCCTTCAGACATCCGTTGATTGCATCCTGATCATTCGCGAAAAGCTTATAATCATGTTCTGCGAAGAAGTCCATGATTCTTCGTCCAGTATCACGTTCTGACCAGAGCTTCAGGTTCATAAGAAGAACTCCGGCATTATAATAATTGGCATCCTTCTCAAGTCCTATTGCAGCCTTACGCTTAGCCGGAACCACCGGTTCTATGGCAGCTCCCAGGACATATTCACTTATATCAGTTTCATAGAAGTAAGCCAGGTCGTGTCTCACAATGGTATCACCATCCAGATAGAGAAGCTTATCTACAGATTCCGGAAGAAGCTTATCCAGGAAGAGTCTGGACAGAACTATATCATTCCAGCCGCCTGTATCTATCTCTCTTCCGCAGAGTTCAGCCATGGAAGGCAGTTCTATGATATCTATATCCTGCTTGTAACATTTTACGAACCAGGTCATTTCAGCCTTATGCTCATCGGTGATACCCTTGGACATAATGTAGAAATGTATATCATTCTTTCTATTATTCTCCATAACAGATGCGATTCCAGTTTCAATCTGTGGAACGAAATTATCATCTGATGTATAGACTATATTTATCTGCATATACTGATCTATCCTCCATATAAACATTGATGGACTTAGTACATATTACTTCTCTTTAAAACTCTTATACAGCTTAATGAAGTTCTTATAATTAGCAAGCACTGCTATTCCCACAACGCCTATTATCACGAATCTGGCAATACGGAAGTTATAAAGCGGAACTATCATAAAATCAACAGCTGTAAATGCCAGCAGGATTGCCACCATCCACTTCATGTTATAGAGTTCCTGAGGCATGTCATTATCCTTAAGTGTCTTCCTGTAGGATATGTAATTCATTCCGGCAAATGCCAGATAACTTGCAAGTGTTGTATAAGCTGCTGCAACGAATCCAAATATCGGAATGAGCAGGAAGTTAAGAACTATATTAAGTATCGCTGCGCCAACTGTTCCATATACCAACCTCTTCTTATCTTCGTAGTAAAATTCAACATTGATGAACATCTGTGAATAAAACAGCAGAAGCAGACTGAGAGCCACCGGTGGGATTACCCACTTGGCATTGTTATACTTCGCGCCACCGAGAATAAATACAAGTTCAGGACCCAGGGCCACAACACCCACAAGGAGCACTGCCATTATGATGGCTATATAGCAGGCCATCTTCTGATTAGGCTTGCAATCCTTCTTCTTCAGCAGTTCATAAAGCCATGGAACATAGGAGTTATTAATGGCATTCAGAACAAATGTAAGGACCATTGCTATGGAATAGCCAACACCATATTCTGCTGTATCACCACCGCCACACATATGGTCGATCATAATCCTGTCGCTCTGATTAAAGATTGACTGAGACAGATAATACGGAATCAGTGGTATGTTGAACTTAAGAGCATATTTCCAGAATTCCTTATCAAAAGGCTTTCTGCCCTGTACCATCTGGATCACATATATAGTGATACCGAAAGTGGATGTAACAAGTATGTATGAAAGTATGTATGCATAGCCCTTATTATCCGATGTATTCTTTATAAAAATATAGGATACTATAGGAGTTATCACTGCCATGGAAATGGCAACCGTAATAGCTCTTACGTATTTATATTCAAATCTCTGCCTGCTGCTCCAGCAGTTAAGAGAATGGTTCGCCAATATATGAACCATCATCAGTACTACGAAGATCGTCGGCATCTTGAACCAGGTATTAAATATACTTCTGAAAGGAAAATATATTATAAGGAATACACTGGCAAATACTGTAGTTATGGTATTGATAGTTGAGATATATTGTGATCTTCTATCTTCAAATTTCACCATTGCAGTATTGAAGGAGCCATAAGCCAGATAAAGGCTTATGAATATCATCATGATATTCTCCCAGGACAGAAATGATACAGACTTACCATACTCCGGCTTTGACATCATACGTGTAAAGAGAGGTATTGTAAAAAACGATATACCATTCTGTATTACACTTGATATCGTGTAAGCAACCGATGCCCTTACACCAACCGGTATTTCCTTTAGTTTTTTGATTAAACTACTCATTGTGCCTCCAGGCTGTGTTAAGCTTAACCCTCTGGTGTCTCATCCTTATACCACAGCATTTCTGATACATTTTCTATTATGTCCTGCTTTAGTCCCAGTTCATCTATATCAGTTCTTTTAAATCCATTCTTGTCGTAGAATCTTATAGCTCTTTCATTATGCTTTGATACATACCAGTAAACAGTTTTAAGATTCATTACATTATGTGCATATTCCAGGATATCCCTCATGCCGCTGATGGATAATCCGCGGCCCATAGCACATTTCCTGATGGTGATGGCAAATTCACCTCTGGACTCATCCCATTCTATATTCTTGATGCTAACAGTTCCCATATATTCATCGGAACCATCTTCCACAATTGCGAAATGAATGTCCTCATATTCACCTGTCGGCTTTTCACCATCAGCTATTGCCTGCTTAATAAAAGCCTCGCAATTCTCTATCTTCATAGAGCCAAAATCTCTGGACAGATCTCTTACCACACTTTCATCATGCATCCATTCCAGCATAAGAGAAGCGTCCTCTATTTTCAGTTTTCTAAGCATTTATATTTCCTCGATCATTCCACCGCCATGACTTATGATCAAAGCCTCGGCGATTACTTCCACGAATTGATAGCATTTATAAGATAGTCAATCTCTTCATCTGTCATTCCATAATACATAGGAATACTGAGCTCTGTTTCAGAGATCTCTTCAGCCAGCGGAAGTGCTCCCTTAGGGATATTAAGATCCGCATAAGCTCCCTGCAGATGCATTGGGATCGGATAATGCTTATTGGTTCCTATTCCAAGTTCAGTCAAATGTGCTTCCAGGCTGTCCCTTCTATCAGTACGGATGGCATAGATATGATATACATGTGTATTAGTATCAGCCACCTTCGGTAATATTACCTCTGGATTAGTGATGCCCTCTGAATAAAGAGCAGCCACCCTTCTTCTCTCTTCATTCCATTTATCAAGAGACTTAAGCTTCACTCTGAGCACAGCTGCCTGAAGCTCATCAAGTCTGGAATTATTACCCTTGTATATATGGTGATATTTATAATCAGAACCATAATTTCCTAATGCTCTGACCTTGTCAGCTATATCCTTATCGTTTGTAACTACTGCACCGGCATCTCCCAGGGCACCTAAGTTCTTACCAGGATAGAAGCTGAAGCCTGCAGCATCTCCAAGGGATCCTGTTCTGCTGCCCCTGTAGGTAGCACCATGAGACTGTGCACTATCCTCTATCACTACGATATCATGCATTTTAGCAATACGATTTATCTCATCCATAGCCGCAGGCTGACCATAGAGATGAACAGCCATTATAGCCTTAGTCTTCTCACTCAGCTTCTCCTCTATCAGCTTAGGATCGATATTATAGGTATTCATATCAGGCTCAACAAAAACAGGCGTAGCACCTGTATAAGTCACTGCAAGAGCTGTAGCTATATAAGTATTTGAAGGAACTATAACCTCGTCACCCTCTCCAATACCATAAGCCTTAAGCAGCAGCATAAGTGCATCCAGACCATTTCCACATCCTACTGCATATTTTGCACCACAGTATTCAGCGAATTCGTTTTCAAATGCACTAAGGTTTTCTCCGCCTATGAACCAGTTTTTCTTATATACTCCTGTCATAGCATCCAGAACTTCACGCTCTATCTCGCTATGCATGACCTCAAATGAAACAAATGGAATTTTCATACTTTTGCTCCTACAAACTTTAGAAATTCATCATAATCTCTTATATAATCTTTTTCGTCATAAAACTCCGAAGCCAGAACCATAAGGACTGCATCCGGTGAGAAATCATACATCTCTCTCCACATATTATTGCTTATATATAGTCCTTCATATGGTTTGTCCAGAACTACCTCCTCTGTAGTAAACCCATCATCCAGATGTATCTTGCAGGTTCCATGAATAGGTATGAGTATCTGTTCCAGACATTTATGTGCATGGAAGCCGCGGCGTACTCCTTCTATAGTATCGTACATGTAGTAAACTCTCTTGATATCAAAAGGTATATCCTTCATCTCCTCAAGAGCTACCAGCATACCACGGTCATCTCCGTGTCTTTGAAATGTATACTTCTTAATCTCCATTTGATGTTCCTCGTTCTATATCTGCTTTAGTGAGAAGTCCTGCTTATCCAATGTCAGATTTGGATTGTAGCAAGGATCTCCCTTATCAAGAAATGACTGCCATCTGGCTCTGAACTTCTGTATCTCGCCCCAGAATCTCTCCTTCTTCTCAGGAGAATCTTCATAGCCTCTGGACTTGGATTCATAGTGATAGAATCTGGCCATTGGATCATATACTATAAGTCTTCCAGTCTCTACGATCCTCAGACAGAAGTCTATATCGTTAAATGCAACCTTGAAGGAAGCATCCAGTCCGCCTACCTCATTATATACTTCAGTCTTAGTCATAAGACAGGCTGCCGTAACAGCACTGAAGTCAGCCGCCATCTTGCTTCTGTTAAAATATACTGAACCTGGTTCTTCAGTCTGCGCAATAAATGCATGGCCTGCTATACCACCTATACCAACAATGGTACCCGCATGTTGAAGAGTATCATCATTGTAATATAGTCTGGCGCCAACAGCACCTACATCCTCACGCTGGCAGAAGCCCAGCATACTCTCTATAGCTTCAGGAGCTATCATCTCTGTATCATTATTCAGAAGCAGCAGGTATTCTCCCTTTGCTTCCTTAACTCCGAAATTATTGATCTCAGAATAATTGAAGATGCCATCCCAGAATACGACCTTTATATCGTCCCTCTTACTCAGCTCTTCATAATATTTAAATGTTTCGTCTTCGGTACTGTTATTCTCAACTATGATATATTCAATGTTCCGGTAGGTGGAACGGGCATCCACGGATTCGATACATTTCTTAAGATCATCTATATGATCCTTGTTAGGAATGATTATAGATATCAGAGGTTCACCCTGAATCTTGTATCTGGTATTGTAATATCCCAGATTATCTCCATATTCCACCTCAGCCTCTAATCCCACTCTCTTATAATGCTCTTCTATGGCTTTCTTGCCCGCTTCAAAGGCATACATCTTAGCTTCAGGATTAGTAGCTGTGGAAGCATCACTGGAACGCCAATGATACAGCACCTTCGGTATGTGATATATCTTGTCAGCCTTCTCCGTACATCTCAAGATGAAATCGTAATCCTGAGCGCCGTCGAACTCACTTCTGAAACCTCCTACTGCTATAGCAAGATCTCTGGAAGCAGTAAACATGTGACATATATAATTAACACTTCTAAGAAGATCAATATTGTAATCAGGTTTGAAATGCGGATCAAAGAAGTGCTTACCTGCTTCGTCCACCTTGTCCTCATCACTGTAGATCACCAGATTCTGATTTGCATTATCCGCATTATCATCCGTCTTTTCAGCGTTTTCAGCATCATCCGAACCTATAGCTGAAGCGTCCCGGATCTTTTTGGCACATTCATAGAGCGCATCCGGTGTAAAGAGATCATCATGATCTCCCAGAACTATATAATCACCCACAGCTCTCATGAGCGCCTGATTTGTATTATCAGCGATTCCAAGGGAACCATCATCTTTTCTCTCAACACAGATTCCCGCATTTATGATGTCATCACTCAGCTCTGCTGATTCACTACCATCAACATATATGAATCTCTCATCATTTCCACAGGCCTTCTCAACCAGTTCTTTAATCCTTGAATCTGAAGGACTTCCATCAGAGAAGATGACTTCGAAATTCTTATAGGTCTGAGCCTTAATGGATTCAACCAGTGCCCTAAGCATTGGTTCAGGAGTCTTATATAGAGGCACCAGAATACTGAACTTAGGTCCTCTCACTGACTCATCACTTCTCTGTCTCTCCAGCTCCTTCTCTGTCGGAGCCATTACCTCCCGCCACTTATCATATGACACATCTCTGGCGCCAAACTTAGGGAGCACTTTGCTCACAACCTTCTGAGCCGTTCCCATGACACCAATGGTCTTTATATTCGTGGAAACCTTTCTGGCGTATTTCATCGCCACATTTACAGGGCTTCTCTTATTCTTATATTCCTTAAGTCTTAACTCGACTACAGTATTGGTATTATCCTTATTCCTGAATCTCAACAGCAGGAAGTCCTCATCTGTCACCACATTTATATGGAATCCTATAGCTTCCTTGCCATCATATTCACAGAGAACATCCGTAGCATCAAATCTGCTGACTCTTCTTATCTCAGACTTTATAGGAACCGGATGTCTGTCCTCAACCTTATATACCCTGATCTTATCAGCTCCGGCTGCCCATCCGGATATCCTGACTACATTCTCCTGAACATCTACATCATCAATGTTGTAGAGGATCTGGGACAGCTTCTCCTGAATGGCGAAAAGTCTGCACTCATACAGAGTGATGGTCTTCTCGTCTCCAGTCACGTCCGGATTGTAAAATGTGATCTTTAATGTTCCTCTGTCTGTATTTGCATACTCGCCCATATCAACGAAAAACGATGCGAAATAAGAATAAGTCCTGCCTCTGTCCATCATGGTAAGGGCAGTACCTATCTTCCTCACACTGTAAGTCACAGGCAGATTCTTCCATTCCCCATCAACACGAATCAGAGCCTCTATCTTGGCATCTCTCATATAATGCTCATTACAGTGGCCCTGAATGATTATGGTATTATCCTGTTTTACACTTCTCTGTATATTGTAAATATAAAATACTTTCATGGCTTATCGTGAGTGTCCTTCCTTAATATTGCCAGTTCCTGAGATAGCTTATTAACCTTATCCTGCAGCTTGCTCACTGTCTTTGATAATGAAAATATAATTCCCAGAGAAAGAATAAACCCAAGGAAAAACAGTACATTTACCGGTGCTATAACTCCAGTGACCTTTGCGATCCACTCGAGGATTCCAGGGAATATGGCAAATATTGCGATTATTGCCGTTACCATAGTCCAGCCCAGTCCGTACTTATAATCTATTGTCTTCTTACTTATTGAACGTATGATATAGATCAGAATAAAGACCATACATACTATTACCACAAGGCGAATTCTTAAGGACATATCAATTCCTCCATTTGATTTTGGCTACACCGTATATCAGAAGCTGTTCAGCTTTGCGATCAGTATAGCAATACTTACCTTTATCATATAATAAGCGCCATTAAAGATAGATATGGATGAAACTCCACCTTCACGTTCATTCATAATAACCGGAACCTCTGTAACCTTATATCCCTTAGACAGGATAACAACTTCGCTTTCCGGCTCCGGATAATCCTTCGGATAATCATATGCGAACAGTTCCATAAGCTTTCTGTTCACTATTCTCATTCCGGAAGTAGGATCAGTGATCTTAGTTCCTGTAAGCATCTTGATAAGGCGAGTAAAATGTTTTATTCCCACACGTCTTATCCCTGAAGACTGAAAGCCTTCAAATTCTATAAACCTGGAACCAATGACCATATCGGATTCTGTTTCCTCAAGAGCCTTTGCCATATCATTCAGATATTTGGCATTGTGCTGTCCGTCCCCATCAAACTGAACTGCCATATCATATCCATGGTAGAAACCGTATCTGTATCCGGTCTGAACAGCTCCTCCGATTCCGAGATTAATCGGAAGATTGATATAGTTGTATCCATTCTCTCTGAGTATTTCCAGAGTGTTATCCTTTGAGCAGTCATTTATAACCACATAATCAAAATCCGGTGCATTGGTCCTTATATCTTCAATTGTTTTCTTTATATTTCCTGATTCGTTATATGCAGGAACTATCACAAGTTTTTTCATTTAAGCTTGTTTGACTCCTCTGATTTATTGTACATACGATTGATCATCTTAGCGATAGGAAGTGGCCAGAACTTGCTGAACATTTCAAGATTCTCCTTCCCACGCCTATGGTCATTTATTATCTCAGTAGTTGCCGAATCCTCATGTATTCTGTGGCACATGAGATTCTTAGGAATATATATGAATTCTCCCTTATATCTTGAGAGATTCTCCCACGCTTCCCAGTCTTCGCAGCTCTTGAAATGATTACGAAATACCGGCTGCTTAACATAGCTCATGTTGAAGCATACACTTGGACAGCATATAGGATCTCCCATAGAGAGAACTCTTCTCCTGATAAATCTGCTGTCTGGAGCAAAAGGCAGTCTCATAGGAAGCAGCATAAGCTTCTTGATCTTAAGCATTCTAATGTTATCTGTCTTCCTGTTATTTCTTATCTCTGCATAATCAGAGAATGCTATTATCGGCTTCTTCGCCTTCTTAAGTTCTGACAGCATTCCGGCTGTATAGCCCGGCTCATATATATCATCCTGATGAGCTATGGTTGCATACTTGGTGCGAACCTTGCTGAGAGCAAAATTCCAGTCCTGTGTTATGCCTCCCTCTCCCTCATTTATAAACAGAGTAATATGATGCTTCTTAGCCATGTCGGTAAGGTAATCACATGGTGTATGAGTAACCATTATGATCTCCGACTTTATCAACTGTCTCTTTAGAGACTTAATACACATTTCCAGATATGGACTTTCTTTATATGCACATATGGCAAATGTATGATCCATAACTAATCCTCCGGTGCTATCTTAATTATCTTACAGCTGTTATTCTTCAGAAGTACTGTGTCTTCGTCAAATACCATTTCTTCCTGATCACTGAATATGTCTGAGGTCTGAATACATATATAATCATAATCCGATACATCCGTTGCCATAAAGGTATCATAATCATTTATCTGAACCACCTCAGGCTGTCTGGTCATAACCTTGAACCAGGAAGTAAATGTAGGGCTTCCTGCAGCTATGATCTTCGGAGCATCCTCTCCCTCTGACGGTACATTTGTAACCATGTACTCATAAACGTTTACTTCGTTTACGGTTACCGGGAAGGCGAACCTGACAAAATCATGATTGAATTTATAAACATCAAAAAGCTGATCTGCGCCTACACGCAGCAGCCTTTCATTTTGCTCTGTTATTCTCTCATCTACATTCAGACGGATCATTCCAAGGCACAGTATCACCACTATATAGTATGATACCACAATTGGCTTAAATCTGGTATATAGATAACTCAATGTTTTTACTAAAAGAACAGATGCCAGAAGGAAGAAAACATTATTATTTCTAACATAATAATATACAGACACCTTGCCCTTCAGTGTGAAGACTGCCATTGCAGCCATAAATACGGCCATTACGCAGGTCACGGAAACAAGAACTGCTGACTCTGCAGTAATCATGCTGAGCTTTGTCACTACGATGGACTTCTCGCTCTTCTCATTCTTTTCCTTCTTATCCTGGTAAGCTTTTCTGATCTCCATGCAGCCGATGCATATACCTGCGATCACAAAAGGAAGCATGTATACGAAATTGGAATACATGTCATTATAGCAGCCGCCATCCAGAGCAATACCGCTTGGTGCCGAGCTTCCACCCTCTGAACCTGAACCGGAACCTGAGCCGGAAGACAGGAAAATCAGATTGCCAAATGTAAGAAGCATACCTGCTACGCTTGGTGCAAGGAATACTCCCAGCATTGTAAGTATGGATTTACCGGATATAAGTTTATCTGTACATATGATGCCTATAGCTATGGCAATGAGTATTCCCGGATAGATTGCCGGTACAAAAAGCATATAGCACAGGAACAGTCCGAAGAGTCCCATTCCAAGCATTATATATGCATATACTCTGCTGATATCACGGCTTATAAAAAGGGATGCCATGTATAAAATGTAAGCTATAAGCGCAATACTAAGTCCAAAATACGAGAAACCAAACAGATATGAATAAAGTGGATATGCCAGCATGTAGATCACTACGCTGAAGAGTCCTCCCACCTTCATTCCTTTTGAATCCAGGAAGTGGCTGATAAGTATGTAGAACATAAGTCCTGACAGGAAGAAGTAGCCCGTCTC
>JAEEGL011471354.1_pt1 | contig 17988 bp, 13 predicted proteins | sample 9134231 | NCBI WGS metagenome assembly JAEEGL01 (sample SAMN16246548, study PRJNA631951) | gut metagenome | biome: gut microbiome; feature: rumen; material: fiber-attached | host: Bos | place: Iran: Karaj | collected 2018-10 | reverse complement strand
GGAGAGTTCCAAGAAGGCAGTCTTCTCTGCCTTGTTCAGTTCTCTCTGCTTCTCCTCGACCTTGTTGTAAATAGGCCAGAACGCCTGGGCGTCCTCGGAAGTGAGTCCGACCTCGGAAGTGATAAACGCTACCCTTTCCGCCTTCATCTTCTCGAAATCGGGCTTGTGCCCCTTCTGTCCGGGGCGGCCTTGCGGCTGTGCAAGTGCGACAGCGGCGATGCTGATAGTCAGCAATACGGAAATCAACTTTTTCATAACCATTAAGTTTATAATCGTTAAGTTTAATAATTGTAGACCGCGTCCTCGAGTTGAGCCAGAGTGGTTCCGGAATCAATGAGGTATTCCACTATCTCCTCTTCCGACGCAGGCGCGTTGGCCGTGGTCTTCATGAGGATGTAGTTGCCCGCCAGAACCGCAAGGGCGAAGCTGACCGCCAGTGCGAAGTAAGGCGCGAGGTTGACTCTCGTCCTGCGGACGGGGATGTCGGAAAGCCTCTGCTGAAGGGAATCGAAATAACCCTGGGGCGCGGAATATGGATAATTTTTTTTCATTTCGCTTGTTTAGACGCAAATGTGATGCGATGGTTTAATTGTTCTCGTTCAAAAATGATTTGACCTTTTCGTATGCAATGTGGTAGGAGGCCTTGAGGGCGCCCACCGAAGTGCCGGTGATCTCGGAAATCTGCTCGTAGCTCAGCTCTTCGTAGTAACGCATCGCAAACACCGTGCGCTGCTTGTCGGGGAGCTTCATCAGCGCCTTGCGCAGGGAGCGAAGAGCCGCATCGCCGTCGAAGTACGGATCGGGATCGGAGATGCGCTCGGCCTCGGCGTCGAGGCGCGAGAAACTCAGAGCCGCACGTACGCGCGCCTTGCGCAAATGAGAAATGGTTTCGTTGGTGGCGATGCGCCAGAGCCAGGTGAACGGTTCGGAATCGCCGCGGAACGACGGCAGCGCCTTCCATACCTTGATGAAGATCTCCTGCATCAGGTCGTCGGCATCCTCATGGCTGCCCACCATCGCACGGACGTGCCAGTACAGCGGCTCGCTGTACTGTTTCACAAGGTCGTTGAAGTATTTCTCCTGCTCCGGCATACTGCATTTTAGACGCAAATACCGCGCCTTGGTTTAATTCCGCTTGTACCCTGGGGGTGCAGGGGGAAAATGGTGGGCAGTGCTTAGCTGTCAAGCTTCAGCACTGCCATGAAGGCGCTCTGGGGCACCTGGACGGTGCCGATCTGGCGCATGCGCTTCTTGCCCTCCTTCTGTTTTTCCAGAAGCTTGCGCTTGCGGGTGACGTCGCCGCCATAGCACTTGGCCGTGACGTCCTTGCGCACCTGCTTCACCGTCTCGCGGGCGATGATCTTGGCGCCGATGGCGGCCTGGATGGGGATGTCGAACTGCTGGCGCGGGATGAGGTCCTTGAGCTTCTCGCACATCTTGCGGCCGAAGGTGTAGGCGTTGTCTTCGTGGATCAGGGTGGACAGGGCGTCGGCGGGTTCGCCATTCAGCAGGATGTCCAGCTTGACCAGCTTCGCCGGGCGGTATGAGGTAATGTGGTAGTCGAAGGAAGCGTAGCCTTTGGAGATGGTCTTCAGCTTGTCGTAGAAGTCGAACACTATCTCGCTCAGCGGCATGTCGTAGTTGAGCTCCACGCGGTCGGCGGTGATGTAGTGCTGGCTCACGAGGGTGCCGCGGCGGTCGAGGCAGAGCTTCATGATGGGTCCGAAGAACTCCGTTTTGGAGATGATCTGCGCGCGGATGAAGGGCTCCTCGATGTGGTCGATGAGCGTCGGCGCCGGCAGGCCGGAGGGGTTGTGCACGTCGAGCACCTCGCCCTGCATCGTGTATACCTTGTAGGATACGTTGGGAACGGTGGTTATGACGTCCATGTCGAACTCGCGGAACAGGCGCTCCTGCACGATTTCGAGGTGCAGCAGGCCCAGGAAGCCGCATCGGAAGCCGCTTCCGAGCGCCAGTGAACTCTCGGGCTCGTACACGAAGGACGCGTCGTTGAGCTGGAACTTCTCCAGCACGCTGCGGAGTTCCTCGAACTTGTCGGCCTGCACCGGGTACATGCCCGCGAACACCATGGGCTTCACTTCCTCGAAGCCGGAGATGGCCTGCGAGCAGGGGTTCGCCACGTGGGTGACAGTGTCGCCCACCTTCACCTCCACGGCGCTCTTGATGCCGGTGATGATGTAGCCCACGTCGCCGCAGCCCACTTCCGCCCCGGGGATGAGCTTCATCTTGAGTGCGCCGACCTCCTCCACCTCGTACTCCATGCCGGTGGCAACGAACTTGACCTTGTCGCCCTTGCGCACGCAGCCGTTGGCCACCTTGAAGTAGGCCACCACGCCGCGGAACTGGTTGAACACGGAGTCGAAGATGAGAGCCTGAAGAGGCGCGGAGGGGTCTCCGGCGGGGGACGGTATCTTCTCCACGATGGCGTCCAGGATCGGCGCCACGCCTTCTCCGGTGCGGGCGGAGATCTTGAACACGTCGTCAGGGTCGCAGCCCAGCAGGTCGCAGATTTCGTCCGTGACCACCTCGATCTGGGCGGACTCCATGTCTATCTTGTTGAGTATGGGAATGATTTCCAGGCCGTGGTCGATAGCCATGTAGAGATTGGAAATGGTCTGCGCCTGCACGCCCTGGCTGGCGTCGACCACCAGCAGCGCGCCTTCGCACGCCGCGATGCTGCGTGACACCTCGTAGCTGAAGTCCACGTGGCCCGGAGTGTCGATGAGGTTGAGGCGGTATTCCTCTCCCTTGTACATGTAGCGCATCTGGATGGCGTGGCTCTTGATGGTGATGCCCTTTTCGCGCTCGAGATCCATGTCGTCGAGCACCTGGTTCTCCATGTCGCGCTCGGAGAGCGTGCTGGTGAGTTCCAGAAGGCGGTCGGCCAGAGTGCTCTTGCCGTGGTCGATGTGCGCAATTATGCAGAAATTGCGTATGCGGTTCATTTCCATATCGAGTGCAAAGATAAGTTATTTTTGTTATCTTTGTAAGTTACGTGAACAATCAATAATTAATAATACAAGTTATGGCAAATCCTCAGGAATTAAGCAGAATCGCATCCCAGGTACGCAGGGACATCGTTCGCATGGTTACAACCGCCAAGTCCGGGCATCCGGGCGGCTCGCTGGGCATCACCGACGTGATGACGGCTCTGTACTTCAATGAAATGAAGCACGACCCCAAAACCTGGACCCGCGACGCTAAGGGCCAGGACGCGTTCATCATCTCCGCAGGGCATCTGGCGCCCGTTTATTACTCCGTGCTCGCACGCGCCGGTTACTTTGACCCCAAGGAACTCGGCACCCTCCGCAAGTTCGGCTCCCTCCTGCAGGGACATCCGTGCGTGACGGACCATCTCCCCGGCGTGTTCCAGAGCTCCGGATCCCTCGGCCAGGGCCTCTCCTGCGCCGCCGGCATCGCCCTAGGCAAGAAGCTTGACGGCGCCCCCGAGCGCGTGTATTGCCTGCTGGGCGACGGCGAGAGCGAGGAAGGACAGATCTGGGAAGCCGGAATGTGGGCTGCGCACCACAAGCTCGACAATCTCATCGCATTCACCGACTGGAACGGGCAGCAGATCGACGGCCCCGTTGAGGCTGTGGGCGGCGTAGGCGACCTGCGCGACAAGTGGACCGCCTTCGGCTGGGACGTCATCGAGGCCGAAGGGCACGATTTCGAGTCCATCCTCAAGGCCTTCGAGCTCGCTCACGCGGCCGACGGCAAGCCCAAGATGATACTCTTCCACACCGAGATGGGCCACGGCGTCGACTTCATGGCCGGTACCCACAAGTGGCACGGCAAGGCCCCCAGCCCCGAGCAGTGCGAAGAGGCCATGAAGCAGCTTGAAGAAACCCTTGGAGACTATTAACAGAAAACAAAGCACAACATGAAAAAATACAAAGACCAGGGTAAGGTAGATACCCGAAGCGGCTTCGGAGCAGGGCTCGTGGAGGCCGGACGCAAGGACAGCAGGGTCGTTGCAATGACCGCGGACCTCAAGGGTTCGCTGAAGATGGACGCCTTCGCCGCCGAATTCCCCGACAGATTCATCCAATGCGGCATTGCCGAGGCGAACATGGTTGGCGTCGCCGCCGGCCTCGCCATAACCGGCAAAGTGCCTTTCATCGGCTCCTTCGCCGAGTTCGTGACCGGCCGCGTCTATGACCAGCTCCGCCAGGAGGTGGCGTACGGCCACACCAACGTCAAGATCGCATCGTCCCACGCAGGAATCACCCTGGGCGAGGACGGAGCGACCCATCAGACCATGGAGGACATCGCCCTCATGCGTGCGCTGCCCGGAATGGCGGTGGTAGTGCCTTGCGATTACAACCAGACCAAGAATGCCACAGTTGCCGCCGCAGAGTGGGACGGTCCCGTGTATCTCCGCTTCGGACGCCCCTCCGTGCCCAATTTCACCGAGCCCGACGCTCCGTTCGAGATCGGCAAGGTGTACGTGATGAACGAAGGCAAGGACGTGTCCATCATCACCTGCGGGCACCTCGTATGGGAAGCGCTGCAGGCAGCTGAGGTCCTCGAGGCCGAAGGAATCAGCGCCGAGGTGCTGAACGTGGCCACCGTCAAGCCGCTCGACGAGGCCGCCGTCGTAGCTTCGCTGAAGAAGACCGGATGCGCCGTCGTGGCCGAGGAGCACAACGCCTTCGGAGGCCTGGGCGAGGCCGTCGCAAGCGTCGTCGCCGCCAAGCTTCCCACTCCGCTGGAGTTTGTCAACGGCGAAGACAAGTTCGGCCAGTCCGGCACCCCCGCCGAGCTCATGAAGGCCTGGGGCTTCGACGCCTCCCACCTCGCAGAAGCCGCCAAGAAAGCAATCGGTCGCAAATGAGATACTTCATACGTGCAGTTAAGTACTTTGTGCAGCTGATGGTGATTCTGGCGATCATCATTGCGATACTGATTGCGGCGAAGGTGGTGGATTCGGATATCTCCAAGATATTCGTGAACGGCTACGATTCGCTGTGGCAGATAGCTCTGATGATGGCCGCGTTCGCCGCACTGTATCCGCGCTTCGGCTATTCCAGCCGGCAGGCGATAATGCCTGGTTCCGACGAAGAGATAGCACAGGAGCTGGATAAAGTCATGAATGCTTTCGGCTACGGGAAAGAGCAGCGCAGCGACGGCGTGCTCTCTTACCGCAAACGTGCCGTCGCCGACCGTGTCTTCCGCATGTGGGAAGACCGCATAACCGTAACCCGCTTCGTAAGCGGCTATGAACTCGAAGGCCCCGGCAAGGACGTCGTGCGCCTCGTAAATGCTTTGAGAGATGCATAATTACAGAAAACCGGACGCCGAGTCGGTGGAACTCGGCCTGTCGGCCATCCTGGCCGCAAGCGAAGACACTTCGCCCATTTATCCCGGCACCGACGGTGCACCGGGTTCCATAGGTGACTTTTTTGATGGTGGTGATTTTTAATGCTCAGGCCCATGAAACGCTTATTTGTCAATGCAATCGCAATTTTGCTGGCCTGCGCAACCGCCTGCCAGCTGGAACCGGCAACAGTAGAAACGAACGCGGTCAGGACCATGACCGTACATGCCGGCAGCGCCGACACCCGCACCGCGGTGCAGGTCGACGGCAACGAATTCCATGTCAACTGGACCGCCGGCGACAGGATAGCCGTCGCCGAGATAATCGAGGCCAACTTCAAGCTTACTGAAGAACCGCGCCCCGCTGCGTATCAGCAGGCCGTTTCCGATCCTCTGGCCGCCGATGCCCCCACGGCAAGCTTCAACGTGTCGCTGACGGACAGGACCTCTGCCGCAGAGAATCCCTCCGGAGACTCGTTCCGCTATGTGGGAGTGTATCCCGCATACAGCCTTTATTCCGTAAACTGGACCGGAGACGACAGACAGGAATGGGAAGAACACTGGGGTAACAATACCATAGAAGACCATTCCACCCTGTTCGTGAACATGCCCACTAATCAAAGCCCCAGGGCAGATTCCTTCGACCCCGAGGCAGACCTTATGGTATCAGAGATGATTGTGTCCGCAACCCAGCCTTCGGAACTTACCATGCGCTTTGCACGTGTGGGCACTATCGCCAAGATTACCCTAAAGGGCCTTCCTGCCGGGATGACTGTCGAGTACGGTACTTTCACCTTCCCCCAAACCTGGCCCGGCGCTTATGTAGTAGAATATGATCCCGTCCTTCAGCGGATCGGCAAATTCAACAAGCCAAGTGGTCTGATATCGTTTAATCCCCAGGAAGTTACGGTGGATGGAAACGGTGAGGCGGTAATCTGGCTCCGCACCCTGAGCGGCACCTTGGACGGCTGGTTCAAATTCGACGTGACGCTTACCGAAGGCAAGGGAGGCAAAGGCGGCAAGGGCGGCGGCGAGCCGGAGAGATACGAGAAATACGTGGACCTCGCAGCCCTCGGCAGGACCATCAGCTTCCCCGAGAGCGGTGTCACCGCCTTCAGCGTGACGATGGAGAAGCACTACGACATCAACATGCATAACGAGAATCTCGTGGAGGGAGAGACTACCATCGAGACCGACATCGTCTTCGACCTTGGCGGCAAACCGTACACCACCGCCTCCTACGGCATGATTTCCTTCCCTACGGAGACTGTGGATCCGTTCACCACCGTCAGGCTTGAGTCCGCCGCGCCCGAAGACATTGTCGAGCTTACGCCAGACGGCACGGGGCGCGCCCACTTCAGCGCCTCAGGCCTCACTCCCGATACCGATTATTGCTTCATGCCTTTCGTGACGCTGGACGGCGTTACGTACTATCCCGAGTATTCATATTTCACATACCACACGCAGAAGCATTACGACTATCCCGAACCCGATCTCGTCGACCTTGGCCTGCCCAGCGGCACCAAGTGGGCTTCGTTCAACCTGGGCAGCAATGCCCCCGAAACAGCCGGATACTACTACGCCTGGGGCGAGGTGCGTCCGACTGAAACATTCTCCGACAGCTACAGCAGCAAGTACTGGTATCAGTTCAGTTATGCCTATCAGGGCTATGCCAAGAAGTATTCCACCAACGCCGCCTTCGGTCAGGACGACCTGCTGGATATGAAGACGGTGCTGGATCCGGAAGACGACGCGGCCACCGTGAACCTCGGCGGCGACTGGCGCACTCCCACCAGCGTCGACTGGGGCGAGCTGTTCGAGAACTGCACAAGGACCGGCCTGCCGGAAGATGCCGGATATGTATATACGAGCAAGATCAACGGCGCCAGCATCACCATTCCCAACTGCGGGTATTATGCCGGCAAGTCCAAGGAATCGCGGACGTTCCTGATGAGCGCTACGATGTGGGGGGAAGGCAATAACTCCCGAAACAGTGTTTGGATTGCCGATGCCCAGTGGGGACAGCATGAGTATACCGAGACTGCCGGTTCCACACGCGGCTATATCAAGCTCAACGTGCGTCCCGTCAAGGGCGGCGTACGGGCCGAGTATGCCTGGACTGCCCACTGCACCGACTCCAACGTGTCGGGAGGCAGCGCCACCATTACCGGCCACTTCCTTGTCCCCGAAGACCTGGCCAATTACACCAATTACGTTTACACGGCTCATCTGCTGACGGATCCCGTTTCCGGCACCACGACCAAAAAGGAGTTTACCCGGAACGGCGATTACGGCAACGCAGTCTTCGGCGGCCTGACCCCCGGCACTAAGTATTATTACTATGTTTCCTGGGAATGCCGGCTGATAACCAATACTTCAATCCACAACGGCGGCTGCAGCGAGGTACGCTGCTTCACGGCCCAATAAAGCCAGGCATATGAAAAGGCTATTTATCCTGTCAGCAATACTGCTTCTTGCGGCGTGCTGCACCCCCAAAGGCCCCGCAGGCCGTCTCGTCGACGCTCTCGACGACAGCGCATGGGAATGCTCCGAGTGGCTTTCCGCCGCCGACGCACCCGTAGTCGAAGGCAAGATAGACGACAAGAACAACTGCCGCGCCGCCGACGGCGCCAGCTGGTTCCTGGCGTCCGTGGTCAACGAGAAACGGCCCAGGAGCGTCAAATGGATGACCACGGGCCTTGGAGTTTACCAGCTGTACGTGAACGACAGGCCGATTGGGGAAGAGGTCCTCAAACCGGGCTTCACCCACTTCGCAAAGACCAAGATTTCATACACTTACGATGTGACGGACGCCGTGTGCAAGACGGTAGGGAAGCATAATTTCTTCTCCGCCCAGGTGACTCCCGGCTGGTGGGGCGACAAGATCGTCACGCCCTCCGGACACGAAGGCATGATAGGCCGCAAATGCGCCTTCCGCAGCGTGCTCGAGATAACCTACGAAGACGGCACCACCGAGCTGATCGGCACCACCGCCGACAACTGGAGGGCCGGAATCGCAGGACCAGTGAAGCACGCCGCCATCTTCGACGGCGAGGAGTACGACGCCCGTGAGGAACCCGGCTACAAAACTCCCCTGGAGCTCGGCCTGCCCGAGGTCAACACCGAATTCGAAGGCCAAATCTTCCCCACGGCGGGAGCTGAGATCTACATGCGCCCCGACATCGCGCTCAAGCCGCAGCTCGCCTATGTGTGGAAGGACATCGAAGGTGCAAGCGACGATGCCTATGGCAAAGTGGTGATACTCAGGGAGTACAGGGCCGGACAGCAGATCAGCCTCGCCGCAGGAGAGACGCTGGTTGTTGACTTCGGCCAGAACGCTTCGGCAGTGCCGTCCTTCGAGTTCAAGGCCGCTCCGGGCACCGAGCTTACGTGCCTCCCCGCCGAGCTGCTTAACGACGGCAACGGCGCCAGGAGCCGCGGCATGGACGGCCCCGAGGGCAGCTGCCACCGTCTCAATCTCCGCATCCCCGAAAAGGGCATGATACTCAAGTACACCTTCGGCTTCGACAAGGGTTTCGTGTCGTATTACCCGCACTGCACCTTCTTCGGTTACCGGTTCATTTCCGTCACCGCCACCGGCGATGTGACCTTCCGCTCCATCGAATCCATCCCCGTCACATCCATTGCGCAGGGGCTTGAGACCGGCAGTATCACCACCGGTGACGAGAGCGTCAACAAGCTGATTTCCAACATTGTGTGGGGCCAGCGCTCCAACTATCTGTCCGTTCCGACCGACTGCCCGCAGCGCAACGAGCGCCTGGGTTGGACCGCCGATACCCAGGTCTTCACGGAGACCGGAACCTTCTTCGCCAACACCGACGCGTTCTTCCACAAGTGGATGCGCGACATGCGCGACACCCAGCTGCCTTCCGGCGGCCTTCCCGGCGTGGCGCCGCTCGCGCAGTACGGTTCGCTGCCCAATTCCATGTCCCGCCTGGGCTGGGCCGATGCGGGCGTAATCGTGCCCTGGACGGTCTGGAAGCAGTTCGGCGACGCCTCAATAGTGGACGAGAACTGGGATTCCATGGAACTGTGGATGAATCACATCAACGAATGCAAGTACGACCACGCCACCCTGGCCCACGAAAACGGCAACTACCAGTGGGGCGACTGGCTCAGCTACGAACCGCTCGAGTCCAGCGGCGGCAGCATATGGAACAAGGACAAGAACGGGAAGAGGACCCTGATCCCGGAATCTCTGGACTACTGGAACTACCTGAGCGCATCCTACTGGGCGATGGACGCCGCGATGATGCGCGACATGGCCGCAGCCACCGGGCGCGACGCCGCCCGCTACGAGGCCATGGCCGCCGAAGCGAAGGCCTTCCTGAAGGAGCGTTTCCTGAACGCCGACGGCACCTTCAAGGTGGAGATTCTCAACACCATGCAGACCCCGGCCCTCTTCGCTCTCCGGAACGGACTGGTCGAAGGAGAGGCTCGGGACGCCATGATCGCACGCCTTCGCGAGAACTTCGCCGCCCACGGCAACTGCCTGCAGACGGGCTTCCTCGGCACCTCCATCCTCATGCCGACGCTCACCGAAAACGGCATGGCCGACATCGCCTGGGAGCTCCTTTTCCAGCGCAAGAACCCCAGCTGGCTGTATTCCGTCGACAACGGCGCCACCACCATCTGGGAACGCTGGAACAGCTACATGATCGAGAACGGCATGGGGCCTAAGGGCATGAACAGTTTCAACCACTACGCCTACGGATGCGTGGGCCAGTGGCTGTGGGAAACGGCAGCCGGCATCGCCGCCGACGTTGCGGATCCCGGATTCAGGCACATCATCATGAAGCCCGTGCCCGACAAGCGCCTCGGCAGCATCGACGCCAGGTACAATTCCGCCGCGGGCCTCATCAGGAGCGCGTGGAAGTACGAAGGCGACACTTGGACCTGGACCTTTACCATCCCGGAGGGCGCTTCGGCCTCCGTTTACCTCCCCGGCGAGGAAGGATGCGAGGAGTATGCCGCAGGCACATATACGCTGAAACAATAACCCTACCGATATGAAAAAGACCTTGATAATTGCCATCCTGATGCTTGCCGCCGGCGTGGCGCAGGCGCAGATCCAGATCTCAGTCGAGGACCGCGAGAAGGCGGCTTCCCTCGTCAAGCAGATGACTCTCGAAGAGAAGTGCGCGCTCATCACGGGACAGGACGACGGCTTCCACACCGCTGCCATCCCGCGTCTCGGAATCCCTTCCGTGCGCATGGCCGACGGCCCCCAGGGCGTACGCAACAAGACCCGCAGCACCTATTATCCCTGCGGCCTCAGCCTTGCCGCTTCGTTCAACCGTCAGATTGCTGAGGGAGTCGGCGTGGGAATCGGCAACGACGCCTCGGCGCGCGGCGTGCGCATCATGCTCTGCCCTGGCGTGAACATCTACCGTTCGCCTCTCTGCGGGCGCAACTTCGAGTACTACGGTGAAGACCCGTACCTGGCATCCGAGACTGCGCTGCAGTACATCAACGGCATCCAGAGCAGGAGGGTGGTCGCCACCATCAAGCATTTCGCGCTCAACAACCAGGAGTTCGACAGGCACTGGACGGCTTCGGTCGCCGACGAGCGCACCATGAACGAGATTTATTTTCCCACCTTCCGCAAGGCGGTGGAGCAGGGCCACGTGGGCGCCGTGATGACCAGCTACAATCCGGTCAACGGCTCGCACGCCGCCGAGAACCAGTGGCTGATCCAGCAGCTCCGCAACTGGGGGCACAAGGGCATAGTGATGTCGGACTGGACTTCCACCTACACCACCATCGGCTGCCTTACCGGCGGCCTCGACCTCGAGATGCCCAAGGGCTATGTACTTAATTACGAGGCAGTAAGCGAGCTGGTGAAGAACGGTACCGTAAGCGAGGCGCTCATCAACTCCAAGTGCCGCCACATCCTGCAGGTCTTCTCGGCATACGGACTTCTCGACCAGCCCATGAAGGACGAGAGCATCCCCGAGAACTATCAGCCTTCGCGCGACGCCGCCTACGCCGCAGCGCTCGAGGGTCCGGTGCTGCTTAAGAACGACGGCATACTTCCCGTCAAGCCCAAGCGCAAGAACAATATCGTGGTGCTCGGCCCCAACGCCGACTGCATACCCTTCGGAGGCGGCTCCGGCGCCATGGATCCCATCGAGGGAACCACCACCACCCTGTATCAGGGCCTGGCGGCGCTCGACGCGAAGAAGTACCGCACCACGCTTATGGACTGGAAGCATATCGACGAGGCTGCGCTTGCCAAGGCCACGCTGGTCATCGTATCGGTGGGCTTCAACAACAAGACCGAGAAGGAAGGCTCCGACCGCACCTACTCCCTGCCTTTCGGGCAGAACGATCTGATTGCCAAGGTGGCGTCCATCAACCCCAACGTGCTGGTGGTGGCCAACAGCGGCGGCGAGTTCGACGTCAAGCCCTGGATCGACAAGGTTAAGGGCCTGCTGATGGCATGGTACGGCGGACAGGAGACCGGCCGCGCGCTTGCCGCCGTCATTTCCGGCGCCACGTCGCCTTCGGGCCGTCTGCCGTTCACTTTCTGGGGTTCCGAGGCAAAGAATCCGGTATCGAAGTACTATCACGCCGTGGTGCCTGCCGTCAAGCAGCGCAGCCGCAACCGCGACCCGTATCCCAACGCCGAGTACAAGGAAGGCGTGTTCGTGGGTTACAGGGGTGTTGAGCATTTCGGCGTAAAGCCCATGTTCCCCTTCGGTTTCGGCATGAGTTACGGCACCTTCCAGTATGGCAACGCTTCGGTTGAGGTGCAGCCGCACAGCTACAAGGTGACCTTCACCGTCAAGAACACCTCAAAGGTGCGTGCGGCGGTGGTTCCTCAGGTGTATGTATCGGCTGTAACCCCCAAGCTGCCGCGTCCCGACAAGGAACTCAAGGGGTACGAGAAAGTCTGGCTCGATCCGGGTAAGGAGCAGGTCGTGACCATCACCCTTACTCCCGAGTCCTTCGGCCACTACAGCGTGCAGGAGCACGACTGGGTGGTGGACCAGGGCCCCTACCGCATCCTTATCGGCGACTCCTCGGAGGATATCAAGGCCGAGTTGGCCATAGAGATTTAGCCGGCTGTTTCAGTCGATTTTCCGGACCTCGGTGCCGGTGACGATTTCCGGACCGAACCACTCGTTGAGCGTATCCTCCGCCTTCTGAATGACGGCGGGGGATATGTTTTTGCTGATCTTGTTGTAAACCCAGGCGCCGACGGCGGCGTCGTCGACCATGCCGAGCAGGCCGAAGAGACGGCGGGGGAGCAGGTCGCGGGGCACCGCGATATAGATGATTCCTGCATATAGCAGGGCCTTTTCGGTGACGCTGAGTTTTTCGCTGGTAAGGGTATAGTAGAATATCAGCAGTATGCGGGTGGCTGAGCGGCCTGCCTTCTTGGCAAAGCGAGTGATCCGCAGCCATGCGCTGTCGGAGAACTTCTTCCAGTCGATGCCTTTCAGCTTGTCCACCAGCTGTCCGGCCGGTTTGCCGATAATGGCAAACACCAGAATAATCAGGCAAATAGTTGTTATCATGGTGCAAACATACAAAATAAATTGTAAATTTGGCACTGGAAGAATAGCGCAAACAATAGCCAAGATCATATGAAACGTCGTGATTTTTTGAAAGGTGTTTCCCTGGCGGCGGCCGGCGGAGCACTGATGGGACCTGCAGCCGGAGCGGCAGGCTTTTTCGATTCCCCCCTCGCTTCCTCACTTGCCGACAGTGGCAACATCGAGCCCGTCAGGGGCCTGGCACCCGTCCGTCCCCTGGATCCTGTGGTCAGCAAGCCCGTCAAGGTGATCATCATCGGCTGCGGCAACCGCGGAAGGACCTATTCCGGTTATGCGGAGAGATACCCTGCGGGAATGCAGGTGGTCGGCGTTTCCGATATCCTCGAGCACCGCAAGAATTACATCGGCGACAAGTTCAATGTGCCCGCCGACATGCGTTTCGGGCATTTCCGCGAGGTCTTTGCGTGCGGAAAGAAACTCGCCGACGCCGTGGTGATCGCCACCCCCGACGACCGTCACTACGAGCCCTGCATGAAGGCCCTGGCCCTTGGCTATGACGTGTTGCTGGAAAAGCCTGTGGCTCCGAGCGAGAAGGAGTGCAAGGACATCCTGAAGATGACCAAGAAGACCGGGCGCATAGTGGCTGTCTGCCATGTGCTGCGCTACGCTCCTTATTTCATGGCCCTGAACGAGGTGGTCAAGAGCGGTGTCATCGGCGATGTGGTGAGCATCCAGCACATGGAGCCCATACAGTACGCCCACATGGCGCATTCTTACGTCAGGGGCAATTGGCGCCGCGCCGGCGATACCACTCCGATAATCCTTGCCAAGTCCTGTCACGACCTGGATATACTCCGCTGGATCATCGACAAGCCATGCAAGTCGATTTCCGCCGACGGTTCGCTCCGTTTCTTCAAGGCGGAGAACGCTCCGGAGGGCGCACCGCTGCACTGCACGGAAGGATGCCCCCACCAGAAGGAGTGTCCGTACGATGCGGTGGAGATTTATACCCGCCTCAAGCAGCACCTCGGCGTGTTCGACCTGCAGGGCAGCCGCGACTCCGATCTCATCATGAGCCGCCTGAAGGACCCCCGCTACGACAGCTACGCCCGCTGCGTCTTCCATTGCGACAACGACCAGCCTGACCACTACGTGGCCAACATGGTATTCGGCGACGGCGTCACCGCTTCGTTCACGATGGACGCCTTCACTCCCGTAGGAGGCCGCCGCACCCGCATCATGGGCACGATGGGCTATATCGAAGGCGACATGAAGGAATTCGTGGTGACAGACTTCCTTACCCGCAAGCCCAAGCTGTGGAACATGGAGATAGCCGAGGTGCCCGAGTATGCCAAATCGGGCCACGGCGGCGGTGACTACCGCCTGGTGCGCGACTTCCTGGAGGCCGTTGACCGTCAGGATCCCGGCCACCTCTCCAGCAGCATCGACGTGTCCATCGAGAGCCACGTCATGGGCTTCGCCGCCGAGCGCTCCCGCCGCAGCGGCAAGAAGGAAAAGGTATGAAACGTATCTTGATACTGGTCGCCCTCGCCGTCTGCGTCTGCGCATGCAACGGGACGGATTCCGGCTACGGTTACAGAATCAGGGACAACAGGATAGTCTACAACACTCCTCCGCGTCCGGCGGGGCAGCAGAGCATGCTCGGCTTTGCCTGCGACCCGATAGATACCGTCCGCATCGGCCTGGTCGGCCTTGGCGACCGTGGCTATTCCGCACTGAAACGCCTTCCGATTATCGAATATGCTTCCGTGGTGGCTCTCTGCGACCTCTTTCCCGACCGTGTGGAAAAGTCCCAGGAACGCCTCGAGAAGATGGGCGTACCCCGGGCATTGCACGAATTCTCCGGCGACGACGGCTGGAAATCGCTCTGCGAGCTCGACGACATAGACCTCGTTTATCTGGCCGTTCCCTGGCAGCTGCACACGCCGATGGCGGTATATGCAATGGAGCATGGGAAGCACGTTGCCATCGAGGTGCCTGCCGCCACCACCGTTGAGGAGTGCTGGGCGCTGGTGAACACCTCGGAGCGCACCCGCCGCCACTGTATGATGCTGGAGAACTGCTGCTACGACTTCTTCGAGCTTACCTGCCTGAACATGGCCCAGCAGGGGCTGTTCGGGGAAGTGGTGCACGTGGAAGGCTCGTACTGCCATAATCTCGCCCCCTGGTGGGACGGATATCAGGGCGACTGGCGCATGATCTACAACAGGGACCACCGCGGCGACGTCTATCCCACCCACGGCCTCGGTCCCGTCTGCCAGCTGCTGAATATTCACCGCGGCGACAGGATGGATGTGCTGGTGTCGATGGATACCGATGCGTTCAACGGCCAGGCCAAGGCCGACGAGCGCTACGGGGAGGGGGCGGTTGACTACGCTAACGGCGACCTCACCGCGACGCTCATCCGCACCCGCAAGGGCAAGAGCATACTCATAGAGCACAACGTGGTGGAGCCTCGCCCGTATAACAGGATGTACCAGATCGTGGGTACCAAGGGCTTTGCCAGCAAATATCCCAGGCCGGGCCTGGCGCTCGGCGCCGGCTCTCAGGAAGTCCTCGATTCGGACGACCTGGATGCCGAGAGGTTTTTGAGCGATGCCCAGCGCGATTCCGTGCTGGCGGCATACAAGCATCCCATCGCCAGGGAGATGGAGGACCTTGCCCGCAAGGTCGGCGGCCACGGCGGCATGGACTTCATCATGGATTCGCGCCTCATTTATTGCCTCCACAACGGCCTGCCGCTCGACGAGGATGTGTATGACGCCGCCGAGTGGAGTTCCGTCGTGGAACTATCTGAAGTTTCCATCAGGCACGGTTCTATGCCTGTCGTGATGCCTGACTTCACGCGCGGGGAGTGGGACCGTCTGGACGGCGTACGCTTCGCGGTGAAGTAGGATGCTGCACGCAATCCTCATAATGTGTCTTTTGGCCTTTCCGGATGGAAAGACCTTCAGTATCATGGACTACGGTGCGGTGCGGGACAGCACCGTGCTGCAGACTAAAGCCATCCAGCGTACTATAAATGCGGCGGCGAGGAAGGGCGGCACGGTTGTGATCCCGAAGGGTAAGTTCCGCAGCGGGACCCTGTCCTTCAAGTCCGGAACGCAGGTGCAGCTGGAGAAAGGTGCGGTTCTGCGGGGCAGTGGCTCGGGATCTCTTTTCAATCTTCGCGGACTCGACGGCGTCGAAGTAAGCGGGGGCACGGTAGAGAACGAAGAATGCTCTTCGTTGTTCAGTATCCGCGACAGCCGTCATGTCACCATCAGCGGCTGCCGTATCAGGTCCGGCCGGGATCTCATCTCGCTGAGCGGATCCTGCTCCGACATCGTCGTGCAGGACTGCGACATCAAAGAGGGAAACGGAGAGCTTGCCAGCGGCGGCGACGTCAGCTGGCTGCGTAACAAGATACGCTTCACCTACAATGCCGACGAGGGCAAAGTGGGCCCCTACACCCTTGAGGACCCGCTGTGCTTTGTCGACGGACGCCCGGTACGGACCGGGGCGGAGTGGCGGGAGCGGCGCTCCGAAATCCTCTCGCTGTTCCAGCGCGAGATGTACGGGCGCATGCCTGAACCCTCTCCGGTGTATCTGGATTCGCTGGACGGAGGACCCACCCTGGCTGACTTCGGTGTCCGGAAGCAGGTGCGCATGTGGTTCCGCGAAGACCGCACCGGGCCGAAGATCGACTGGCTCATACTGTATCCTGCCGATGCAAAGGGCCCCGTGCCCGCAATCATGACCCTGAATTTCTACGGCAACCAGACTATCAGGGACGGGAGCGGCGACCTCATGAGCGACTGGCCGCTGGACGTGATCCTGGCACGCGGATTTGCCTTCGTGACCGCATGCTACGGCGACGTTTCGCCCGACCCCGATGACATCGAGCTGCAGGACTCCCAGTCGTGGGGCGGAGTGTTTGAGCTGTGGCCCGACAGCGGCAGGCCGGACGGCCCCAGGGCCATCGGCGCATGGGCATGGGCGCTGATGCGCGGCCTGGACATGCTTTCCGCCGACCCCCGCATCGACGCTTCGAAGGTTGTGGTCACAGGCTCGTCGCGCCTTGGCAAGGCGGCTTTGCTGGCCGGGGCCTTCGACGAGCGCTTCGCCGCCGTGGTGGCCAACCAGACAGGCGGAGGCGGCGTTCCGCTGGCCAAGCGCGACTTCGGCGAGCACGTGCGCTCCGAGTCGGTACGGTTCAGACACTGGTTTTCTCCGGCTTACGCCAAATATGCCGGCTGCGAGGCCGCCACGATGCCTTTCGACCAACATCTGCTGGTGGCGTGCATCGCTCCACGGCCGTTGCTTGTCGAGGGCTTCGACAACCCATGGTTCGACACCCGCGGCGAATTCCTCTGCCTGCAGGCCGCTTCGCCTGTGTGGGAGTTCCTTGGGGCTCCTGGGCTTCCGGCAGTGAACTGGCCGGATGACTACGACACTTCGGCCATCGGGGAGCGCCTAGGCTATGTCCGACGCCCCCGCGGACACGGTTTTGCGGCCATAGACTGGCTCTGGCTGCTCGATTTCGCGCGTATTATAAAATAAGTTGATTTCATTTGATTGTTGCGCTCAAGGCATCCTTCCCGGGGTGCCTTAAATATTTTTGAAAAAAAATTAAAAAAAATTTGCGAGGTTAAAAAAAATGACTACCTTTGCATCCCCTTCCGAAAGGAGGGGGAAAAATAAAGAAAAGTTCATTGACAATACTGAGAGAGATAACGAGGTAAAAAAGAGATTATAGTCTGTAATAATTCGAGTTTTTTCGAGTTGTGGTAAGACTGCAATTTCAAAGGCAAAACGAGTAAAACACAAGAGACGTTAGTCGTCGAATTGTGATTCACAAAGTACGAGAGAAAGAGAACAAGAGCGAACGGAGGATGCCTTGGCTTCCGAAAGCGAAGAAGGACGTGGTAAGCTGCGAAAAGCTCCGGGGATCTGCAAACAGGAATTGATCCGGAGATGTCCGAATGGGGGAACCCGCATGGTTGAAGACCATGTACCAGCATTAGCTGGGGCGAACGCAGGGAACCGAAATACTTTAGGACCTGCAGGAAAAGAACGAAAGAATCTATTCCCAGAGTAGTGGCGATCGAAATGGGAAGAGCCT
>JAEEGL016784348.1_pt1 | contig 17989 bp, 17 predicted proteins | sample 9134231 | NCBI WGS metagenome assembly JAEEGL01 (sample SAMN16246548, study PRJNA631951) | gut metagenome | biome: gut microbiome; feature: rumen; material: fiber-attached | host: Bos | place: Iran: Karaj | collected 2018-10 | reverse complement strand
TCCGACGAGAACGACCGGCGGCTGCTGGAGGGCCAGGTGGACGTGGCCTTCTATTCCCGCCCCTCGGTGGAAAACCCCATGCTCTGCTACGAGCCTCTGGACGAGGAGGAGCTGCTGATCGTCACCTGCAAGGAGCACCCCATCGGCCGCTTTGCCCAGCCCAATCCCGGCGGCTGGCCCATCCTCGATCCGGTCCTGCTGGAAAAGGAGACCCTGATCCTGATGCAGCCGGAGCAGCGGACCCGCCAGATCACCGACGCCCTCTTCCAGGAGCGGAAGCTGCGCTTTGAGAACACGGTCTACACCTCCAACCTCCCGGCCATCATGGGCCTGGTCTCCCGGGGCTACGGGGTCTCCTTCCTCTTCGAGCCCCACCTGCGCCACCGGGCGGAGCGCTTTGAGCTGGACTGCTACTCCATCGGCCGGGGCCGGGTGCTGACGGAATTTGTAGCCGCCTCCCGCAAGGGCAGTTACCTGTCCAGCTATGCCCGGGACTATATCGAACTGGTGCGGCAGCTGCATCGCCTTGACAGCGCCGCAAAACCGAAGCCGTGACCCGGCATGAAAAAGCCGGCGGGGCCGAAAAGCCCCGCCGGCGGTACAAAAAACGACCCTCCCGCAGCCGCAATCGCTGCCGGAGGGTCGTCCATATTTCGTTGAAATCTGATCGCGCGGATCGCAGAGGGTTCCGCGGAACAACGGGATTCCCTGAATCAGCGGGCGAATTCCGCCAGCTTCGCGGTGTCGAGCTTGTCGAAGCGGGCGAGGAAGGGGAAGAGCTCCCGCGCGATGCGCCGGACGCCGCCCACACTGTCGGATTCGATGTTCAGCGGCATCAGCGGATCGTGCAGACTCATCCGCAGCAGGAACCAGCCGTTGCCGTGGTCCCCGTCGAGGTTGACGCGCACGCCCTCATAATTGTTGGGCGCCAGGGTCCAGCCGGGCTGCGCGGCGGCAAAGGCATGAAGCTGCTCCAGAATCTCGCTGGCATAGGGCCGGAAATCCGCCAGCTGCAGATTCATGCGGAACTCGCTGCTCTCCGCGGGCTCCTGGAGGTCGGCGATCAGGGATTGGAGCGAATAGCCCTCCCTGCGGCCCTTGGACAGCTCGATCAACAGCCGCGTGACCAAATACGCGCCGTCGTCCAGGAAGTAGTTTTCCTTCAGCGCGCCGTGCCCGGAGGTCTCCATGGCCAGCTGGCTGTCGTGGCCCTCCGCGTTGAGCCGGATGGACTCGTTGATGACGTTGCGGTAGCCGCGCTTGAAGCGGTGATGCACGCCGCCGTGGGCCGCGATGAAGGCCGCCAGCCCGGTGGAGGTGATGGAATCCGTAACGATGGTCGTGCCGGGATGCTCCCGCAGCAGGATGGCCGCCAGCATGGCGATGATGCGGTTGCGGTTCAGCTCGCTGCCGTCCGCCAGCACCGCGCCCGCCCGATCCACGTCGGTGTCAAAGATGATGCCCAGATCGGCCTTGTTCTGCACGACGGCCTCTGTGATGGCGGCCATGGCTGTCTTGTCCTCGGGATTGGGAATATGATTGGGGAAATGGCCGTCGGGCGTAAGGAAGCGGGAGCCTGTGGTATCCGCGCCCAGGGGCTCCAGTACCTGGGCGGCATAGAAGCCGCCGGCGCCGTTGCCGGCGTCCACCACGATCCGCAGGCCCTCCAGCGGACGCTCAAGACCGGTGGCCTCCCGCACCTTGCGGCACAGGAGCTCGGCGTATACCGGCATAAAGCTGCCGCCGGTCACAGCCGCGGCGGGCAGTCCGGTATGGGCGTCGGAGGCTGCCAGCGTGAGGATCGCCTTGATATCCTGCTTTTCCAGGCCGCCCTTCTGGGTAAAGAACTTGTAGCCGTTGCGGTTGAAGGGCAGATGGCTTGCCGTTACCATCACGGAGGCGTCGAAAGCGAAGCCCTCCGTGACGGTGCTCATGAACATCGCGGGCGTGGAGGCCATGCCCATATCCGTCACCGCGACGCCCTCAGCCGCCAGCGCTTCGCCGATCCAGCCGGAGAGCGCCGGCCCGGTCAGACGGGAATCGCGTCCCACGGCCACGCGCAGCGCGTCCTTCCCCAGACGCTCCCGCAGCCACAGGGCAAAGCCCCGGCCGATATCCCGGCAGGCCTGCTCCGTCAGATTCACATTCTGCCCGGCGATCCCCGCCATTGCCACACCGCGGATGTCGCTGCCGTTTTGTAAGCTGAAATAATCCATGATGATCCCTCCATCGCACATGTTTCCCATATCGAAGCCCCCGGGCGGCCGCCGAAGCGTTCCGCATCCCGCGGCCTGGCTTTTTCCTGAGGCACAGGAACAACTGGTTTCATTTTACCAGTGAAACCCGATAAAGTCAATTGAAAAATCCGGCGGAAGAAATGCGGGAAAGAGCGGGGCCGCCGTCAGGCGTCCCGTTTGAAAAGCTCCCGGAAGTCCGCGGCGGCGAAGATGCTGCAGACCAGCACCACCAGCGCGCAGATCAGGGTCAGCACGGAGGGATAGGCGATCTCGTGGCTCGCGTCAAGGGCGTGCAGGATCAGATCGTAGATCAGGGCAAAGATCATAGCCCAGGCGGTGTAGGTGATGTTCAGCGCCATGGCCTTGGAAGCGCCGATCCTGGCGATGGCCTTGTAGTAGAAGAGATAGGAGAGCGTGGCAAAGAGGCCGGCGATGGCGATGGTGGGCAGAAGCCAGCCGGTGCCCCGGAACAGCCCGGCGGTGAAGGCCCAGGGGCTGAGGCCGCCCTCCCGGAAGCCCATGAGCCCCAGGATGGGAAGCAGCGCCGCCCCATAGAAGATGGCAGAAGTGGTCTGGCGGATCTGGAGGGCGTATTCGTCCGTGACCTCGGGGTCCTTCAGGCACTTGGCCAGGATCACCGCCTCAATGCCCCAGCCGAAGGCGCAGAGCAGGGCGCCGAGAATGCCCAGAAGATAGTTCTTCGGGGCCAGCTCCGTGGAATAGCTCAGACCGTAGACCCCCAGAATGGTCAGGGCCAGGAAGAGCCACTGATACCACTTCATCTTTTCCTTCAGGAAGATGCAGGCCAGCACGCTGCCGATGGCGGGGAAGATGGCGCTGGCAATGGCTGCGATGGAGGCGCCCATGTAGGTCACAGCCATGACGTAGCCGGTCATGCCCACAGGCCCGCCGATGATGGCCGCGATGACCACCCATTTGCCGCTCCTGGTCCTGAACAGGGCGTGAAAGACGCCGCCCAGCTTGCCCCGGGCTCCGTTATAGATCCAGGAGAAAACGGCGGAACAGGCGTCGTGCAGGAAGGTGCTGATGAAGGGCGCGAGGAAGATCGCTTCGCCCAGGCTGTTGACCAGGGGGCTCATGGCCAGGGCGATGCCGATGATTACTGTTTCGAGGGCCCAGGTGACGGCCGCGAGAATCCCGGAAAGCATATCCCTTCGCCTCCCCTTACAGCGCTTCGTAGGCCGTGATGTTGTTCTTCATCCGCGCATAACGCTCGCAGGCCCAGTCCTCCATGGACTGGCCGTCGAAGGGCACCCGGGTCTTGGCCCAGAGGGTCCAGAGGAAGTCCACATAGAGCTTGCTGGCCAGGAAGTGCCGTCTGTGGTCCACAGAGGGCTCGCGTTCCAGATAGGAGCGCAGCAGCAGCTCGTCCCAGACTTCGTCGAAGCCGGCCTCGATGGAGAGGTCCGCCAGATCCCACATGCCGTCGTTCATCCCGGCGTATTCCCAGTCGATGAGATAGAGCCGCTTCCCGTCGCCCTCCACCCAGTTCTCGCAGAGGGGGTCGTTGTGGCAGGGCACGAGATGGGGCGGGATCACGGCGTCCACCTGGGCCTTGATCGCCATCACTTTGGCCTTCTGCTCTTCGTAGTCCCCGAACATGGGCACCTTCTGATCGCGGATGATCTTTTCGTAGGTGGCCGCCATTTGGAAGACCTCGAAGGGGACGCCGGTGTCCGCGCCGCAGCTGTGGATGGTGCGGAAGATCGCCGCAGCCTTCCGGACCCGGTCCTCGTCGTGGAAGGCGGCGGCGGACAGGGTGACCGCGTGCTTCACGTACTCCGTGACCTTGGACCCGTCCGGGCCGAAGTAGAGCATCCGGGCGTCGATGCCCAGGCGGCAGGCCAGCTCCGTGCTCTTCCGCTCGTCCTCCCGGACGATCATCTCCTCGGTGCCCTCGCCGGGAATACGGATCACATACTCCCGGTCGTCGTCCAGAATCACATGGTAGCTGTGGTTGGTCAGACCGCCCATGCGGGCCAGGGATTTACAGGATTCCGCTCCGACCACCTCGCGGAGCAGCTTCATAATTTGCGGGATATCCCGTTCTGCGATACTTCCCATTATCAGATCTCCTTTATCATCTTGGTTTCGTATGCGTAGTCATATTCTTTTCCGCAGGCCAGGAAGCGGATCCCGGCCGCCGCGTTGTCGTCCGCCCGGAGAGGGCGGACTTTTTGAATGTCCGCTTCCGTGCAGCCGAGCTGAGCTGCGACGGAGCGCAGGATTTGCGAGCGGGTGTCGCCCACATAGCTGGGGTCGAAGACCCGCAGCTCGTCCAGGGTGTCGAATTCAAAAATGACATTCTCCGGATAGCGGCGGATCTTCATCTTCAGCTGATCCAGGTGCTCCATGAAGATGGATTCCCAGAGCTGGTCCGCGGTCCGGGGCAGGGTGTAGATCCGCTCCAGGATCTCCAGAAAGCGGCGGCTGAAGGCTGCGCTCCAGAAGGTATGGCCCAGCATGTACCAGGCGTTCCGGCCGCCCACGGTGACGGAGTCGATGTAACCATCCGCCCCCTCGGTCATGCACCATTCCCGGGTCTCGCCCGGGGCGTAGACGGCGGCGTAATAGGCGTCCTCCGCCTCCGGGGTGAAGGGATTCTTGGAGAAATAGTTGTCCGCGGAGCAGACGTAGCTGTTCCGCAGAAAAGCGCGTGCCGCCCAAATGCTGGAGTTGTTGTTTCTCGTGAGGTAATCCGGGTTGTGCACGAGGCGGACGCCAAGACGGTCAGCCAGATATCGGAACTGTTCCGCCTTGTAGCCGGTGACCACAATGATCTCCGGGATCCCGGCCTCCCGCAGCTGCCGGATCTGCCGCTCGATGAGCACCTCGCCCCGGACCTCGATCAGCGCCTTCGGGCGCTCGTAGGACAGGGGGGCAAAGCGGCTGGAGGTCCCGGCTGCCATAATGATCGCGTTGTCGGCTTGATACTGCATGACTTCTCCTCCTGTCGGCGCCGCCCTTGGGGCGGCGCTCCGTTTGTTACGGCATTTGATGCGCCTGCAGAACGGTGGGCTCCTCGATGAAGCGCCAATCGTTCCGGTCCCGGATGTCGCTCCTTACCACAGCCCAGGGGCAGGGCAGGAAGGTGTTGCCGTTGTTGAATTCAGTATCCCAGCCCGTGTGATAGCTGACGATAAACTGATCGTGCGCCGTCTTCTCGCTGCTGTTGATCGCCTTGCCGGTAAAGGGATTGACGGGATTGTCAACCGTGCCGTCAAAGGCGATGGTCGGCACGTCGGCATTGGTCATGAATTCGTCGCTGGTGGTAAAGCCGTGGGCGCCGAAGTCCTTGACCATGAGCAGGGGGAAGAAATTGCCGATGTCCATATAGTGCCCTCCCACATAGCGGTATTCCGGGTGGAGGAAGCACTCGGTCTGATACAGGTAATAGCCGTGATCGGCCGCCAGGATGATCTTCGTGTTGTCATAGACCCCCGCTTCCTTCAGATAGTCCAGCCAGGCTGCCAGCTGCAGCATCGTCGCCATGTTGGTCTGGTAGTGCGTCATCTGCCGCAGGTCATGGACCTTCAGGGTCTCTCCGTCCACGGTAAAGCGGTCCCAATGCGCCGCGTCATATGCCCGGTTGTCCACTTGGGCGGCGGGAAGGTACTCCGGCTCCTGGAGCAGCATCGGCTCGTGGGGCAGGTCGTTGTAGAAAAAGAGAAAATGCTTTTTCTCCTCCCCGGTGATCCGGGTCATGGTCTTCAGATTTGCCAGGGCTTCGTAGGAATCCAGGAAGCTCTTGTTGATCCCGGCGGCGGTGGAGATGCTTTCGGTGATCTGGGAGGAGGCCGGCTCCTCCGCGGCCCGGGCAGCCCGGTGGTAATTGCCCCCGTCGTAAAGGGCGGGCTGCAGGGCCACGGGCAGAGCTTTCATCAGGGAGAAGCAGAAAAAATTGCGCTTGTTGTTTTCCGCCGCCTGTTCCTTGGCCGTCGTGTCGCTGAAAAAGCCCTTTGTCAGGTATTTGTGGATCTCCGGGTACTCGTCATAGATGGAAAGGTCCGGGATCCAGCGGTAGTTGGCGTAGGGCGCGTCGCACACCGTCACGTCGAAGTCGTTTTGCGCGAAGAGGACCGGCATGACCTTCAGGGATTCGTTGTGCTTGTCCACCAGCCGCTCGTCGCTGCGTTTGTTCAGCTCCACGGGGGTGTATTCGTAGCCGCCCATGAGAGCCGGCGCGGCAAAGTTGGTGTGCCCGCCGTAGGAAATCACGTTGGAATAATAGGTGAAGCCGTCGAAGGACTCCTTCAGCTCCGGCTTTTCGTTCACCAGAAAGGGCAGATCCTCGCCCAGGGCCCGGTCCAGGAAGAGTACCACCACATTCTGCTGGGTGGTGCTCAGCGTGAAGGAGGGCGCAGTCCCGCTCTCGTTGTGCCAGATCCCGCTCACGGAGCTTGCGGTCTTCGCCGTGTTGACTCCGGACAGACCGGTGATCGCCAGCGTCAGGGCCGCCAGCACAAGCCCCAGCTTTTTGGGCCATTTTCCCGCCAGCAGGACTGCGCCTGCGGCCACGGCCGCCGCCACAAGCAGATTGGTCCAGATCTCGGCGGCGGAGAATATCATGCCGTTCTCAAATTGGAGCGTATTGGAGAGAATGCCGAGATTTGTGCCAAAGAACAGATAGTCCGTCACCCCCACCGCGCAGCCCGCGCAGGCTGCCCGCTCGAAGATCACTTTTCCGCGGGGACTGGCCAGCCAGTAGAAGACCCCCAGCCACAGCAGGAAGCTGCCGGCAGCCAGGGCAGCCGCGCTGACGATAAACCACACGGGATTGAAGAAATACGCCGCGTCCACATATTCGTCCGGGCTGGCCGCGATATAGGTGGAGGGGATCAGCAACCCGGTCAGCACCGTGAGGAAGGCGGCGGCCGTCAGGAACAGTCTGCGGTTCGGCCGGGCACGCCGCATGGCGGCCTCCCGGCGCTGACGGCGTTTTTCGGAATGCCGCACAGCGGGAAGCAGCTTACAGCAGATGTTTTTCCCCAGGGAGAAGAGATTGTTCAAGGTCCAGTAGAACACCAGACCGGAGGGGGAGTCGTAGAGGAACCAGAGAAAAAACAGGGCCATGGCGTAGAGCTGGATCTTGGTCTTCAAGGGGAAGCCCCGCAGATAAATGGCGCTGGAAATGAAGTTGATGCCGGTCATCAGCAGCGGCAGAAGATTGACCTGGCGCCCAAAGAGGCTGAGCAGCCGGTCCGGCGCGCCCAGGTCCGCGATGGGACCGAAGGACATGCCCTGCAGCAGCTCCAGCTGCGACAGGAACTGATAGGCCGCCATGAAGAAGGGGATCTCCAGCAGCAGGGACACGGAGCCCCGGAAGGCGTTGGTGGGCGAATAGTTGTTTTGCCGGTAGTAGGTCTGGAGCATCATCATCCGCTCGTTGCCGGAGAAGGTCTTCTTGATGTGGGCTATGCCCTCGTGGAGCCTCGCCTCCGTGTCTCGGGCCTGCTCCTGCATGGCGTCGGCCCGGCGGTAGAGGGGGAGCACCAGCACGTTCATCGCCAGGCTCAGGAAGATAATGGCAAGGCCGGGGCTGCTGACAAAGCCGTAGGCCACATGGAAGATCGTCTCGAAGAGGAGCTTCAGCGGTCCCAGGAAGAAGGTTCCGAGTATGGAGAAAAACGTCATGTCTGCTGCGCCTCCTTTTCCCGGGTCAGCCGCTCATAGCACTCGCACAGGTAATCCGCGGTCCGGACCGCCCCTTCGCCGGCCATTTTCCAGGTCTCGTCCTTGACGGCCTGCCGGCCCTCGACGAAGCGGGGATCGCTGAGGCAGCGGTCGATGAGGGCCTTCAGGTCCTCCATGTTCTCCTCTGTCAGGGCCAGACCCAGCCGTGGCAGGGCCGTGGCGGTCCAGAGGGTGTGGTCCTTCAGCCACCAGGCGTCGTAGGGCGCCAGGTCGATGTCGGGATCCGTGTAGATCACCGGCTTGTCGTAGACCAGGGTAAAATCAAAGATCACGCCGGAGAAGTCCGAAACCAGAATGTCGCTGCGGCGCAGCACCTCGAAGTTGTCCCGGTCCCGGTTCCATTCCAGCCGCCCGGAGTCGGGATATTTCGCCATGAGCCCCTCCACCAGCTCCTTCTCCACGGTGAAGGAATGGGGATGGGGCCGGATGATCAGATGATAGCCCGTGGCCAGCAGGACCTCGATGATCCGGGCTCCATACACGCCCAGCAGGGCGCTTTTGCCCCAGGAGGGGGCCAGCAGCACCGTCCGGGGATGCTCCGGCGCCGGGCCCTCCCGCCGCAGCCGCTCCGCCATCTCGTCCATGTAGGGGATGCCGATGAAGCGAAGCTCCTTTTCCGGCAGCTTCCGCAGGCGCTCCAGAGCCCGGATGTCCTCCGCCTGATACCCACCGGACAGCAGCACCGCGTCGTAGTAGTCGACGCCGAACATGCGGTAGAGGATGATCTCGCTGGCTGCGTGGGGGATGTGGACATACCAGCCCACGCCGGGGGAGCGTTTCCACTGATAGACGTCCAGTCCCGGGGTGGTGGAGAGCAGAACCGTGGCCTTGAGGCTGTTCAGCCGGGTAAAGACCTTGTTTCCCGGCCCGATGTATTCCGCCGTCACATGCTCCAGGCCGCAGTGGAAGACGGGGTCGTCCTCCGAGGCGGCGAGATAGCGCACCGGCTTGCCCCTGGCGTCCATCTCCCGGAGCACCGGCTCATAGACGTTGAAATACCGTTTGTTGTCGGAAAAAACGGCAAAGGGTACGGATTGGGCGTCGCTTTTGGCCTTTCCGCCGCCGATTTTCAGCCTTATCTTCATGAAGCGTGCGCGCAGGGCATAGACGGCGGCGCCGGCAATGCCGATCAGCACGGTGACCAGCATGCTTCCCGTTCCGGGATCGATATATAACAGCATGAGCGGAGGTCCTTTCTGTCTTGCGCCTGTGAGGGCGCGGGGTTGCGGCTTCCCGATCGGGATCCCGGGAGGAGGGCCGCAAGGGAGTATCCGGGCGCGGCTTTTCCAAGAACACAATTATACATGAAAAACTCCCGTTTTGCAAGATGAAAAAAAGGCGGTCGATCCTTGCGCCGCAGGGATCAACGGAGCCGCGTAAGGCGCCGCCCCGGGGCCGATCAGACGAGGCGTTTTTCGTCCAGCTGCTTGAGATAGCGCCAGAGGGTGCTGCGGCGGATGCCCAGCTGGGCGGCGGCCTTGGACTGATTCCCGCCGTTGTCCTCCAGGCCCTGGGAGCCGACGCCCTCTCCATCGTCACCCCCTACTTCGCCGCCGCCTCCCAGAAGGAGCTCTACGACCACTACACCGCGGTGGCGAAGGCCGTGGACCTGCCCATCATCCTGTATAACATCCCGCCCCGCACCGGCAACAGGCTGCTGCCGGAGACCGTCCGGGACCTCTGCCGCGACGTGGACAACATCATCGGCGCCAAGGACTCCAGCGGCGACCTGGAGAACCTCAAGGCCTACATCCGTCTGACCCGGGAGCTTGACAAGGAGGTGGCGATCCTGGCCGGCAACGACGGCGCGATCCTGACCTGCCTGAAGGAAGGCGGCGCCGGCGGCATCGCGGGCAGAGCCAACATCTGGCCGAACGCCCTGGCCTCCATCTACGACCGCTTCGTTGCGGGAGACTTGGAGGGCGCGCAGCAGGCCCAGGACGCCATCGCCGCCCTGCAGACCGTGTTCCGCTTCGGCAATCCCAACACCATCATCAAACAGGCCGTCGCCCTGCTGGGGTATCCGGTGGGCAAGTGCCGCGCCCCCTTCCATTACGTTCCCGAAGAGGGCATCGCCGCATTGAAGCAGGTCCTGGCGGAGGTTGCCGCCAAGGGTCTGTGCTGAGAAAAGGAGGACGCGAAATGAGCAGCAAACCCATCATCGGCATCACCATGGGCGATCCCGCGGGCAACGGCCCGGAGATCACCGTCAAGGCCCTCTGCCATCCGGAGCTCTACGAGCAGTGCCGTCCCATCGTGGTGGGCGACGCGAAAATGCTGGGGCAGGCCAAGCGCTTCGTGGACCGGGAGGACGTGGAGATCCACGTCTGTGAGAAGGTCGCCGACGCGAAGTTCACCCCCGGCGTCATCGACGTGCTCCACCTGGACCTGATCGAGGACGTCAGGAGCTTCCCCATCGGCAAGGTCAGCGTGGAGGGCGGCAATGCGGCCTTCCAGTGCGTCCGCAAGGTCATAGAGCTGGCCCTGGCCGGCGAGGTGGACGCCACCTGCACCAACGCCCTGAACAAAGAGGCCATGCTGTCTTTGCTTACGCCGCTTCTGTTTGGAAAGGCTTTTCTTGTTCTGCCATCATCGTCTCGGGAAGCTCGTCGATCAGTCCGATGTCGCGGTAGTAGATCCGAATCTCCTGTGGTGCGTTCCGGTCATAGCGCTTTGCCCGTTCTCCTACCTCCACTCGCTGGATGAAGGTGTGCAGGATTTCACAGGTGAGCGCCGGGATCTCCGTGAACTTTCTTGCGTTCTCCAGAAAGCGGCTGACGTTTCCGATGGATCCTTCAGCTTTTGTAGCTGGTCCTTCACTTTCGGAAGCGCCCCGTCGAGCTCTGCCTGCTCTTTCGTGTAGTCCCGCGAGAGGAGCCTGTACCACATATTGCATACAAAATCATTATAGTTTTCAAAAGCCAAAACAGCGGGACGCCGGGTGTTCAGTCCGACGTCCCGCTTGGGGCTTCATGGCTTAGAGGGAGCTGCCTTCTTCGGCGGTGGGTTCCGCGGATTTGCTGTCGGCGCCGTGCTTACGGCCGCCGTTGTTTTCGACTTCCGGTGCGGCTTCGTCGGTTCCGGAACCGCGGGAGCCGTGCCTGCCGCTTCCGTGACGGGGGCCGCGGCCGGCGGTTTCGATGCCGTTCTCCGAGCTCTCAGCGGATTTGTTGATCCGCTCCTTGCGCTCGGCCTTTGCCGTCTCATGCGCGGCGGCGTCCTCCGTGGCCTTATCCAGGATCTCGCCGGTCACGGCGTCGATCTTGTAACGGTACCACAGATCCCCGGAGCTGAAGCTCACCCGGTAGACGACGGTGCCGTCCTCCAGCTTGGTGACGCGGGCTTTGACCTTGCCGACATCCTCCGCACTCACACCGGCGTCGGCCAGGGCGGTTTCCTAGGCGACGTCCTTGCCAACCGCGTTTTCCGGCTCGGCAACCTTGTTCTTGTGGCTGTGCTTTCCGCGGCAGGGCTTAGCTGCGCTGCCTTCCGTCGTTGTTTCCGCCTCGGGTTCTGTGTTCTCTGCTGCGAAGGCGGTGACGCTCATGGCCCCGACCGTCAGAACGGCGGCCAGCAGCAGAGCGATCCATCTTTTGTGTTTCAACTTGCATCACTCCTTAATTGAAATTATATTTCCGTCGCTGTACAGCGTGACAGACTGGTTTCTTGTGAGCAGTACCCGGATTCCGGCTTTTTCCAAGGCTCCGACCACAGTATCGCTCTCCGGTTCTTCCTCCGAGGACGTAATGACCGCGTAAGTCGGTTTGGTCGAGGCAAGCAGGTCATCCAGCAGAGGTTCGTCCCTGCCGTGGTGGGGAAGCTTCAGGACGTCAAAGCTCGTCGTATTCGTATCGAGGAATTCCGAAAGACGCAGGGTCTGGGCGTCCCCTGCAAACAGAAAGCGATTCTCTCCATGCTGTACGGAAACGATCAGCGAAGAGTTGTTGCTGCTGTCCTCATCGTATTCCGTTTGCCTGGGCGGGTCGACGGTATAGCTTACACCGCCCAGGGTAAATACATACATTTCCCGCAGCGTGACGGGCTCGATCCCGGCATTGACCAGGGCCTCGACATAGTTTTCGTATTCATCGCTGTCCTTGGGCTGGTTGCTCTGCAATACCTTGCCCACGGGGATGCTGTTCAATACCTTCGCGGCCCCGCCGACGTGGTCTTTGTCAAAGTGGGTAATAATCAGATAGTCTATCTGTTCGATCCTCTTTTCCTCAAGATACGCGAGGATCGTCTTGCCGAAGCCTTTTTCTCCGGTGTCGATCAGAACAGCGCTGTTCTCTGTGGTCAGCAGGATCGCGTCCGCCGCGCCGGCGTCGAAGAAGTGCACCTCCAGATCCGATCCTTCTGCAGACGCCGGTGCGGTTTCTGTGACGTCGCCCGCGCAGCCCGTCAGCAGCAGGGCGGCAGCCAGCAGCAGGACCGCCAGCCTTTTGAGTCTGTTCATAGGGCCTCCTTCGTCACGGGCTTGCCGCAGACGATATTCAGGTTGCCGTTGCGGGTACGCAGCGCATCGAGGAAGGTCTTGGTCCCGCTTGTGTCCTTGAGTACGATCTTATAACTCAGCTCATAAAGCGTGCCCATGTTTGTGGTCTTGACGCGGTCAAGCTCCGCGCTGCGGGTGTACTGTTGGAAAAGATCGTCGAAGAGACCGTCGTAATCCAGATTCTCTGCAATGGTGATTTTGAGCTCACGTTCTTCGTCCACGCCCGCACCGAAGCCGGTCAGGGTCAGAAGCAGCATTACTGCCGCGATAATGGTGAAGAACACCGCGGCGATTGCCACGTAGCCCATGCCGGTAGCAAGGCCGATGGCAGTCGCCAGGAAAACCAGGCCGATCTCCTTGGCGCTGCCGGGAGCGCTCCGGAAGCGGATCAGGCCGAAGGCGCCGGCCACTGCCACACCCGCGCCGATGTTGCCGTTGACCAGCATGATGATGAGCTGGACCATAGCGGGCAGCAAGGCCAGGGTCACGACGAAGCTGCGGGAATATTTGGACTTGTACATGCCGAGCAGAGCCGCGCCGAGTCCCAGCACAAGCGAAACCGCTGTGCAGATGAAGAATGCGGATACGGTGATTTCCGTTCCGGTGATGATCGAGCTAAGCACTGAGAACAACCTCCTTTTTCACTTCGGCGGATCGTCCGCCGAGCACGAATTCTTTGTAATAGGTTCCATACTTGGAGAAGGACGTGGGGAAGATCCCGTTCTCCGAGAGCAGCCGGGCCAGCCACAGCGGCGCGGCGCCGGGGATCTTGATCTCCATCAGGATTTGATCGGTCTCCAGAAGCGGGAGCCCGTGATCGCCGGAGCGCAGGTCCAGATCGTTGGACCGGACCCGGATGTCTGTGTCAAAGGTGATTCGCAGCTCGCCGCCGTCCGCCGCCGCGTACGCCTCCCGATCATAGGCGAGAAAGACCTTCGGCTCCGGGCGGTAGTATTGCAGGAACCAGTCGATCTCCCGGCTGATCTGGCTGCCGTCACCAGACCTCCTGCCGCCGAGCCAGCGGGCAGCGTCCATGGCCTGCAGGGTGACGCGGCGCTTGTAGACGACCCCATCGTACTTCTTCTTGATCTCCACGAAGGCCGGGTCCCTGCTGCCGGGCACGCCGTAGCTGCGCAGCCGCAGCTTTTCCTTGTAGACCGGCTTCTCCAGCGACGCGCGGATCAGGTCGTAGTGTTCCGTATCAAAATAGATGTTGCAGATGGTGTAGTTGGGATGTTCGTCCGGTTTCATCCAGGACGCCATGCCGCGCTTCACAGCGGCGTATTGCTCCGGGGTGAGCAGGTATTTCTTCTCATAGCGCCGGAAGCAGCTTTGCAGTTCACTCATGTCGATTGCCTCCTTTCGGTCTGTGATCGCGCTTGCTTCATCTGCCCGAATCATAGCACGGGACGGAGGCGGAAATCTCCGAGAAACAGATGCGAAATTTACGAAAAACATACGAAAGTCTTCGTATGGATTGCGGCAGCTTCCGGCGCTGTTTTGCGTTGACTTTCGCGACGGAAACCTGTTATAATGGAGAAAAACAGGGAAATCGAGGATGAATAAAATGGATTCATTAAAAAAGCGCATCTACGTCGCGGACGATGACGACAACATCCGCCAGGTGGTCAGGACCTTTTTGTCCAGCGACGGGCATGAGGTGGAGGACTTCCCCACCGGGGAGCTGCTGCTGGAGCGCTTCCGGCAGGCGCCCTGCGATCTGGCAATCCTGGACGTGATGATGCCGGGCCGGGACGGTTTCGCCGTCTGCACCGAGCTCCGCAAGCTCAGCACGGTACCGATCATCATGCTCACCGCCCGGGATTCGGAAAACGACTTTGCCATGGGCCTGGGCCTCGGCAGCGACGATTACATCACCAAGCCCTTCTCCGCCATGGCCCTGCTGATGCGGGTCCGCGCCATCTTCCGGCGGATCGACTTTGAGAGTCAGAAGCATGAAGCGCCCGCGCCTGCGGCGGTTTCCGTCGGAAAGCTGCGGCTGGACGAGGACAGGCGGCGCATCCTCTCGGAGGGCAAGCCCCTGGCCCTGACGCCCACGGAGTACGAGGTTTTGAAGTATCTGATGCTCCACGCGGACCAGGCGGTCTCTCGCGAGGAGCTGCTGAACACGGTCTGGGGCTTTGAGTCCGTGGTGGAGACCCGGGCCACCGATGATACCGTGCGGCGTCTGCGGCAGAAGCTGGGCGAAAGCTCCGTCAATATCGCCGCCGTCTGGGGCTACGGGTTCCGACTGGAGGAGACGAAATGAAGAAGCAAAAGCACATCCGGACGCGGCTGACCTTCACCCTGATCGGCCTGACCTGCGCCATCCTGCTGGCGGTGATGCTGGCCTTCAACATCGCGGTGCAGAGCTATATCCGCTCCCGGGTCTCCACGCAGCTGGGCGAGGTCACGCAGAGCATCTCCGAAGACCGGCGCGAGGGCGGGCACGGTCCGAAGGGAGACAAGCACTTTGACGAAAAACCAGATCGCGTGACCGGCGCGGAATACAGCGCCGCGGTGCTGACGGAGGACGGATCTCTGAAAAAGGTCCTGTACGGAAACGAGGCGACGGCAAACGAGTTGGCCTGCTACGTCCGTGACCACGATCTGTCTGCAGGCATAGAGAGCAAGGTCGTGTCTCTGGACAACGCAACATATACCATCTCCATTCAGACAGACCCGGTAGAGGCCGACAGCCTCCTGTTGATTTACGCCGACGTGAGCTCCATCACGGCCTTTTCCCAGCGGGTGAATCTCATTCTTTTGATTGTCATCGGCGCGGCCATCCTGATTTCCGTGCTGCTGAGCCGCCGTTTCGCCAAATCCTTTGCAAAGCCGGCGCAGACCCTCTCTGACTTCGCCTCCGAGATCGGCGGCGGGAAGCTGGAGCCCCGGGAGCTGAGCTTCCGGGACGCGGAATTTCAACAGCTGGCCGATTCCATGAACGGCATGGTCCGGGAGCTCAATGACGCGAAGCAGAAGCAGGAGACCTTCTTTCAGAACGTCTCCCACGAGCTGCGCACGCCCCTGACCTCCATCCGCGGCAACGCGGAGGGCATCGTTTACGGGGTAATCGAACCCCAAAAGGCGGGGCGGGTCATCCTCTCCGAATCCGACAAGCTTACCGGAATGGTGGAGGACATCCTGTATCTGTCCCGTATGGGCAGGGGCAGACCGGAGGGCAGCGTGGAGCCCATCGACCTGCGGGAGGTCCTTTCCCTCTGCGTCTCCGAGCAGCACACGGAGGCGGAGAAGAAGGGCTTGTCCTTCTCCTTTGATTTTGACGAAGCCCCCGTGATGCTGGCGATCCGGGAGCAGGACGCCCAGCGGCTCTTCGGCAACCTGATCTCCAACGCGGTGCGCTACGCGCGCAAAGAGATCCGCCTGAGCTGCCGCAGCAGCGAAGAAGGCGCGGTCGTCCGGGTGGCCGACGACGGCCCCGGCGTGGCGGAGGAGGATCTGCCCCGCGTGTTCGAGCGCTTCTATAAAGGAAAGGACGGAAAGCACGGCATCGGCCTGGCCATCGCCCGGTCTGTCGCGGAGGCCTATCGCGGAACCCTGACCGCAAAGAATGAGAACGGCGCGGTATTTACGGCAGTATTCCCCCTGTAGCGCGGGCAATCTGCCCGCAATCCCACGTAAAAAACGGAACACACGAAATCCCGCCGACAAGCGGGATTTCGTGTGTTCTGCGTATTTTCTGCTTTTGTTTTTCGGAGATTTCTTCGTTTTCCCATGCTACAATGACGCCAGAAATCAAACATGAATGGAGGCAAGCAACATGAAAACTCTGAAAAACAAAACTCCCATCCTTCTCGCACTGCTCCTGACGCTCTCCCTGCTCCTGGCCGCCTGCGGCACGGCGGCGAGCCAGACGGCGGCTGCCGGGAACACGGCGCAAAGCCTCTCCTCTGCAAATTCGGGCGGCGCCGCAAGCCTCACCGCCCTTTCCGCGGACAGCGCCTGGGACGCCGCTGCGGGCTCCGCAAACAGCGACAGCGACGCCTACGGCGAGGCCTTCTCCAAGCGGGACCTCTCCGGGGATTATGATACCGCCGAAGCTGTGCCGATCAGCCTGAACGGCGCGACCGCCGCGGCCTCCTCTGAGGCCGTGCAGATCAACGGCGGCACCGTGACCATCACCGCCGCGGGGACCTACATCCTCTCTGGCTCCCTGGACGACGGCAGCGTTATTGTGGACGCGACGAAGGACGACAAGATCCAGCTGGTGCTGAACGGCGTGAGCATCCAGTCCTCTGACTACGCGGCCATCTACGTCAAGCAGGCGGACAAGGTCTTCGTCACCCTGGCGGACGGGACCGTGAATACTCTGACCAACGGCGGGAGCTATACCCAGACCGATGAAAACGAGGTGGACGCGGTCATCTTCGCCAAGGACGACATCACCTTCAACGGGACCGGCACCCTCCGCATCACCGCGAAGGCCGGCAGCGGCGTCGTCGGCAAGGATGAGGTGACGATTACTGCGGGCGTTTATGAGATCACAGCAAGCGAGCACGCGATCCGGGCCAAGGACAGTCTGGCCATCGCCGACGGCAGCTTCACGCTGTACGCACAGGAGGACGGCCTGCACGCCGAGAACGGCGACGACGAGAGCCTGGGCAACATCTACATCGCCGGCGGCAGCTTCGTGATCCAGGTCAGGGACGACGGGATCCACGCCAACACCCTGCTGCAGATCGACGGCGGCACGTTTGACATTACCGCGGCCGAGGGCCTGGAAGCCACCTACGTTCAGATCAATGACGGAACGATCCAGATCAGCGCTTCGGACGACGGCATCAACGCCGCCCGGAAGTCCTCCCTCTACACCCCCACCGTGGAGATCAACGGCGGCGAGATCACCATCTCCATGGGCGCCGGCGACACCGACGGCGTGGACTCCAACGGCAACATCATCATCAACGGCGGCACCATCAGCGTCACCGGCCAGTCCAGCTTCGACTACGACGGCACCGCCCAGCTCAACGGCGGCACCATCCTCGTCAACGGCCAGCAGGTGGATTCCATCCCCAACCAGATGTTGGGCGGCGGCATGGGCGGCTTCGGCGGCATGGGCGGCGGCAGACGCCGGTAATACAGAAATACCAGTTGCCGTATAGGATACCGTCCATACCCTAACGTATCACTGATCGCTGAAGCCCTGCAGTCGCCAGCACTCTCTGGGAGTCAGCTTTCGGATGACGCCGTAATGGGTTTCCCCGCTGGCGTCCGTGACGATCAGCACGAACTTGCCGTTGAACTCGCCCTCCCGAATCTCCTGGAAGACCCCGGAGCGTTCTCTGGGGTGGGAGCCGATCCCAGCGTCCTGCCTGGTGGTAACACAGCGGGCAATGTCCGTAAAGGCCGGATTTGCATTGAGATCCACAAAGCAGGCTTCTGGTTATCGGCTTAACTCAGCAAGGCACAAGATTTAGTTGCAGGAGGAAACGGCAAGGACCAAGCGGTCAAAGATCTGCCCGTGAAAGCTCCTGCGGTTGAACCTGTAGCAGAACTCGCTGAGATAAGACTGCAAGTA
>JAEEGL015657148.1_pt1 | contig 17990 bp, 7 predicted proteins | sample 9134231 | NCBI WGS metagenome assembly JAEEGL01 (sample SAMN16246548, study PRJNA631951) | gut metagenome | biome: gut microbiome; feature: rumen; material: fiber-attached | host: Bos | place: Iran: Karaj | collected 2018-10 | reverse complement strand
GCTGGTGTTCGCCAGTTATTAGCACGATGTCATTTTTCGTCGCCGCATTGAGTGCCTGCTGTATTCGTTCTGTGTCGTTGCCTGTGAATTGTTCTGGCGTAAGTATCATTTTAAATTGCTCCTGTTTTATCCTGGCAGGAATATGCTGTGGTATTTCCTATGGTAATGTAACTGTCGCATCTGACCAGTTGCTACAGTCTGTTTTTTCCTGTTGCTTTAATATATTGTCGTGCCTGAGAAAATGAAGATGTTTCTTCATATTTTCGCAGGGAACAACTTGATTTGCGTGGAGACAGCGGGAGAATTCATTCAGGCAGATAGCGTCCGCCAGTGGTCCAGAGAATGTGCAGTATATTGGCTGGATTTAGTCCAAATGTCTTGCAGTAATCCGAGTTCAATACCATTTCTGGCCCTGCAAAACCAGCCGCTGCGGATGCCTCTATTTTAAGTTGTTCAGTTTCACGGGTAATATGCTGGTATTCCGTTAGAGTTTCGTCCTTGACTGTGAAGCAGCCGCTGACCATGTTGTGGATGATACGTCCCACAAACGCCGAAGGACGCCCCACCGCCAGGCCATCTGCCAGCGTCTGATTGGTCAAGCCGATGTCATACACGCTGATTTTGTCATGCTTGCCGCTGATGAGGCCAAGTGTCATGCAAGGGGCTTCCACAGGTTCTGCAAAGAAGCAGTGCACGGCATTCCCGAATATAGTCTTGAGACCAAAGCAGATGCCGCCAGGTGCACCGCCTACGCCGCATGGAAGATACACGAAAAGTGGATGCTTCGCATCGGGCGTGATGCCGCGCAGTCGCAGTTGGTCTCGCAGGCGGAACGCCGCCGTCGAATAACCAAGAAACAATTCAGGAGAATTCTCGTCATCCACAAAATATGAGTAGGGATCTGCCTCTGCCTCCTTGCGTCCCTGCGCTACAGCGCTGGAATAATCGCCTGAGTACTCGATTACCTCCACGCCACGTGACCGCAGCAGTTGCTTCTTCCACTCCTTTGCGTCCGCGGACATGTGTACACGTGCCTTGAAGCCAAGCGCCGCCGCAATGGTGCCGATGCTTAAACCGAGGTTGCCTGTGCTGCCCACCGATACCGTATAGTGCCCGAACAAGTCGCGGATTGATGCATGTGCCATCTTACGATAGTTGTCCCCGTATTGCAGCAGGCCTTTTTTCAGACACAGTGTTTCCGCAAAGCATAGTACATTGTATATGCCGCCTCGCGCCTTCACAGAACCCGCAACTGGCAGGTCGTGATCTGCTTTCAGCAGCATTTTTGCACTTGGGCATAGTTTTTCCGCCAGCCTAGGTATGTCAAGCAACCGTGATTCAATAATGCCGAATTGTTCCGCAGCCTCATCGAAAAGTTGCGCTAGAAGTGGTGCGAAACGCGCCAGCCTTGCCTCCGCATCCAGCATGTCATCCAGGGAATATTCACAGGAGGATATTTCATTTTCATATTCTGGATTTTGCCAGAAGAGCGGTTCCCTGTTCTGAAGTTTTTGCATGCAGTTGGTCATAGGTCAATCCATTTGATAGTTTTGTTTCATCGTGAATATGTAAAATTGGTTGCACTTTTTCTTAACTTATCGTTAATGAATGAGGGTAATATAGTTATTTTGAGGTGATTTTACAATGATTTTGAAATGATATTGAAAGTGTTTAATCCGTTTATATTCATAAAAAGATATATTATATCTTGTATTTATTTCTTTATTATGGTTTTATATAAAAATATATACATTCTTTATAACTATAATACAAAAGTCAATAACTAACATAAAATGTATTTGACAAGTTCAATTGCTGATATAGATTAGGCGCCATTGAAGATACAATAGAACTTATGCAGCAGGGAACATTATATGAAAGAAGGCAGGAAAGGCGATGTTAGTCAGGGAATGGTGCTTGACGCCGCGACTAAGATGATGTTGCAGGACAAGGTGATGGTGGCTAATCTTTGCAATGCAAAAATATACAATGGCATGGATGTGGTGAAGCCAGAAATGATTGAGCCGCGGCCAGTGGAGCAAAATGCCCTGGTCAAAAGAAGCGATGGTGTGATTGTTACGGACAATCGTTTCAGGGACCTGGCGTTCTTTGTCAATCTCAAGGACGGGCATGGTTTCATGCTGTGCATTGAGATGCAAGGTGAACCAGATTGGAAAATGCCCTTGCGTGTTCATGAATACAACATACGAGAATATTCCCGCCTGGCGAAAGAGCCGTCATACAGCAGACATCACAAGGTGCCGTTGGTGGTTACGCTAGTGCTTAATTTTGGTAAATCTGCATGGAAAGGCCCCCGTTCGTTTCTGGACTTGGCGGACTACAAGGACAGTCAGTTGGCGCAATATGCGGAACGTGGTGAAATGGTTTTGGTGGATCCATACAATTTGGATGAGATTTTTGTCTCCCGTCTCTGTACAGATTGGAAAATTGTGCTATGTTCCTTTGTGGCTTCAAAAAATTCTGGAAGCCTGAACAAGTTTGCGGAGGAAATCAAAGGTGTGCGTCTCCGAAGAGAAACCATAGATTTCCTGAAAGTGTATTTTGATATGGATTTGGATATAATAGACGAAGACGAAACAGGAGGGCATATAAATATGTGCAGGGCTGTTGCAATAATGAGACGTAGAAGCCTTAATTCTGGAATGAAGCGAGGCGAGAAGATAGGCGAAAAGCGAGGCGAGGAGAGAGGCGAGAAGAGAGGCGAGAAGAGAGGCATTTTGCAAGGAAGAGAAGAAGGCCTATGCCTTGCAGCAGCGAACGCATTGCGCAATAAAATGAGTTTTGCTGATGTCCAGGCTTTTACAGGTTTTTCTCTGGAGAAAATCGCCAGCATCGCCCAGTCAATTGAGCCATCCAATGCATAGAGGCTTCTTGTAATCTAAGTCATTGACTTGGATCTTAATGATATACTTGATTAGGGTAAAGTCTTAATTTTTATCCACTGTGTAAAATGACAGTGGACAGTGGAATATCGGATGTCAGCGGCGAAAAGTTGCGGATAGGGCTTTGCCTATCAAAAGCGAGTTTTTTCGCTTCGCGCGCCCAACTATCCACTGTCCACAATATAATTAAGGCGCTGTTGCGTAAATGATGTGCTACTTTGTTACAGCCAGGCCTGCCTTTACCACCAGTTCAGCCAACTTTGACTGGCGGTATAATTCTTTTGCAAGTCCGTCTTTTGTTTCATGAGCACCGTATGGGCGTGTGCTCCAGACAGCCAATGCAACCTGGAATACACTACGTTTGCCATCAAAATAGAAGTAGTTGGTGCCGCATTCGTCAAAACACCAGTATTCATTGCACGCATAGCCCATTGCCTCCTTTGCAAGTGGACGCAGTTCTTCCTCAATGCAGCCTAGTCCTATTGGGCCTGGCATGGTGCGGGCAATTATAGCCTTCCCCTCTTTTGACTTGATTTTGGTAGGCTTTGCGCCGATTAGAAGTTGATATGCGGCATTGAATTGCTTTGTGGCAAATATGCGGAATTCTGCAAAGAGGCCTTCATTGCCAATCGCAGTTGCGGCAGAGGACATGGCCAGTTCACTCCATGCAGCCAGTCTCTGTGCGCGAATCATGCGCAGTTCAGGTTCGTTGTCTTCCAGTTTAAGTGCCTCCAGGCATTTGTCCCGTACAATCAGTTTCCAATCCTGTGCGGCACGCTGTGCACGTTGCAGAGTTGAACGGCGTGTAACTGTATCAACTGCCAGCGATGCAGCAAAGGAGGCTCCAGCATTCAGCGCAACTGGCGACAACTTGTCAGGTGTGTCATTGCTGGTATGGTAGAAGTAGCAACGTGGATAGGTTGCGAGGGGCTCCTCCCAAAGCGAGCCATAGAACAGATTCCACGCTGGACCAAACATGGGGTCTTGCATCAGGTCTTCGTTGTTCTTCGAGGCCTCTTTGACCTCAAATGAAATGCCGCTTGCCTTGGAGGCGAGTTCCAGATATTGCCTGGCCGCAGAATGCTGGTTTGATGGATGTATGTTCAAACTGCGGCGCAGGACAAAATGCTCCTTGAAGCCTTCTGCTTCGCTTCGCCCGAATGAATCCAGTGAAACGCCGCCCAGCGCATTTTTCATATCTTCCTTGTGCAACATGCCCCAGGCATAGAGACTGAAATTTTCCAGGCCATGGAAGAATCGAATGGAGTATTCAGGTTGAGGCAGTTTGCCTTCCTTGATGAGGCGGGCCAATGTCCGCGCGATTTCCAGGCAGCAGGAGACGCCAGCCACATTGTTTGTGGCGTGTGGCTCGTATGCGTGTGCAGTTATAAAGAAGCAACGCTCGGATTTTCCTTTCAGAACTGCTGTAACTGCAGGTGCCTTGCCTGCGTATGTCCGTGTTTTCATCAGATATTTCACAGGAATGGGGCCTTTTTCCGCATAGCGTGCCATTAGGTCGCGGGCGATGCGCGGTGTCAGCGAGAAGCCACAGCATGTGCGGTCGCGGTAATCTATCTGTCCTGCGCCGAACAGGTCGTTGTACCAGCGGCGTGTGTCGTCCAACGCTGGATGAATTGGCTGAAGATTGACGGTTGCCATGAATGCGAGGCATCCCCTGTCAATGAGTTTTCGGACAATTGCGCCATTGGGCATTTTTGTGATTAGTGGGACGATTTTTCTCAGGTCTCCTGCTTCGGGCAGTTCATCGTAGGGAATTATGCTTGCTTTCTGAATACCCTTGCTGTCATTGGAGAATGGCACTACGCAATACGTGCATTCCTTGTAGTCGGCGATGCGTAGACCGTCGATTTCCGCCCATGCGTCATCAACGTCCCATGCCAGAGGAAAATGGCGGTCTGCGTAAACAGTTTTGCCATCTGCTGGAAAATCCAGCACTTCGGCCTCCAGCCCAAATGACTTGTACTGTTCTGCCAGGAAACTGATGCCCTGCGCGTATGAGGAATAACTTAATTTAAGCGGAAACTTGCGGAATTGCTCCGCAAAGGATTGGATTGACTCGCCGCTGATGGATTGTTGCAACAGTTGAAAAAGTGCTTTTGATTCCATTTGAATACCTGCTTCTATGATTGATGGTAATTATCGGGAGGAATGGTTTGAGATTGTCCCATTAGTCCCATGTTATGCTTGATATTTGTTTTTCAGATGCTGTAGAAATCGTAGGACATTGCAGTTTTTCCTGCTGATTTCAGCAGCAGATTGTGTGCCCCTTTGGCAAGCGGGGGCACTGGAATGTCCAGCGTCAGTTTTTGGTATGGAACAACTTTGACAGGCAGTTTTTCCCCATCCAGCCAGACTTCCATATCGGTACTCAGCCTGAAGTCATCAAAGTCAAACAGTAACATGCTCAGGCATAGTTTGATGCTTCCTGCTGGCACTAGTGGACCGTCCTTTAACTGGAAGGTATTCAATTTCTGTCTTCCTGGCTTAAGGATGAAGTTCCAGTTGTTCAAGACCTGTTCTGATGTACCGTTAACTACCTTGACTGGTTTCCAGATGCCTCCTTGGAATGAACTGTCGAACACCAGAACGCAAATGGTGTTTCGTCCCTTCACGGCGGCTTGTTCAAGCGGAAATGAGAATGGCTTGTCCCAACCGTCATGATGCCCGATGTATTTGCCGTTCAGCCATATCCACGCCTGCTCGTCCACCCCCTCAAAGATGATACGTGGCTTGTCTAGTTCCTTTAGATCAAAGGTCTTTCTGTACCAGGCGGAACCGTCATAAATATAGCCTTGTGATTCCCATGTTCCAGTATTGATTTTAGGCCATGCGGCATCATTGAAGTCCTTTTGCGCTTCCAAAGGAACATTCCCCTCGTCAATTTGCGGCATTTCAGGCTTCTCCACGTAATTTGACAGGGGTGGTGTCTTGTATTCTGGAATGGCTTCTGTGTTGTTATTCTGCAAATCAAGGACGCATTCTACTATCGCGCAGCGCATAAGATCCAGCCGTATGCATTCCCAGGGGCTGCTGCCAGTGTTGTTATGATCGACGAAGTTGTAGTTAAGGCAAGTGTTCCTCAGCATATTCCGCAGTGCCTCGGCCTTTGTCCTGGCTACGGAATGTGGCGCCTTGTCAATTGCCTCATCCAGAAGACGCAGGTATTGCCTGTCCACCACCGAGCCGTGGAAGTCCTCGGAGCGTACAGTCAGCAGTGGCTTGTTCTCTCCGCTCATCACAGATTGATCGTGAGTGGTGGATGCTCCTCCCATTTTGGGCCTGTGCCTATAGTATTCGTGGTCATAGCACATGTATTCGCGGAGATTTCCCCTTGCACCATGCGCCCAGGAATGATAGCCATTCAGGAAACGACCGCCTACACTGTAGGAATAGATGTGTTTCTTTGTGCCGAGTTCCGTGATCTGGTCGGCGGATTTCCAACTGAGTTTTCCACGCACGCCCTGGACATCAAGATACGGATTGAAGCGCTCCACGGTGGCGTAGCAGTTGCAGCGGTAGGAGGTCTTGACGCCTGGCATTCCATTGACCAACTGGTACAATTTGATTGCGCTGGAAATGGTTTGTTCGGAGGGAATTTGAAGCCCAACGCCCATTTCGCCGCCAAAATCCACCAGAATACCTGGCAATCCCTTCTTCTGTGCGCGGTCCCGTAGAAATTCATAACTTAACTTGACAGCCTGGCAGTATTCTTTGGAAAATGGTTTGAATGGCCCCTGGTTGAATGGCTCTTTTTTTGAGGCAATGCTCATAAGTCCAATCCAGGGTGTCTTGACGAGAAAGTCGGTCTTGATGAATGCGTCCAGCCAGTCGTCATAGCGTTTCGCATCATAGCCACCAACGCTGATTGCCTTGATTGGCATTCCATTTTCATCAAGTTCAAATCTGCTGGATGTTGGCCATGCCATGCGCAGGTGCGCCGTGGTGCAGCCAAGTTCTTCTTTCGCATATCGCATCAGATCAGCCGCAAAAGGTCCAGATATGCCATCTCCGTCCATTGCGATGTAATGGTCATTCAGTTCTGGCAGTTTGAGAGGATGGATGGTGACTTCCACGGGCAGTTTTTCCGTATGGCCTTCTGCCGAAACCTCAATGTTTCCGTTGTACTTGCCTGGACGTGCGGGGCCTTTCAGGCGCAGTCGCCATGCATACGAGTAGAATGGCTTCAAATCAATTGCCTCCGCTGGCAGCAGATGGTTGGCCCCAATCCAAGCCCGACGTTCAGAGGGTATGCTATGGTGGATATACATAATGTTGTATAGTTCGCCTTGCAGACCGTTCAGCTTTACGCTGATACTGCGGACTTCCTTGTCTCCTGTGCGAACGAAGAATGTGCCTGACAGCATCTCTCCAGATGCGCCGAACAACTTCATCGGGCTTTTTTGCTCTGTCTCCGATGGCAAGGTGTTGGGCTGCACGTTGTCATCGGGATTCTCCCTTGAGAAAACGGCGAATGGCGTTTTCATTGGGAAGGCCTGCTGCTTTGGCTTTTCAAGCACTAGAAATTGATTGTATTTCTCTTCCATTGCTATGCGCTGCCGTTTCAGAAGTTCCTTGGCTTCCAGGTCATTGGCGGGAAAGAGCAAGATGTAGTTCAGAACCATGATTTTCTGTGGATCAGCAATGAATTCCAGTTTGATGCCATTATCTGTCGCCTCCGCTTCCGCCTCCACATCAAAGAAAATCAGGTCCTTGAAGTATGTGCGGTAGAAGTTGTCATCCTCGTCTGCCATCCTCTGCATAAGGATATCGCGGTTTTGCTCAGCCGCGTTTCTGCGGAATATTTCCATACCGTTGATTTTTATGCAGCCGCTGGTGGGCTCATGCTTGTGCGAGGCATAAGAGGGCAATGTCTTTGAGCCAATGCCGATGGATACCAGGTATTTCCCTTTGCTCACCTTCAAGTTTGCTGTGGCAGTCTTGCCAGGTGCGACTTCTGCCCAGGTGCTTAACATTGGCTCAAGCCAGGCGATGCGTCCTCCGTTGCCCTTGCATTCACCTAGTCCTTGCCAACTTAAGTCCTTGTCTCCGCGTACCGCTCCCGCATGCGGCATTATGTTGGCGGGGCCCAGGTCGTAGAGTTTCAGGCGCACTTCCTCCGTCTGCTGTTTGCTGGCTTGTATCTTCACTTCAAATGGGAAGAAGCCATAGTAATTGCCTAGGTTGAGATTATCACCGCCTGCCATAAATACTTCCGCCACCAAGGTCATCGCTGGCGCTGAAAAATCATGGGATAGTTTTGGCAGTTTGAAGCGGGCACGATAGACGCCATCTTCCTCCTTTGTCAGGCGTGCTGGCACTCCAGGCCAGTCCAGCCGCATCAGGCGTCCCTTGAATTTCCAATTCTTTCCAGCGTCCGCCGCATATAGCGTCAAGGATAGCGAATCTGGTTTTTCCTTGACTGGCATTGAAATGACAATTTCTTCTCCGTTTTTCTCGACGAATACGCCGTTTGCCAGATGTGCAGCAAAACTCTTGAAGTCACTGAACACAAAGTCGCCTGGGAAAAAGCGTATGTGGAATGATGTCTGCTTCTCCGTGTCATTGCCAGTCGCGGGTATGGTATAAACGCCTGGCTTGGGACAAATTGGCGGGAGTTGGAATTTTTTTCCAGTTATGTAAAAGCGGCTGCATTTTTCCACTCTTAACTGGATATAATTGTCTTCCTTGGAAACATTACGTGCGAGGCTGCTTTGCTTGCCTTGAACCGACAGTATTGCCTTGCCATTTTCCTCGAATGCGCTGGTGCCTTCTGCAATTTTCCAGCCGTCCAGGACCTTTTGCTGCTGCGCAATTGCACCTATAGCCAGAAACAACAGGAACATTACGCAAATATTACCCATTCTTTTCATTGTTGGAGTTTTCGAGTTCAGCATAGTCTTTCTTTTTTGAGACAATTATTCAAAACACTTTTTTATCCACAGATTATCACAGATTATCACAGATTATCACAGATTGCGCATTTGATACATTCATTTCAATAAAGTGCTAAAATAGCACAGATTCTATTTTTTTCTTGCGCTTGAAAGCGAACGCTTTCAAGCGCAAGAAAATGATGAGTCTATGTCCATTTAGGACATTTTATTGAAATGAAATTAATCTGTGATAATCTGTGCAAATCTGTGGATAAAATAGTTTTGAAATTACTTTAATTCACTGGATAAGCACCATCTGAAAATTTCGCGGCAGCAGAGGTACCTGAAGTGTTTCTGCTGAATAGCGATATTTTGCGCCAGTCAATGCGGATGATGCTTTTTGGGGGAACCTGGCACTTTCTAGAAAGTCTTTTTTCAACTTGATTTCTGCATTGAGTGAGGCATTGCCATAGTTGCATATTACCAGTAACGCTGCGTCTTTTTTCATCCATGCGGCGCAATGCACGTTGTGAGGCATGGCTTCAATGATGCTTGGCTCCGCAATATGGAATGGCAGGAATTTGGCATTTTCCGTACCGAATGTTTCCATGGCTTGCCGTATACGCATGAACTTTCTTGCCAGGTCATTCTTGCCGCCCAATGCCCTGCCATCCAGTTGTGTTCCTACGAGTAAGCCAGTCATAACATTTAGCGGAAGCCATTCCTCTGTCCTGTGAAGTTGAAGATTTACTCCCCAAGGACTGGCGGAAAAGCGCATTCTGGCCGTATCAAGGTCGCTAAAATCCTCCAGTTCACCCGTGAAAAGTTTGTCTGAAAAGCCAATGAGCATGGCTGGCATTGAAAAACTCTGGTGGTTCTCCACGATTCTTCCTGGCTTAGACTTGACCAATTTGTAGATGCGCTTGACGTTTTCCCTAACCGCAAAGAAAGGCCACGTTGGATGACGCCTGCCCTGCGCATCGCTCCAGCCACAGCCAGCCGCGGCATTGCTGTTGGCGAACACATTCAGCATGCCATCCGTGTAGATGCCATCAAATTGATATTTGTCAAAGGCGTCCTCCAGACCTGCAAGCAGATAGTCGGCATAGCCTTTGGCTGCAAGCGACACGCGGTACATGTGGTGTCCCGCAGGTGGTGGATAGGGAATCATGTTGACAGGTATGGTTTCCCATTCCGCTCCAAATTGGTCAGCCAGTTCCGACGGGTAATGTATTGCTGGATAGATGGCGTATGGAATTGCAAGAAAACCGTCCTGATGTGCCTTCTTGACACGTTGCATCGTACTGGGTAGCGGGGTGTTGAAATAATTAGGTGGCCACTTCCGTTCTATGCCTGGACCATCGTTGTGCCATCTCCAGATGCGTTCATGCTTTACCCCAAGTTGCTTTCTAAGTTGAAGTTCAGAAATGGGAGGATTGGTTTTCAGAAGCAAGGCCTTCCCACTTTGTGATGGAACAAAACGGGCTCCAGAGGAGGGCAGCCCGCCGCCAAATGTCACCGTGGAAAAGCCGTCTGGAATGAAATCCTCGTTATATTCGTCCTTAAGTAAATAGGTCACGGAACGGCTATCCTTCTCGCTTGTCTCTGATATATGCAAGGCGTCTATTATGAATGAGGTTTTCTCATTGGCTTTCCAAGCGTCTTTCATCCCCAGCGTCAGAATGGTGCCTGCTTTTTCGGGGCGTGGAAGTTGAATGTCCTTGAATAGTTCATTGCCATCAAAAGAGGCCTGGTATCCTGTGTCACTCCAAGAGAGGCGCAGACATCCAAAACGCTCGCTGTAGATTTGCCCTGGCACGTTTGCAAGCAGCTTGCCTCCATAGGATAATTTCCAGATGCCATTGTCATTTCTAAGCGAAACATCCTTGCCAGAGATTTCCAAGGTGACAATAGGTCCAGGCGAGGCACCATCCTCTGTTTTCATGAGCATCAGTTCCAGCATTCCGCGTGGCAATGCTGGTAAAGGCGGATATGTGATATTTTCCGCAAACACAATCTGTTCGTTTCGTGAACGTGACCAATTGGTAAGATAGGTGGGATTTCCGTTGTGTTGGCGAACAGGTGTGGCAATTGCGCCTATTGTATAAGTGAAAGGTCGTGTCAGCCTGACGCCCTTGCCAGAGACCATGTGCAATGTCATGGAACTGCCTTTCTGTGGGTCTGCCTCGAAGCAAATGGCGTCCTTGGTACCTTGTGTCCAGTTTTCCTCGCTTTCCACAAACAAGGCAATGCCGCCATTGTCTCCTCCAAGAAAATTATAGGGACGGAATGGGTATTTCCTGACGCCGTTTATCTTTTCAACTGCATGGTTGGTTCCCGTTCCAGCGACGACCATGTTTCCCCAGAATGGCTCTAATTCCATGGAGAGGAGGAGGTTTTCGACGAGCAAACCACTTTCAGGAGGCTCTATACGTAAATTATAGCGCATGCAACCATCGAACTCCAAAATGCTTTCCATGGCTATTTTTGCATTGCCCGACATGCACGTGCCACGCCTGATGACTTTGTCTGGATGATGCTCTGTCGCGTCTGTTGGCAGCAACGAAAGGTCAATTTCCTTTGCATTCTCCAGTTTCAGTTTGAATACTGGAGGTTTGCGTAGCATCTTCGTTTGCTGATTGATTATCTGTTGGAACATCACCTTGTCATTGAACATATACTCGCGGAGTAGTACCCTGTTTCCATTTGGAATTGTCTCAATTTTCTTCCATGGGGGCGGAACGCTATGGTCAATGGCAATGGTGTTGCCGAACCACGCTGGTTTGGGGAAAATCTTCAAGATGCCAGATATTGTTTCTACCAATTGTCCTTTTGCGTCAAGAGCCGCTTTTACAGTATATTCTCCAGATTCCAGTGTTCCCGTATCAAATCTGACAACGGCATTTTCCGAAGTCTTTTCCAGTTTAATCTGCTTAGTGGCGAGAGTTCTTTCATTCTTGTTTATTGAAAAGCGTGCTACAATGGAAGTATTTTCCTTCAAATTTGAATTTGGAGTCAGATGAACCTCCGCATAATGATGATAAGGATAGTTTCGTATCTTAAGAGAACTTTTCTTTTCGGTACGGAAACTGAAAAAACGCCTGAACAGTTCGAGGTTGCGACTGTTGCTTCCTGTGATTACCATGGAAAAGACTCCCTCTGGCAATTCAGGAGGCATATACACGGCGTCAAGTTGGTCATTGAGGCGGAACTGCCAGTTGTCTATTTCTCTGCCTGTTGCGTCATGTAGTCGTGCCTGGATGCTAACCACTGGCTCACGAGATTGTGTTACATGGAACGCCATACGGGGATGCCCTGTGGCAAAATCCCCGATGTCCTCCAGTCCCAATGCCTGGACTGTGCCAGTAAAGAGTAGTTCTGGGAAGCCGTCTGGGTCAGGATAGCATGAGGCATTGGCTTGAGACAGCGTTGCCCCTGCACCCGACGGCCGTCCAATGCTGAAACTTGCTTTCCACGTGCTCCCTGGCGGTGGAACATCCTTGCAGTCCAGGGACGAGAATGGAATAAATCCCGCGGCCTGCCATGCGTCCTCGCTTTTTCGTGTAGAAAAATGCCATGTCGGATTGGGCATCCAATCTGCGTTTTTGATATTGCCTGGCGGCTGAATGCCATCCATGCACGTACCCGCTGCGTTTCCGATAAACACATGCACAGGCCCCTTGTTTTTGGGCTGAATGCGGATTTCCAGTGCATCGTCCCGCCAGACCGCTCCGTCATGTTTGGTTTCCATTGCGCGTGGGGCAGCACCGTCTGCGGTTAGGATGTGTGCGGTGAAATAGAGGCCATCGTCAGAATAGGCCAGGGCTACCTTTGCCTGCCTTTTTTCCAGAAGTTTTCCAGCATCGCAGAAGCCGCAAATGGCGACTCCTTTATCTTTCAGGTGCTTGCTTATGTTCTCAAATGACGCAGTTTGCGGCGGTGTCGCAAGTTTTGGAACGGAAATCCTCTCATTGCCAAGATTGCGGGAAATGACTTGGATATTTCCTATGCTACAGTTGTTGGCAATGCCCCCAATCTGGCTTGCCCCAAGTGAAAATGAGGCAGTTGAAGCGGACACCGCCTCGCCGAACAATCCACGCCAGGGCCTGGGATTTGCTACGACCTGCCGACCATCAATATAGATTAATACCTCTTTGCCGAATTCAAATACGACTCTGTATGTCTTGCCTTTTTCAAATTGGAACTTGGCGGACGTGACAAAAAGAGCAGGCTTTCCCTTTTGAAATACTCCGAAGCAAATCGAAGTCCTTCCTCCGTTGATGGTCATGTATCCCTGGGCAAAAATGTCCGTGCGTTCAATTGTAAACAATGTCTGATTGCGCCAGGCTGGGTTTTCTTTTATGAGAGCACCATCTGATGGATCGTAATTCAATTGGAAGTCCATGCTGATGGAACCTGTCTCCGTATGTATCGCAGGGTCCTTGAATAACACACGGCCCCTTGATGCGAAGCAGAGGGCATTTCCCTTCTCTTCCACGTCAGGCGGAAGTTCCATTCCAGTCCAGACGGGAATAAACTTCAACTCCGCCGCCCATGCCGCGAAGAAACATAGTAACATCATCAGAACAAATGCCAAAAGTCTGTTCATGTCAACGGTCCGTTGTGAAAGGTTTTATGATTTCAGAGAGTGCAGAAAAGGCGCTACATTAAAAAATCTGCATTTTTGAACGTCAGCATTATCTTATTGTACTGAACGCTGCTTTACGAGGTTTTGCATCTCCTCTTTACTGATTTCCTCGATGCGCACATTATCAAAATAACAGACACCAACAGGCCAATATACGTAAATCCTGACCTTCATTAACTCTGTGTTGGGGGACTTTGCCGTGGGATTAAAGCCGATGGAAAAAGTCTGCCATTGGTTTTTATCCAGATGTTCAGCGTGCAGCCTAGTCTGGTAGCTGTCGATTAGCACATCCCGCTTGGGATGCTTGCGGAAGCCCTTTATCCACACAAAGGGCTTGGAATTGCCCTTTACGTCTATGGTCAATTTGTAGTCCTGTCCTGGTTTGACTGGTATCAGCATGGAATCGAACTGCACACCTTCGTTGCCCCCTATGGAGGAATAGAATGGCGCTTTGGCTAGGATTGGGGCAGGGGGTGTGGCTTCTGGATTGTTTTTAAGTTCCTTGAGAAAATCCAGCACTTGTTGACGGTCAAGGCGCGAATCCAGTTTCACAACATTTCCACGTCCTTCCTCTTGCACCATGAATGTGGTGAGGCCATTGGGGCGTTCCCAGTTCACAGGCGCCTTTGTCCCTTCATCGAAGTTGCCATTGGGCAACAGATTCATTGCCGCTAGTAAAAATGCAAATATCATTCTGCCGCCTCCTCTATTGCAATTGCCTTGAAGTATTCTCCCACATATTCCTCGAATGCAGGTGGAACTTTCTCGTTGTGCCTGTACTTGACGGGGAAACTGTCCTTTTTGCGCTTTAGAATACTTTCCCTTTCCGCCTTCATCGCCACTTGCACCGCAGCGCGTGCCCTTGAGAGTGACTGAGCAAGTTGCCCCTTAAGGCGACGCGCCTCTGGACCGCCGCCGTCACCAAGCCTTTCCAATGCCCGCATCTTCTCCAGCGCTTCCCGTAGGTCGCCTGTAGGCAAATCCGCGTCATCCAGCCGTTTGAGCATGGCAATGGTTCTTTGCTTCAGTTCGGCCTGCTTGCCTTCCATGCGCTGGCCTGTGCGCTGGTCCTGGTCAGGCGTCACGCCAGTCAGACCTTCATCTCCCACGCCTGACTGCTTGCCACCGCCAGTTGCGCCGCCTTGAGGATCATTGGACTTGTCAAGCACAGTGCCCTTTTCAAATGGGGACTGCACTAGGCGGGTGGGCGTTTTTCTGCCACCCTTGCCAGTAGCTTCTTTCTCCACAAACTGACCGGTGGATTTGCCTGAGCGCCCCTCGCCTGAACGCCCGCCTACCTCGTTATTGTTGGGCATTACGTTGCCTGTTATGCCCTTTGCCTGCATGCTGTCAATCGTGCCGTCACTTACGCCCCAGCCCAGCCCGTCATCGCTATCGTATGCGAAGGAGTTTGTGCCATCCTGTGTGTCCTCTCCCATGTCCTCCTCTTGCTCGATGAGGTCGCCGATAATGTCCATAAGTTCGGCTGGCAGATCAGTGAGTTTGATGTCTTGTGAGTTACCATCTTCCTCTGAATTCCACTTGATGTAGTCCTGCTTGTCTGACAACCAGCGCTCCAGATTGACTTCCACATTCTCGGCTCCAATGAGTGCCGTGTTTTCCGCAAGGGTTGCGATTTCAATCTTCTTTGCCTTCAAAGCCTCGCCCGCCTTTTGCAATTCCTCGTACAATTCCGACAATTCATCCGACATTGCAGAGTTCGAGAAATCCTGGTTCTGACATTTTGTGAGGTCGGAGAACGCTGCTCTGAAAAGTTGTGCCCAGTCTTGTTCCTTTGTTGAGAGGTCGCCAAGCAGTTCCTCCTCTTTCTCCGTCCAGTCATCCGTCTTTTTCGGGTCTATTGCCTCCGTGTCAGACAGAATTTTACGCTGTTCTTCCTTGAACTGTCCCAACTTGTCCTTAAGTTTCTTCAGTTGATCGAAAAGTTCCTTTTCTGCCTCTAGTTCCTTGGTCAGTTCCTTCTTGTTTTCTGCATTGCGTTGGCGCAGAGCCAGCATTCCCAGCAGTTTTTGCAATTTGTCTATAAGCGCAGTTTGATGCAGGACGATGTTGTTGAGTTTTACGGAATCTGGTGCCTTGCGCATCTCAGCCACCTCGTTCTGCAATGCCGTTGCATCATTTGACACAATGGATAGTGCTTTCTGGAATTGTCGCGGCAACTTGGCCTTTGCTGCCTCGTTTCCTGCTTTCTTTATGCGGGATGCAATCTTCTGCTGCTCATTGTAAAGGCGGTATGCTTGGTGATTGGGGAACTTCTTCAATTGCAAGGCTATCCTGTCGCGGGAAGCAGTCTGTTCCTGCAATGCGGCGAACAGCAGTTCATAGCATTTTGCCGCATCGCCTGTGGCCAGTTCTTCCTTCAGGCTTGTCAACAGGTTCAAGTGGTGTATGGTGAAGGTGGTTGCAGAAATGCTCTCCTGTCCCTTGCTGTCCTTGGTAGTTGCCCGCAATTCGATGGAGCCATTCTCAGGAAGCAGGGCAGGGGAAAGCCTCAGCAAGAATACCTCATTCCGTTTCTGCGAGCCAGGCAGAGGGTATTCGTATTTTTTGATGGGAATACTCTTTCCCTCTGTCTCTGCGAACAATTGAATACCCGCGATACCATAGTCATCTCCCGCAAATAGCCGTATGGGCAAGGTTTCCCCATAGCCAGCCTCCACATTTGTCTTTGGATTTTGAAAGCGTACCTCGGGCGGCGCATCTTTATGGCATTTCAATTCACCCTGCCACGCATTGTCGAATTGAAGGCCGTCCTTGTCTTTTACTGCAAGCCTCAATGCCAAATCACTCTCTACGATTAGTTCTTTCTCCAGCGGCGCGTTCTTTCCATTGGCGTAGAGCAATGCTTCGAGCCCGTTGCACTTGACCTTGACTTTGGAGCCTTCTGGCACCGAATGCCTGAAGTTGTCGCCAGGTGAAAGTGTTTCACCTTTTAAACCAGTATATTCTGGTGGATTTATTGTGATTGACAGACTGCCCAGTTGTGGTGGCTCAACTGCCTTTATGGTGTAGGTCTCGCTGTGCTCCCTGCCTGACCTGATGCTGTACGCAATGTCCCCTGTCACCGCCTTGAACTTAAATGAGCCATTGTCCAGATGGTACATCACAGGTGGCGCTGTGTTTTCTATCAGCAACTTCAAATCCGACAGTTCACGCCCGTTGTAGAATGCCCTTGCCTTGATTGTAAGTGGATTGCCTTTTGGCACACGGCAGTTGCCTGGAAGCACGTCAAAGGACGCGAAGTTCAACGAGGCGGTTTTTGCCGTGGGATGCCTGAAGCGCTGGTAGGCATTTTGAGCATAGCGGAAGAATATGCCAGCATACAGGAGGCTGACCAGTGCGACACAGCACAGTGCCAGTATTGCGCGGCGGAATTGCGGTGCCTGGCGTATGCCTGGAATGTACACTTTCTTGCAGCGCTGGTCCGCGTTTTGGGTAAAAAATGCGGCAAGATGAGGCGGAAGCGTGCCTTCATCATGAAAGCAGACTGCGTTTACCAGTGCATTGTCCCTTATACCATTGATAGCCTCCAATTCCAGGGCATTTTCACGCTGGGAACGGCGCAGTTTCCTAGCGTTCCACAGCAGATACACCAGATAGCACAGATTTCCTGCCGCGATGGCGCATAGCAGGAAAATGCGGGCGCTCTTGGAGAATGCCGCCATGTTGTCCAGTACAAACAACAGCAGCACAATGCATAGATTGCCTGCCACAAGTTTGATTGCAGCAGTGCCCCAGTATGCCAGCGCCCTTTTGCGGCGCAGTTTATTCAAGGCTTCGGATAAAGTCATTTTCCTGCTCCTTGCCTAGTTTGATTTCGACTCCTGGTTCTACTGCCTCCAGCGCCTTTATTCCGTAAAGGCGCTTTGCCTTGTTGTCCTTCTGCTTTACGCGCAATGGCAGGTCCCTGCTGTCCAGTTTCCATTCGTCTCCTGCCTTGTGCCAGTTCCAGATTTCCAGATGCCAGATATAGCCGTTTCCAACGTGCTTTTTGGAATGGTAGAAATCGCCTCCGCGCCGCTTGTAAACCAGAGTGCGTGTTTCATTGAGGCGCAGCAGAAAACGCTCCTTGAAGAAATCGTCCGCCAGTGCAAAGTTTTTTTGCAATTCCTCTGGTACCTCGCCACTGCCTGTGAAGCCCGCCAGAACGGCATCCTCTGTCATGACAAAGATGTCGTATTTGCCAGGCAGCAATTGCGGAAAACTGAAGGAATTGCCCTGGATGCGGGCTGTGTGCACGAAGTGCCGCTCCCTGTCCACGGCGCAAGCCTGCAATAACGGGCAATTATTGTCCACTATACCTGAAATGCCCTTTGCATCCAGGACCTTTCTTTCGAATGTGATGCTGGTGACATATTCAATGTCCTCCAGTTTCTGGCCAACTTCGCCTTTGATTTGGCGTTGGAGAAATAGTTTTGATGGCCCTTTTCCCTTGAAGCGCAACGGCAACGATATTATGTGTCCACGCAGAACCTCGCCGCTAACCAGAAGCAGTTCCGTCTCAAAGTTCAGTAGTGGATATTC
>JAEEGL010657802.1_pt1 | contig 17990 bp, 18 predicted proteins | sample 9134231 | NCBI WGS metagenome assembly JAEEGL01 (sample SAMN16246548, study PRJNA631951) | gut metagenome | biome: gut microbiome; feature: rumen; material: fiber-attached | host: Bos | place: Iran: Karaj | collected 2018-10 | reverse complement strand
TGCTTGTTGCCTGCGATGTATATCGTCCGGCTGCCATCAAGCAGTTGCAGGTCAACGGTGAGAAGGTCGGCGTGGAAGTATTCTCCGAAGGAAGCGATATAAGTCCCGTAGATATAGCCAAGCATGCAATCGCATATGCCGAGAAGGGCGGCCATAACGTTGTGATACTCGATACGGCGGGTCGTCTTCATATAGATGAAGAGATGATGGCTGAACTTAAGGCTATCAAAGAGGCGGTAACGGTACATCAGACGATACTTACCGTGGATGCCATGACAGGTCAGGATGCAGTCAATGTTGCCGAAGACTTCAAGCAGAAGGTGGGACTAACGGGAGTCATTCTTACCAAGCTTGACGGTGATACCAGAGGCGGTGCGGCATTGTCGGTTAAGGCAGTGACCGAACTCCCCATACTGTATGCCGGAATGGGCGAGAAGCTTGATGACCTCGAGCAATTCTATCCCGACAGAATGGCCAACAGAATCTTAGGCATGGGTGATGTCCTTACACTTATCGAGAAGGCTCAGAATGCCATAGATATAGATGAAGCCAAAGAGAAAGACATGGCTTCGCGCATGAAGAAGGGTAAGTTTGATTTCAACGACTACCTTGAGAGCATGAAGCAGATGCGCAATATGGGAGGCTTATCATCAATACTCGGAATGCTTCCGGGACTTGGAATGGGTATTAAGACTTCCGATCTTGAGGGTGCAGTAGATGAGAAGCAGCTTGCAAGAACCGAAGCCATTGTTCTGTCTATGACCAAGGCAGAGCGTGAGAATCCCAAGCTTATGAATCCCAGTCGTAAGCACAGGATAGCCAGGGGTGCAGGTGTTGATATAGCAGAAGTCAATCGTTTCATCAAGCAATTCGAACAGAGTCAGAAGATGATGAAACAGATGAAGGGAATGATGGGCAAGAAAGGCAGATTCAGAATGCCGTTCTAGCCGAATAAACAGGTATTAACGGACACAATCCGTTACTATATAAGTAAATTGATTCTTTAGATAAGAAAGGAAGAGAACAAAATGGTTAAGATGAGATTAACAAGAATCGGATCAAAGAGAAATGCAATCTATCGTGTGGTTGTTTCAGATTCAAGAAGCCCCAGAGACGGAAGATTCATCGAGGAGATTGGTACATACAATCCTAACACTGATCCTTCAGAGTTTAAGATTGATGAGGAGAAGGCTAAGAAGTGGCTCGCTAACGGCGCACAGCCTACAGAGATGGTTGGTAAGCTCCTTAAGCTCGCTAAGATCACTGAATAGTTATAGGTGAGCATCAAGGAGGTTGACCATGAAGGAATTAGTCGAGGTAATTGCCAAGGCTTTGGTTGACAAGCCCGATGAGGTGGTTGTTGAACAGAAGCAGGAAGGCAAGAATATAACCGTATCTCTTCATGTAGCCGAAGGAGATATGGGCAAGGTTATCGGCAAGCAGGGTAGGATCGCCAAGGCAATCCGTACCGTTGTTAAGGCTGCCAATACCAACGAGAAGCAGCGCGTAGACGTAGAGATAGGCTGATAGTATATGGAAGATATGCTGCGTATCGGAGTGATCACATCGCCTCACGGAGTACACGGTGAGGTCAAGGTGTATCCGACGACGGATGATGTTAAGCGCTATTCCAAACTTAAGAAAGCATTGCTGTCACATAACGGCAGTGTCAGTGAAGTACATATTAAGAGTGTTAAGTATCAGAAGAATATGGTGATACTGGGCATGGAAGAGTACTCCACGATGAATGAGGCGGAAGGCTTAAGAGAAGCCGAACTGTATGTATCAAGAGCTGATGCCGTCAAGCTTAATAAGGACGAATACTTCATAGCCGATCTGATCGGAATGGATGTAACGACTGATATAGGCGTTAATGGTAAGCTTGTTGATGTAATGCAGACCGGAGCAAATGACGTATATGTCATTAAACTTGATGATGACAGAGAATTGCTCCTGCCTGCGATAGCCGATTGTGTACTTGATGTGGACGTTGAGTCTGCCAAAATGCAGGTACATGTTCTGCCCGGTCTTATTGATTAGTCGTAAGGATATGCGGAGATAAGTATATGAATTTTCATATAATGACTTTGTTTCCCGAATTGATAGAGAATGCAGCATCGACCAGTATACTCGGAAGAGCGATTCAGTCTGGTATCATAAGCGTCAATGCGGTGGATATCAGGGCTTATACGAATAATAAGCACGGACGTGTGGACGATTACACATACGGTGGCGGTGCGGGAATGCTAATGCAGGCTCAGCCTATATACGATTGTCATAAGGCTATCCTTGAGGGGATATACGGGCAAACTGCAGGCGACTGTGATACTGACACTCGGAGCGATTGTCCGCCGGCGGGGCGAACTGTCCGCACTATATATATGACGCCTCAGGCTCCTGTTTTTACACAGAAGAAAGCTATGGAACTGGCAGGTGAACAGGATCTTATATTCCTATGCGGCCATTATGAAGGCATAGATGAGAGAGTGCTTGAAGAGATAGTCACGGATAATATATCCATAGGTGATTATGTGCTTACGGGCGGTGAATTACCTGCACTTGTATGTATGGATGCCATAGCAAGGCTTGTGCCCGGAGTGCTTGGCAATGAAGTGAGTCATGAGACGGAATCATTCGATGAAGGACTGCTTGAATACCCGCAGTATTCAAGGCCTGAAGAGTGGATGGGCAAGAAGGTTCCGGAGATACTCTTATCCGGTCATCATGCCAATGTGGAGAAATGGCGCCACGAACAGAGCTTAATACGGACGAAGGAGAGAAGGCCGGATCTGTATGAGGCATATATGAATAAGTCAGATAAGCAGGCAAATTAGTGCTTGCGTAAGATGATAGGGTGTGATATACTACCCTAGTCGCTATTATAGATGGTCCTCTGCCATTCATAAGACATGGTAAGAACATCCATTATGGATAAGGAGAATATTATGAACAACGAGATTATTAAGGAAATCGAAGCTGCAGAGCTTAAGGCAGAGGTACCTGAGTTTGCTGTAGGTGATACCGTTAAGGTTCACAACAGAATCAAAGAAGGTAACAAGGAGCGTATCCAGATATTTGAGGGTACGGTTATTAAGAGACAGGGCGGCAGCAACCGTGAGACATTTACAGTTCGTAAGAACAGTAACGGCGTAGGCGTTGAGAAGACATGGCCCATACACAGCCCTAACGTAGTTAAGGTTGAGATAGTTCGTAAGGGTAAGGTAAGACGTTCTAAGTTGTATTACTTAAGAGACAGAGTAGGTAAGGCTGCTAAGGTTAAGGAAGTAATTAAGTAATATACGAATTACAATGAATGATTTGAAGCGATGTGACGTTTGGCGCATCGCTTCTTTTATGATATGATATCAGCATGGGAAGAAGAAATCAGGGACTGAATTTCCGCAGGAAGCGGAATAAGATAGAGAGTGAGAGCTTCGTAGAAGCCATTAGATATTTATTCGGAATCGTGGCGGCCGTGGCGCTGGCACTGCTTGTGGTATATAACTGGGGACATAAGACAAGTGTCATCGGTTCGAGCATGGAGACGGCTCTGTATAACGGTCAGACTATATATATCAGTAAGTTCAGTTATCTGTTATCTAAGCCCAGAGTCGGCGATATAGTCGTATTCCTACCCAACGGCAATGAACATACACATTATTACGTTAAGCGTGTTGTGGCGGTTCCCGGGGACACGGTGCAGATAGCCGGCGGAAGATTGTATATCAATGATAAGCCGGAAGAAGACGCGGATAAATACGACCTGATGGAAGATGCGGGAGTGGCTGAGAATCCACTTACACTTAAGGAAGATGAGTATTTCGTATTGGGTGATAACCGTAATAACGGTGAGGACTCAAGATCGGGTAATATAGGGCCTTTAAACAAGTCATTAATAGAAGGCAGAGCGTGGTTTAAACTTACCAAAGAAGACTCCAAGTTCGGTTATATCGGAAGAGGCGTAAGGAGCGAGAGAAGATGAATTATCAATGGTATCCCGGGCATATGACCAAGGCTGTGCGTCAGATGCAGGAGGATATTAAGTTAATCGATCTTATAATAGAGATAGTCGATGCAAGAATACCCATAAGCAGTCGCAATCCGGATATAGATAAGCTTGGCAACGGTAAGTTCCGTATGGTTCTGCTTAATAAGTCGGATCTGGCAGATCCTGTCTGCAATAAGAAATGGATGGAGTATTACTCATCAAAGGGTATATATGCGCTTGAGATTAACAGTAAGTCAGGAGCCGGTCTTAAGGCCATCAACCAGACGGTTAATGAAGCGTGCAAGGATAAGATAGAACGTGACAGGAAGCGCGGGATTAAGAACAGGCCGATTCGTGCGATGGTTGTGGGAATTCCCAACGTGGGTAAGTCGACATTTATTAACAGTTTCGCAGGCAAGGCTGTGGCTAAGACGGGTAATAAGCCCGGAGTGACTAAGGGCAAGCAGTGGATCAAACTTAATAAGTCCCTTGAACTTCTTGATACGCCGGGAATCCTGTGGCCTAAATTTGAAGATAATGCGGTGGGAATGAAACTTGCATTTATCGGCTCGATGAATGATGAGATACTTCAACCCGAAGAGCTGGCTGTTGATCTTATTAAGTATTTGGCTGATAGGTATCCGAATTCCGTTATTAAGCATTACGGTATTGAAGAAGAAGTGATACAGGATTATCATTTACTTGAGCATATAGGACGCATCAGGGGATGTCTTAAATCAGGAGCAGAGACAGACATCGTCAAAGCGGCCAAATTATTGATTGATGATTACAGAGCGGGAAGACTCGGAAGAATGTCACTTGAGACACCGGATGATCTTGACTGATTAAGGGAAAGGCATTGTTATGAGCAAGAAAGAGACAAATAAGGCACTTAGAAAAGGCGGAGTATTACGAGAGGTATTGGGCACGAGCGTATATATACTGGTGGTTCTGTTAGTTGCCTATCTTGTAGTTCATTATGTCGGTCAGCGTACCGAGGTTATAGGAGAGAGTATGGAACTTACTCTTATGGACGGAGATAATCTGTTGGTTGATAAGCTCTCGTACAGATTCCATGATCCGAAGCGTTTCGATATAGTTGTATTCCCCTACAGATATGACAAGCATACTTATTATATCAAGCGTGTTATAGGATTACCCGGAGAGACGGTTCAGATCAATACCGACGGTGAGATATTCATAAACGGTGAGAAACTTGAGGAATACTACGGCAGAGAAGTGATCAAGAATCCTGAGAGAGCCATAGAACCCATACTTCTTGCTGATGATGAGTTCTTCGTGCTTGGAGATAACCGTAACAATTCCCGTGACAGTCGTTGGGAAGATGTGGGCAATATCAAGAAGAGTGAGCTGACCGGCAGGGTGTTATTAAGAATATATCCTTTTAGGGAGTTTGGCAAAGTAGAATGACCAAAAGTGAAGAGAAAGCACTTCTTAGAGCTAAGAAGGCGGAAGAGAAATTACGCATTGAGCGTGAACGTATAGAGTCTATCAAAGTATATGAGAAAGAATATGAACACTTAGGATTCGTATGCGGAATAGATGAAGTGGGCAGAGGCCCCTTAGCCGGACCGGTTGTGGCCGGTGCGGTGATATTGCCTGCGGATTGTGATATTCTCTATATCAATGATTCCAAGAAATTATCCGAGAAGAAACGCGAAGAACTCTACGATATAATTGCCGAGAAGGCTGTGGCATGGGCGGTAGGATATGCCTCGTGCGAACGTATAGATGAGATCAATATTTTGCAGGCCACATACGAGGCCATGCGTCAGGCTATAAGTAATCTTAAGCAAAAACCCGATATATTATTAAATGATGCGGTTACGATACCGGAAGTGGATATTAAGCAGGTGCCGATTATTAAGGGAGATGCCAAGAGTATATCCATAGGTGCGGCAAGTATTATGGCCAAAGTTACAAGAGACAGACTTATGGTTAAATACGATGAAGTATTCCCGGGATACGGATTCGCATCCAATAAGGGATACGGTTCGGCTGCACATATAGAGGCGATTAAGAAGCTTGGTCCGTGTCCGATACACAGAAGATCTTTTATAGGTAATTTCATATAAACAATCAGAAATTATGGCAATCAATCTGTTAAACAACAATATAAGCGCGCTTCAAAACGGCGGCCAGTCAGTGCAGACAACGGGAGCCGGAACGACTTCTGCGCTCATGCGTCAGGCGGCTGCAGCTATAATGCGCGAGGTTAGCGGATTGACGGCGGGTGATACGATTCAGGGACAGTTAGTGAGCAAAGACGGCAATACTATTGAATTATTGCTTGGCGATAATGCAAGGCTTACCACGATGCTTGAGCAGGATATGAATCTGTCACTCGGACAACTCATGTCATTCGAAGTCAGAAGCAATCAGGGCGGGCAGTTAACGCTTCGTCCATTATTTGCCAATCTCAGCAATTCCACAACAATAATGAATGCTCTGGATGCTGCGGGAATCGCAGCTTCGGATTCAACGGTTAAGATGGTGGATACCCTTATGCAGAACGGTATGCCCATTAATAAGGATATGTTACAGACCATTAACCGTGAACTTACTATGTATCCCGATGCAGATATTAAGGATATCGTGATGCTTCATAAGATGGATATTCCCGTTAATGATGCCAATGTTCGCCAGATGCATCTGTATAATAACAATAATCAATGGATGCTTGAGAATGTATCGGATTCTGCGGCTCAGCTTACTGATGTGCTGACCTCTGCCCTAAGCGAGGGCGGACAGGGAATAGAGAATATCTTATCAGGCCTTAAGGAATTACTGATACCGGGTGAAGAGGCAGTTACTGCGGAAGGTAATGTACTTACAGAAGAGGCAGGTGCAAGCGGAGCAGGGAATGCAGGAGAAGTTTCTGCGCAGATACAGGCGGATGGTAATGCAAACAATGTGACACAAGCGTCAGTTAATCCCGAACAGGTTACAGATAGTATTAAGCAGGATGTGAATATTGCAAATGCAGTAACATCCATGCCAAATACCGATGCAGAAGAAGCAGAAACGGGATCTAAGCTTATATCCAATAACGGAGAGAACGGCGGGGATAAGATAACCGAGCCTTCAATTAATAAATTCAATGTGTTTGATAAGTTAAATAACGCAGATCCTGCAGAACTTGCAAGACCTGAGATCAAGGCACAGATTAAGAATGCAATAACGGAACTTCTTAAGGATAACTTCCTTATGAATCCGAAGGATATCAAGGAAGAGAAATTCGTTCAGAAGTATTACGAACGAACAATGAATCTTTCGGAAGGCCTTGAAAGACTTATGGCCGAGAACGGTAAGGGCGAGAGTGAATTTGCCAGATCCATGACCGGCATGAAAGAGAACACTACTTTCATGAATCATATCAATGATATGTATAATTACGTGCAGCTTCCTCTTAAGATGAATGAGATGCAGGCAAACGGTGATCTCTATGTATATGCGCGTAAGAAAGGAAGAAATGCCGGTGGTGAGGACGGTAAACTAACCGCACTTCTTCATCTGTCTATGGAGCATCTCGGTAATCTGGATGTATTCCTGACATTATCCGAAGGACAGAAGCTTAATACGAAATTCACTCTTGAGAAAGAAGAGATGATAGATTTCATTGCATCCCATATCGATGAGTTAAATGCAAGGCTTATGAAGAAGGGATATAATGTGGCAACAGCCGTGACCCGTAAGGATGAACCGGATAAGTCGGTCATAGAGAATATCACAGGGGATAAGAACAATATATTGTTAAGTACGCAATCATTTGATGCCAGAGCATGAGGCTTGCGAAAAACATGCGACTCGCAGCAAGGGCTGCTTCGTCGTGTTTTTCTGCAAACCAACGTTTCGCGAAGCGAAACGTACGGTGCGAAGAATATGGGGGAGAATTTGAATACAAGGGAAGTAGGAACTCATTATGAGGATGCGGCCATAGCTTATCTTAAGGATAAGGGCGTGCAGATAATCGACAGAAATGTCACCTGCGGACGGTTCGGTGAAATAGATATAATAGGCTGCACTTCGGATGCAGGTAAGACTCTTGTGTTTTTTGAAGTTAAATACAGAAAGGACGACAGACACGGTAATCCGGAAGAGGCCGTTGATATAAACAAGCAGAACAAGATTCGTAAATGTGCCGAGTACTATCTTGCATATAAGAGTTCGGACAGTTACGTAAGATTTGATATAATAGCAATACAGGGCGAAGAGATAACGTGGTATAAGAATGCGTTCTGATATTGTCGGTAGATTGTAATGGTCGACTGTATGAACAGTCGGCCATATTTATGAGGCTTAAGAAATACTTAAAAATTTATGAGACTATTTCATTAATAATATGTGATTTAATAGGTATTGTAGAGAAAGGATCAGGCTATGAATAAGATTTTGGTATGTGATGACGAGAAAGAGATAGTAGATGCGATAGAGATATACTTACAGCAGGAAGGCTATACCGTAGTGAAGGCCTACGACGGAGAAGAAGCGCTTGCCAAGCTGCGTGAGAATACCGATATCGGACTTGCCATCATGGATATCATGATGCCGGGACTTGACGGCATACATGCTTGCATGAAGATCAGAGAGTACAGCAGCATACCGATCATATTCTTAACGGCCAAGTCTGAGGATTCCGACAAGATATTGGGTCTTAACATCGGAGCTGACGATTATGTGACCAAGCCTTTCAACCCGCTTGAACTTGTGGCAAGAGTTAAGTCCAACTTAAGAAGATACACTAAGCTTGGAAGCGTTGCCGAAGACGAGTCGGGTATGATCAGGCAGGGCGGACTCATCATCAATGATGAGAATAAAGAAGTGAGCGTTGATGGGGAAGTTGTTAAGCTTACACCTATTGAGTACAATATTCTGCTTCTGCTTACAAGAAACGCAGGCAAGGTATTCTCGATCGATCAGATATATGAGAATATCTGGGGCGAGGAACCTTTAGGTGCAGATAATACGGTTGCGGTTCATGTGCGTCACATAAGAGAGAAGATTGAGATCAATCCCAAAGAACCCAAGTACCTTAAAGTGGTATGGGGAGTCGGCTACAAGGTTGAGAAACAACAATAATTGGCAAGGCACGGAGGCCTTGCAGGGAGGATTGTTAAGTGAAGATTAAGAATAAGAGTTACAGCATACCGCTTGTAATATTGGCATCGCTAATAGCGCTTGTCGCTGTATTATCGACAGTAACAATATATGAGGGGACAACGATCAGAATACCATCTGACAGAAATGAGACCTATTCATTGAATATGGGGCTGACTGACAGAAGCGGAACGGCGTTTGAAGATTCGGATGTGTTCTCACAGTTATTTGCAAGTGAGATATATGACATTACAAGGATGTGTGTCATCAAGAATCAGATGGAGACAAACGGAAGCTTCGATGCGGATAAGAAGATAGACGTGATTGCATATGCAAACAGGGATAAGAATACTTATTCCACACAGGCCAGAGCGAACGTTGCAGGCAATACCGACAGAGACGATGAGTCTGAGGGTGTGCAGTACAGGCTTGATGATCTGGTTAAATGGGGTAATTACGGATTTGATCTTATACCCGTTACCGGTACGGAAGCGCAACTTGAAGCATACTATTATTCCCTTATTAACGATGTGGATATGGGAGATATAGCCACAGAGGAGAGTGCGGAGCACGTAGATGCTGAGGATGCATTATGGCGGCTTAGTGAGAATAATGTGACTCAGAGCAGCGAGAATATATATACCGATTACATTCTTGTAGAGAGATATAAGGGTGTTGATAAGAAGAGTATCATAGCCCATGTATCCAACAGAAGAGAGTATAAGGCACTTATATATGATATTGCACGTTCTTCGGTTGATCTGTTCAGCAATTACAATGAATACATTAGTTACGGTGACAGATACGGAGACGGTAAGACCAATGTATTGTACTGCTATCAGCTTCGTGATGCATCCGGCAAAATGGTGAGATACTCAAATCTTAAGCAGGCTGTAGGTAAGATGACCAATGACGAACTGTCCAAGGAATTTACCTCACATGCCAAGTATACCTGTTTTAATCCTGACAGACTTCAGGTTGCATCCAATATTGACGGAGTTGATGCAATGGAGATGAAGCAGGCTATAAGCAGCTATGAATATGCTTTCGGAGAGGGTTCGAGAGTGTGGCTTGCATTAGATGAGAATTATGCTGCTAATGATGTGTTCTATAATGCAAGAAATGAATATAACAAATCAACAAATGCACTTATTCCGGCATGTATCGGCTTGATCGCTTCGATAGTAGCTTATCTTGCGGTATTGATCATTATGACTGTCCTTGCCGGCAGAGTTCAGGTAATAGAAGAAAACGGTGATAAGATCACGACCAACAGAGCATGCAGAATTGACTCTGTTCCGTTAGAGATATATATAGTCGCAGCATGTGTGGCAGCATTCCTTGTAGGCGGCGGTGCGGACATATTAATTCAGGAATTAAGCAGTGTATACCGTGATATAGACGGCGGAATGCATGTAATATTCGGAGTATATGCGGTAGTAGCCAATATTATCCTTCTTCCGATATATCTCATACTCGTTCGTAAGATTAAGTGTAAGCTTATGTGGAACGGTTCGATTCTTAAGTGGATCGTAAGCAAGGTTACGGGCGGAGTGACGGAACTGTATGATAACGGACAGATTGCAGTAAGAGTATGGCTTCCGTATCTGTTATTCCTTGCATTTAATCTGGTACTTGTACTGCTTGGAGTAGGCGGAATAATCGTGGCATTTATCGCAGATATCCTGATTGGTATCTGGTTATTTAAAGATGCTAAGATAAGAAATGATATAGTAGCGGGTATTACCAAGATATCCGAGGGAGAGATCAATCATAAGGTGGACATTAAGGGGATGCACGGGGACAACCTCGCACTTGCGGGAGCGGTTAACAGTATCGGGGACGGAATAAGCAGAGCTGTTAATACGTCGATGCGCGATGAGAAGATGAAAGCGGATCTTATTACCAATGTGAGTCATGATATCAAGACTCCGCTTACATCCATCATCAATTACGTTGATCTGCTTAAAAGAGAGAATATTAAGGATGAGAAGATCAAGGGATATGTGGATATCCTGGATCAGAAGTCCCAGAGACTTAAGCAGTTAACGGATGATCTGGTAGAAGCTTCCAAGATAAGCTCGGGCAATATATCTCTTAATATTGAGAGACTTAACTTCGTTGAACTGATACATCAGTCGGTAGGAGAGTTCTCTGAGAAATTCGCTGAGAAGGGTCTTAAGACAATGCTCGGATTACCGGCAGAACCTGTGTATATAATGGCTGACAGCAGGGGAATATACAGAGTGGTTGAGAATCTGTATAACAACGTATATAAGTATGCCCTTGAAGGAACCCGAGTATACGTAGATATGGAAGTGGCTTATAAGGATGTGTCAGATCCTGACTCCAAGGAATCTAGAGTGTCATTGCTTGTTAAGAATATCTCGGCTGCCCCACTTAATATAAGTGCAAGCGAATTGCTTGAGAGATTCTCAAGAGGTGATTCATCACGTAAGACCGAAGGCTCAGGCCTTGGATTATCAATAGCCAAGAACTTAACCGAGGCTATGGGCGGAACGTTTGATATATCCCTTGACGGTGATTTATTCAAGGCTGTTATAGGATTTAAGTTAAGCGAATAGGGTAAATATCGGAATTGTATTAAGCCGTGAACTATGGTATTTTATTATCGTGGTTCACGACTTTTTATTATTCGGAACCGATTGGAGGAATAAGATGCCTAATCTTGAGGAACTTAATTATAAATTACCGGTGGCTCCGCTTGAGATTGCTGTGCTTGATAATGCAAGACAGCTGGGAGCGGATATAGACAAACATCTGGTAGAGACACGTAAGAGAGAACCGGGTAAGTTTGCCGAAGAGCCTGCAATGCACGGCTATATAAGAGATTCTTATCTGTGTAAGGTAAGATGTCCCAGATTCGGTACGGGTGAAGCCAAGGGAGTGTTTGATGAGTCAATAAGAGGTAAGGATCTGTATATCATTACCGATGTGACCAATAACAGCATCACCTACAGGATGAATAACTTCGTCAATCATATGAGTCCCGACGATCATTATCAGGACCTTAAGCGCATAATTGCAGCGGCTGCGGGAAGAGCCAAGAGAGTTAATGTCATTATGCCTTTCTTATATGAGGGCAGACAGCATAAGCGTTCTTCAAGAGAGTCTCTTGACTGTGCTTATATGCTTGAAGAACTGGTACGAATGGGAGTTGATAATTTCGTTACGATCGATGCGCATGATCCCAGAGTTGCCAATGCGATCCCTCTAAGCGATTTCGATAACTATACTCCTCCGACGCCGTTTATTAAGGCGCTGCTTCATACGGAGAGAGATCTTATCATAGATAAGGATCATCTGGTTGTTATATCGCCGGATGAAGGTGCATTGAACAGATCCATATACTTCGCCAATGTGCTCGGTGTCAATGCCGGTATGTTCTATAAGAGAAGAGATTATACAAGGATCGTTAACGGCAAGAATCCAATTGTGGCACATGAATTCCTTGGTGATAACATAGACGGTAAGGACGTTATCATTATGGATGATATGATTTCATCAGGTGAATCCATAATCGATACGGCCAAGAAACTTAAAGAGATGAATGCCAAGAGAGTATATTTGTGTTGTACATTCGGACTCTTTACCAACGGTCTTAAGGCATTTGATCATGCATATGAGAGATGTCTGTTTGAGAAGGTGGTAACTACCAATCTTACCTATCTTCCTCCTGAGATCAAGGAAAGACCTTATTTTGCTGAAGCGGATATGAGCGGTTTCGTGGCAGATATCATTCATATGATGAATCATGAAGCATCAATGTCCAATGTTATGGATACATCTGAACAGCTTCATCGTGCCATTGAGAATTACAACAACCGTGCTTTTGAAGAATTGGATGAGCATGCGTGATGCTCATATTAATGACATAATTAACAGTATAGAATAATGAACGAACATCACATAGAGAGTGTTGTCACCAATTCCATATCGGACAGGCTCGGAATTATGGCCGGAGATGTACTTCTTAAGGTTAACGGGCAGGAGATTGAAGATATATTCGACTATCAGTATCAATGTGAGAATACTGAGGTCGATATCAGCATACTACAAACTGACGGAAGTGTCATAGATCATCACATCGTTAAGGATGAAGATGAGGATATAGGGCTTGTATTTGAAGCAGGCCTTATGGATGAATACAGACACTGCTCCAATAAATGTATATTCTGCTTCATCGATCAGAATCGTCCGGGTATGCGTGAAACCATATATTTCAAGGATGATGATGCCAGATTATCATTTCTGCAGGGCAACTATATTACCCTGACCAACATGTCGGATCATGACATAGACAGGATAATCAAATACAGATTACAACCTGTTAACATTTCATTTCATACAATGAATCCCAAGTTAAGATGCATGATGCTTAATAACCGTTTCGCCGGAGATGCGCTTAAGAAAGTGGACAGACTCTATGAAGCGGGTATAATCCTTAACGGCCAGATCGTATTGTGTAAGGGCGTTAATGACGGAGAAGAACTGGAGTATTCACTTTCTCAGTTATATAAGTATGTTCCGGTGCTTGAGTCATTATCGGTGGTTCCTGTTGGATTAACCAGATACAGGGACGGCTTGTATCCTCTTGAGACTTTCGGACCTGAAGATGCACTTGATGTAATAACAAGGATCGAGAAATGGCAAAATAAGGCTTATGCCGAACACGGAACACATTTCGTTCATGCATCGGATGAATGGTATATAACGGCGGGAGTTCCCCTTCCGGCAGAAGAGACTTATGACGGATATCTTCAGATTGAGAACGGTGTGGGCATGATGCAGTCGATGCTTACGGAATTCCATGATGCACTTGATGAAGCTAAGGAGACATACGGAGCAGTTGAAACTCAAGCTGACAATGATAAGCCTGAGGGCATATTAGGTAAGCTTAAGAAGGTATTTGGCCGCAACAAGGCAGGCAAGATTATGCCTGAGCGCATCACGGTCATAACAGGTTGCCTGGCTAAGGATTACATTAGGCAGATAGCGGATGAAGCCATGGCTGCTTTTCCCATGAAGGAAATCAATGTAATGCCAATAACCAACAGATTCTTCGGAGAGAAGATAACCGTTACGGGACTGTTAACCGGCGGTGATGTGATAGAGCAATGCAAGGAGTATGTGGCTGCCGGCGGTAACCTGGGAACCAGAATGTTGATCCAGGAGAATATGTTAAGAAGCGGTACGGATATTCTACTTGATGATATGACTGTAGGAGACATCTCGGATGCTTTACAAGTCAAGGTGGATATTGTAAAATCAAGCGGATACGATGTTTTGGAATGTATGCTTAATCCTACACGCTAGGATATAAGTCGGATCATATAAGGAAATAACAATGAGTAAGAGAAGAGGCAAGCCGATAGTTGCAGTGGTCGGAAGACCCAACGTCGGTAAGAGCACGTTATTTAATGCTCTGGCGGGTGAGATGATATCGATCGTTAAGGATACGCCCGGTATTACCAGAGACAGAATATATGCGGATGTAACGTGGCTTGATTACAACTTCACATTGATAGATACGGGCGGAATCGAACCTGACAGCAAGGATGTGATCTTAAGTCAGATGAGAGAGCAGGCGCAGATAGCTATCGATACTGCGGATGTTATATTGTTCATGACCGATGTCAGACAGGGACTTACAGATGCCGATATGAAGGTGGCTGATATGTTAAGGCGCGCCAAGAAACCGGTGCTTCTTATCGTTAATAAGATCGATGATTTTAATAAGTTCATGGCGGACACCTATGAATTCTATAATGTGGGACTCGGCGATCCGATACCGATATCTTCGGCTAACAGACTGGGAATCGGTGATATGCTTGAGAAGGTTGTTGAGTTCTTCCCTGAGAGCAATGATGATGAAGAGGAAGATGATATACCGAGAATTGCCATTATAGGTAAGCCTAATGTGGGTAAGTCTTCGCTTATCAATAAGCTGATCGGTGAGAACAGACTAATCGTATCCGATATTGCGGGTACAACAAGAGATGCAGTTGACACGACTGTCAGATATAACGGCAGAGATTACATATTTATAGATACTGCAGGCCTGAGACGTAAGAACAAGATCAAGGAAGAACTTGAGAAATACATGATAGTACGTACGGTTTCGGCAGTGGAAAGAGCAGATGTCGTGGTACTGTTGATCGATGCCACCGAAGGAGTTACGGAGCAGGATGCCAAGATTGCAGGTATAGCTCATGAGCGAGGCAAGGGATTCATTATCGCCGTTAATAAATGGGATCTGGTTGAGAAGAATGATAAGACTGTTAATGAGTTCAGCGCCAAGATCCGTTCCACACTTTCGTTTATGTCATATGCTCAGATAATGTTTATCTCGGCCGAGACTGGTCAGAGAATAGGCAAGTTATATGAAGTAATAGATGCGGTAAGAGAGAATCATGCCCTCAGAGTTCAGACCGGTGTGCTTAACGAGATCATGACTGAAGCCGTGGCTATGCAGCAGCCGCCGTCGGATAAGGGCAAGAGGCTTAAGTTGTTCTACATTACACAGGTCGCCGTGAAGCCGCCCACATTTGTAATATTTGTCAATGACAAAGAACTCATGCATTTTTCATATACAAGATATATTGAGAATCAGATAAGAGAGACGTTCGGATTCGCAGGAACGCCGTTGCGCTTTATTATAAGAGAGCGTAAGGAGGATAAATAATGGTCAGATTATGGTGCCTACTAATTGGTTATGCATTCGGATTATTTCAGACAGCTTTCTTCTATGGCAAATTAAACGGCATTGATATTCGTACCGCGGGAAGCGGTAATGCCGGCACCACCAATGCGCTCAGAGTATTGGGACCTAAGGCGGGGCTTATCGTTATGATAGGAGATATCGCCAAGACTATGATAGCAATAGCCATAGTTAAGTGTTCATTCGGTGACATGTATCCCGATATTAAGTATCTGCTCGTATTATATACGGCAATGGGAGCGATACTGGGACATAATTATCCTTTCTATATGGGATTTAAGGGAGGCAAGGGAATTGCCTGTACAGGTGGATTGGTATTCTCATCACATTGGTCATTTATAGTGGTGGGAGTTCTGGCATTCTTCATACCTTTCTTCACAATACATATCGTATCCGTTGGCTCTCTGCTTGTATATCTGTTATATGTCATACAGCTTATTATCATGGGACAGATGGGATTCTTCGCACCCATGAGCCAGGCTAATCTCATTGAGATGTATGCTGTGGCAATATTCCTTATGCTTATGGCATATTGGAGACACAGAACCAATATAGTTAATCTTATACACGGCAAAGAGCGTAAGACTTATCTTGTTAAGAAGCCGGAAGGATATGTCAATCCGAGCCATTCAGGAAGAGAAGAAGAGGAGTCGACGAAGCAGACTGATACAAAGAATATATGATGTCTGTTAAGGGCATTCATATACGGAGGAAGACAACATGTTAAGAATAGGCATAATAGGTGCGGGAAGCTGGGGAATTGCACTTGCGAAGCTTCTTGCGGATAACGGACATAATGTGACGGTATGGTCGATCATAGCCGAAGAGATTGAGATGCTTAGAAGTAAGCATGAGCATGTAGATAAGTTGCCGGGAGTTAAGTTGCCCGATAATATTGATTACACAACAGACCTTAAGGCTACATGCAGTGATAAAGACATATTGGTGCTTGCGGTTCCTTCGCCTTATACAAGAAGTACCGCTCACTCGATGAAGGACTTCATTGCCGATGGTCAGATAATCGTCAATGTGGCTAAGGGTATAGAAGAGAAGACGCTTTATACTCTGTCGCAGGTCATAGAAGAAGAGATACCTCAGGCGAAGGTGACAGTGCTGTCAGGTCCTTCGCATGCAGAAGAAGTCGGAAGAGGATTACCGACAACGGTTGTTGTGGGTGCCAAGGAACAGGAGACTGCCGAATTCTTACAGAATGCATTTATGAATGATGTGTTCAGAGTATACACAAGCTCGGATATCCTCGGTATGGAACTTGGGGGAGCGCTTAAGAACGTGGTTGCACTTGCCGCAGGTATTGCCGACGGACTGGGATTCGGTGATAATGCCAAGGCTGCATTGATCACAAGAGGAATAACCGAGATAGGTCGACTTGGTATGGCCATGGGAGGTAAATTCGAGACCTTCTGCGGACTTACGGGAATCGGTGATCTTATTGTTACATGTGCAAGTATGCACAGCCGCAACAGACGTGCGGGAATACTTATCGGTCAGGGCAAGAGTTATGATGAGGCAATGGCTGAAGTTAAGATGGTAGTAGAGGGAGTATACAGCGCCAAGGCTGCGATGGGATTATCAGAGAAATACGGCGTGGATCTTCCTATAATTGAGCAGGTCAATCTGGTGTTATTCGGCGGTAAGCCTGCTAAAGATGCTCTGAGTTCACTTATGGGAAGAGATAAAAAGGACGAGCATTTGAATATAAGTTGGCAGGAATGATTGCTTAACAGGCACTTAAGAACGGAGGAAAGAATGGCTGATATAACCATAGCTGAAGGAATAGACAAAGGCTTTGCGGGAACGGAAGAATATGTTGCAAGTGAGCAACTTCTTAATGCCGTTAACGTTGCCATTACGCTTAAAAAGCCCCTTTTGATTAAGGGTGAGCCCGGAACCGGCAAGACGATGCTTGCAGAAGCTATTTCCAGGGCTTTGAATAAGCCCCTTATCATATGGAATATCAAATCAACGACCAAGGCCCAGGATGGTCTGTATATGTATGATACGATACAGAGACTCTATGACGGACAGTTCGGTGAAGAGGGTGTGGATGATATTGCCAGATACATTAAGCTTGGTAAGCTCGGTGAAGCATTTGAATCCGATGAACAGGTAGTGCTTCTTATC
>JAEEGL016658712.1_pt1 | contig 17991 bp, 17 predicted proteins | sample 9134231 | NCBI WGS metagenome assembly JAEEGL01 (sample SAMN16246548, study PRJNA631951) | gut metagenome | biome: gut microbiome; feature: rumen; material: fiber-attached | host: Bos | place: Iran: Karaj | collected 2018-10 | reverse complement strand
TCTCTTCCTCAACCTCTTCTTTTAACTGACATGTAATTCTGAATACTCTGGTATTGGCTCCCTTCGCTGTTGAAGGAACGATCTTCGCCGCATTATCTAGCTTATACCAATTGGTCTGTCTGTCCATGTGGGCTATTTCCTTGCCTATTCTATAGTTTACTTATTTCTGATCTTTTTAAAGATGCTCAAGTCTCTCCGTTACCACATCCATACTTCCCCTGCTCATGCGATAGATGACATCCTCAAGGGAAATGAATTTCTTATTGCGGATAAACTTAAGGTACTTGGGCGTAAATCTCATCTTTATGCCCTTTGGCTCTATGCCCCGGTTGGCCTTGGCCTGTATCGTGTCACAGGTATCCTTTGCATCATGAGCCATGCTCTTTGAAAGGATGCAAAGAAGCGTTCCTGCTGTCCTTACCATTCCGGCAACATTCGGATCATCTGAAACATCCAGTGACTGAAGCGCGCCTACCGACCATTTCTTAAGGTTACGGTAAATGCCATATTCAAGATCAAGCTCCACCAGTCTCTCATTTATGTTGTCATAGAGCCAAACTTCATTGCCTTTAACAAACATATCGCTAACCTGGAAAAGCTCACCCTCAAACGGGAACTTGATGTCCACAGCATCACAGCCCGTAAGAAGAATGTTTGAATTTATCTCGCTTACCTGGTCCCGGGTTTCAAAGTCATCCTCTTCTATTGTGAAGTTAGGGTCTGTCCCGGGTTCAAACTCAGTCTCGCTTTCCTTAACTTCCTCGATTATTTCCTCGCTCTTGTCCGGAATCCTCTCGTTCTTCTCATGGACGATCCTGTATGATCCAAAGCCCGGAGTCTGAACAGTGAACCTATCGGTTCCGCACTCCTCGAAAGGCCCTGCCACAGGACAGATTCCCTTCTTCCTGCCAAAGTAGTCCTGATCAAACATGATCTCGGTACCATCGGGATTTTCAAATCTCTGCTCCGGTTCGAATGCCACGCCCAGAACCTTGGTATTTACCGGAGTAGTGATATTTCTTGGAAGATACTCATACAGATTGGTGTGAAGGGTGTATCTTCCCTCATTTTCATCAATGTAGAAACTTATCTTATGATCCTTGTCTACGTGGCAGACTTCGCCGTCGCATGGTCTTGCTCCATTAAAATACGCGTTTCCGCTTAAGGTAACAGGCAGATGCTCGTAGTAAAGATCTTTTGATCCCAGCTCTTTTACCGCATTCTTACCAAAGCGTCCGAAATACTCGGACACACTCGGGAAATTGTTGTATGGCATACTTCCGCAAATAAAGTTGTTACGGTCCACGGTGTCAGCATCTTTAGATACACAGTAATCAAGAAGGTCCTGTCTGACCGTCTTTTGAACAAAGATATTGTTGCAAATCCTGGCATCTCCGTGAAGTATGGTCATGAATCCCGCAATCTTGGTGGAATGCGGAACATGATATGGGGTATACCTGTCAGTAGGATACTTTTTGCCGCCGTTATCAGTGCCCTTTCCTACATAGGTAAAAGAGCCGGCGATAAGATTATGTATTAGGGCAATTCCCTGCGTACTGAGTCTGCAGGCAATGTCCGACAAAAGCAGGTTGTGGTCAATAATGGTTGGACCGTGGGAAACCTCAACAAAAATGTCCTCTCCAAGGGAAAGACCTGAATCAATAATTGTCCCCTGCGGTGGAACGTTGTCGTGAAGGAAGTTCTGTGACACACGGGTGCCCTGGGCTTCCCAGTCAAGCCAAATCCCTCTGGTGCAGTGATCAATATGATTGCGTCTTATTATGGTATCAATGGCCGCATGAAGCTTGATACCGCCAATCTCTGCACCGGCCAGGTTGTGCTTGTTATTTATATGGTGAATATGGTTGTCCTCAATAACACCAAACGCACCGCCTAAATGTCCTACAATTCCGGTTTGCCCGCAGTCATGAATATCGCAGCGCCTTATCACGTGGCTTCCGATAGTCTCTTTATCCCAGCCTTCATTGACTGCCTGACATACTGCATCCCTCTGGGTCTGAGTTCCGTCTTTTACCCAAGTGGTTGTCCACTTGTTGTTATTGCCCCTCTGATAGTATTTGCCCAGAGATATTCCACTGCATTTAGACTCTGAAATCTCACAGTCCTCTATGATCCAGCCTTTAGACCAGTGAGGGCCTATCATTCCCTCCTGATATGCAGTTGGAGGTGCCCACTGAGTGGCTGCCTGTCTGATGGCAAAGCCGGATACCGTGATATAAGACAATCCCTCTTTTTCCGGCATAAAACAGGCTTTCCTCACAGAAAGTTCAACATTCTCAAAGTTTGGATTCTTGTCCTGAAAATTAGCATAGATAACAGTCTCGTCATTCTCCTGGACTGTGTACCATACATACAGAGAAAAATCAGGATCCCAGGACCTGTTGTCCTTGTTGGGATGCATGAGGCTGTTCATGTCAAATACCTCATACATAGACTTGCCGTTAAGATAAATATCGCCTAAATGAGGCGCATTTTCCCCACTGTTATACCAGTCCCCACGCACTGTTTCAACATAAGGATTAAAGCTTCCGAAGAAGCTGTTGGGTATTCTGATGCGCCAGACGTTTTCGAAGCTCTCGAAGCCCTTTAGTTCCTCGGCTCCGGTGATAACGGCTTCGCCTCTGGCTGTGCTAACATAGGATATTCTTCTGTCAGCGCATCCTCCGTTTGCAGGCCTTACCCACTCTCTGTAGACGCCCGGTCCCACAAATACAACATCACCGGGAGCTGCTATATCAGCTGCTTCCTGAATTGTCTTAAAGGGATGCTTGACTGTCCCATCTCCACTTCTTAAAACATTACCAGCTACATATATCTGCATAACCCCCTCCTAAACACGCGAAATACAAATATAGTTTGAAATTGATTTAAAAAATGAATAGTATAAAATAATTATATACTCTATAACCACAACTATCAAAGGAGTTTCCCATGGCACGAATGAAATTTATCTACGCAATTTCTATACTTGCAGCATTTTTTATCGCAGGGCTTGTGATAAACTTCATATCCTCATTGTTCTAATGTCGCGAGTGCGCATGATCATTGCTTTTATGAAAAGAAAAGGGCTGGTGTATCAACCAGCCCCAAGTTTTTTCTGTTTGTATAGATCTGAATCAGCCCTTGCTATGAATGCCTGCATCGATATAGGTTGCGAATAATCATACTGTGCAATTCCAACGCTGACTGACACGGCGTACTTCTGGTTGTCTTCGGATGCTATTTTTCTGACATTACTCTTTATCTGATCTGCGAGCCACGTTGCCTCAGCTCTGTAGGCCATTTCCGCAACAACTACAAACTCATCGCCGCTATACCTTGATACAAAGAATCTGCTTCTAGGTCCCTGACAGGCCTTCTTGATAGCACTGGCAATCCTTACAAGAGCTCTGTCTCCTTCCGAATGCCCATAGGCTTCATTGATGTTCCTGAACTTATCTACATCAACCATCAAAAGAAACAGTGAAAGTCCCGGCTCTTCATTTCTCATCTTACCCGCAAGATACTTGTACATCTGATTTCTGTTATTGATTTGAGTAAGCGGATCAAGAGAAATCAGGTTGTCCTGAAGTGAAATATAAATATAGATTACAGCCGCCATAGCTCCATAACACAGAAGCGGGATTCTCCAGTAAATCGACTGGAGCACTCCGAGAATTATAGGTGCTATAGGGAAAATGCCGATCATGAAGTAAGTTTGTCTCTCCGCATATTTGTCTTTGGATAAAGCTCTTCCAAAGGCCTTAACCGAAGCTGCAATCATGTAGGCAAAAGGTACTATTATCAAAAGAACATAAAACTTACCGTTTACCAGATTGCCTTCCTCATCAACATAGTAAACAAGGCCGGTTCTGTAGGCACTGACGCAAAGAATAGTGGAAATCCAGACAGGAATACTGATTATCAGCTTATATGGGTCCGACTCCACAATCTTATCGTTCTGAATTGCTTCCGATAGCAGGAACCACTGGTAGGATGCCACTGAAATCATCACATAAGTAAAGATATTAGACAGATATAGCATCGACTGGGAATCACCCAGAATTCCTCCGTCAACCAGTGCCCAAAAAATCTCCGCAGCAAAATAAAGCATCAGGTCAAAGACCAGAGTACCCAAATATATCTGAGATATCTGCTTATTTACACCATGATGAATTTTAAAAAGAAAAATCCCCAAAAGAAAAATGCAGGCAGCATATGCCTCTACATAGTACAAGACGTAGTTCAACGATAAACCTCCCAAATCACAAGTGCGCAAAAATTATTTTATCACTAATCCGCCTTGATTTGTTGCTGTTTGCTCATTGTTTATTGTTTTTTTATAATTAAAAAAGCGGAGAAATCCCAGTCTCTCCGCTCAGGCTCCACCTGATATTGCTTTTAACGCTTCAAACTCTGATTCATACACGCCGCCCATGGCTTCCAGATCCTCCCAGGTGTACCAGGCTCCGCTGAGCTGAACACCTCTGATGGAGATATCAGTGGCAATGACCATGAATGGTTTGTGATTAACAACGATGTAACAGGTCCTGTTAAGACCAAAAGGCGTCACAAACGCGTGGCCTGTATCGATCAGATGATTAAGCTGATCAATCGTTAAGTTTTTCCCTAAAGGCATAGTTCTTATCATACATCTAATTATACTATCCCGCGTAATTAGTGTAAATTCGTTTATATTTATTTAATATTTGCGTAATTTCGTTCTCCGAAAATTCCGGTTCCAACCCTCACAAACGTAGCACCTTCCTCGATTGCGACCTGATAGTCTCCCGTCATTCCCATTGAAAGGCAATCCATTTTAACTCCATCGATATTAAGGCCGTTGATCTCATCCCTCAGCTGCCTGAGTCCCTTAAAGTACTGTCTGTTGCTCTCCGGATCTTCAGTAAATGGCGCAATTGTCATAAGGCCTCTAATGCTAAGGTGAGGGAATGTGCTGATCTCCTTCACAAGCGGAATGACCTCCTCCGGTGACAGACCAAACTTCGTATCCTCGTGAGCCATGTTGACTTCAATCAGTATGTCCATGACAATATCGTGCTTTGCGGCTTGCTTTTCTATCTCCCGGGCAAGCTTTATGTTGTCCACCGAGTGTATCATACATGCGACGCCGGGCAGATACTTAACTTTATTTGCCTGGAGATGGCCGATCATATGCCAGGACAAAGGCTCTTTTATTTCAGCCGTCTTATCTCTTATCTCCTGAACCTTGTTTTCCCCAAACACTGTGATTCCGCATTCCATTGCCTGTCTGATGTCACTTACAGGCTTGGTTTTGCTGACAGCGATCAGTGTAACCTCGCTCCTGTCTCTTCCTGCCTTCTCGCAGGCCTTCTTTATATTATTCTCAACCTCAATAAGATTCTCCCGTATCATGCTCTCCTCCAATGCTTGATAAAAAGCCACAGAAATAATATCATTATACTATCATTAACGTATTTAAGGAACAACTTGTCCGGGGGGAAAAATGGTAATTCGCGACATTTCAAATGGCTCAGAGGTGAAAATCTACGCCTCTGTCGGCGGTCATAATATCGTTCTCTTAACTGAGGCTATATTTGGCGTGGCTGCAGGTCTTTTAGTCAAGCCCATGGAATACTTTGGCAAATACATGCAGTTTATGGAGCCCTCCTCTGTACAGATCAGAAACAAAAGAGACGGTCGCGTCTACAAATTCATGTCCACCACAATCACCCCTGTTAAAACAAGATATGGCAATTTCCATCTGATAAGATGCTCCTCGGAGCTTGAGCCCGAAAACTCAAGAAAGGCCGAGAGATTCTATATTGAAAAGCTGGGCGTCTTTTCCATTAACGGAAATACCCTGGCACTAAAAAACTGCATCATTCATGACATCTCCCTCCGTGGACTTTCAATTATTCTTGATAATGAAACCAAGGTTAAACCCGGTGACGAGCTGGATATTCAGTTCAGATACGGCCCCACTCTTCACAACTACGAGATTCATACCATCGCCGTCAGAAACTTTATGGTAAAAGGCATGCCGGCTGTAGGCTGCAGTATCGCCAACATGAACGTGGACTTCGTCTCCCTTGTAACCATCAAGCGAAATGAGAAATACACTCACCTGGACGATGTTCCCGAGACCAATCTTAATCCCGAGATTTCCGAGAAACAGCAGGTTATGGAAGTGGACGAAGATATCGCCAAGCAGCTCATTCCGGAGAAAAAGTCCCAGAAGCAGATTTCGGTCTCCAATCCGCTTGATCCTGCTATCCTTGAGCACGTATCCAGGGAGAAGTCCCTCAGGGAGATCAAGAGGGATGAACGAATGGCCGAACAGGCAAAGGCCATTGAGAATCTGCTGGATTTACATGATATCTGATTTTTGGATAAAGCACCCCTTGTTTAGGGGTGTTTTTTTCGTTTTTACATATTTGAAGTAACATGATACAATGTGTTGTCGAATTTGCATTTAATCGGAGAAAACTAAGATGATTTTAAACGTTCACAATATATGTAAAAGCTTTGATGGCAAGGACATCTTAAGCGGTGGCTCTTTCCATATTGAGAATAATGAAAAAGCTGCGATAGTTGGAATTAACGGAGCCGGCAAGACAACACTTCTTAAGATCATTATTGGTGAGCTTAGTGCGGACGACGGTGATGTGACCTTTTCCAAGGATGTGACCTGGGGATATCTGGCCCAGAACCAGAATATAACTTCAGAAAACACCATTTACGAGGAACTTGCTGAAGTTAAAAGAGATGTCATCGACCTGGAACAGAATATTCGCGACGCCGAGGAGCAGATGAAGCATGTTTCCGGTCAGGAGCTTGAGCAGCTCATGGACAGATACACAAGAATGAATGATGAGTTCCAGAGAATGTCCGGATACGCCTGGCAGAGCGAGGTTACAGGAGTTGCCAAGGGTCTTGGCTTCCTGGATGAGGAGCTATCTAAGAAGATCAGCACCCTCTCCGGCGGCCAGAAAACCCGCGTGGCTCTGGGAAAGCTTCTTTTGCAAAAGCCCGATCTCATCATCCTTGACGAGCCTACCAACCACCTTGATATGAGTTCAATAAGGTGGCTTGAGAACTATCTGCTCAACTACAAGGGAGCCGTTCTTATCGTATCCCACGACAGATATTTCCTGGATAAGATAGCCGGCAAGATAATCGAAGTTGAGAACACGAAGGTTTCTTCTTTTACCGGCAACTACTCTGCTTACGCAGTAAAAAAGGAACAGCTTCGTGCCAGCCAGTGGAATGCTTATATCAAGCAACAGGCTGAGATCAAGCACCAGGAAGAAGTAATAGCCAAGCTAAAGTCATTCAACAGAGAGAAATCCATAAAGCGCGCCGAGAGCCGCGAGAAGATGCTGGATAAGATCGAAGTACTTGATAAGCCTGTTACCATCGACGATCGCATGAAGATAACCCTTAAGCCTTCATGTGAAAGCGGAAACGACGTTCTTGAGGCTGAAGGCCTTTCAAAATCCTTTGGCAATGAGCATCTCTTTTCCGGTCTCAATTTTTCTATCAAGAAGGGCGAGCACGTGGCAATCATCGGCGACAACGGTACAGGTAAGACCACACTTCTTAAGATAATAAATGGAATAGAGACCCTCGACGAGGGAACCATAGATTTTGGTGTAAAGGTTCACATCGGCTACTACGATCAGGAGCATCACGTACTTCACGACGAGAAGACACTTTTTGAAGAGATATCCGATGACTACCCTACTCTGAATAATACCGAGATCAGGAATACGCTTGCTGCGTTCCTCTTTACCGGAGACGATGTCTTCAAGCGAATCGGCGATCTTTCAGGTGGAGAAAAAGGCAGAGTAAGCCTTGCAAAGCTTATGCTCTCCGACGCCAACTTCCTCATCCTGGATGAGCCTACCAACCACCTTGATATTACGTCAAAAGAGATTTTAGAGACCGCAATTTCCGGATATGAAGGCACTGTCCTTTACGTAAGCCACGACAGATACTTCATCAACAGAACTGCCACCAGGATTCTTGATCTGACCCACGGCCAGATGGTGAACTATATCGGCAACTACGACTACTACATGGAACACGTGGATGAGCAGATGAACAGGTTGTTTGGCGCATCCGGAAATTTAGGGAATGCCACTCTGGCAGATGGAAGCTACAAATATGCCGGATCCGACGCTGGAAATTCTCCTGATGTATCAGGAAATACCGATTCCGGTGCTCTCACATCAGCAGGCAGTAATTCAGATTCAAATGCACAGACTGGCGGCGCACAAGATTGGAAGGCCCAGAAAGAGGCCCAGGCCAAGAAGCGTAAGTTAGATGCCGCTCTCAAGAAATGCGAGGACGAGATTGCAAGGCTTGAGGCCAGGGATTCAGAGATCAACGAACTTCTCGCCGATCCGTCTATCGGTACAGACCTTGCCAAGCTTAGAAAGCTAACCGATGAGCAGACAGAGCTTCAGGAAAGGCTTTCCCAGCTCTACGATGAGTGGGCAGAGCTACAGGAGTAACACTTGATATTTGTTTTAAATGATTTAGAGGTTGAGATATACTTATGATTTTTTCTATAGTTTTTCTAGTTTTGCTAATATTTTTGATTGTTGAGATTGTCAGGTACGTGCAGGTAAGAGCCAATGCCTTCAGCAGAGCCGAAGTAAAAAAGGCTGCTGCCGAGCAGGCCCAGAAGATGAAATACAAAGATCCTGAGATTACATGCGATTACTGCGGCGGCAAAATCGACACTTCTAAGTTCAGTATATGCCCCCAGTGTGGCGCTCCCTATGATAAAGATGTGGAGTGGACATCCAGACATGATAATAAAGTTACCGGTAATTTCATTGACAAGAGCACTGATGCGATAATCACAGCAAGGGAGCAAAAGTCCAAGGAAGAACAAAAGAGAATCCTCAGGAACATAAAAAGAACTATCGCCGCGCTTGTTGCTATGATCGTATCTATTTTCATCGTCGCTGTGATAGTCAGCAATACCGGCAGTTCCTCCAAATACAGAAAGAATGAGACACTTAAGGACGGAACCTATTACAGCTACGAAAAAGCTGATTATGAGGTTGATGGTGACGGCGTAATCTACGACTTTGATGACGTAAAGATCACTGTAACCGGCTTTTATAAGAGAGTTTACGAATACTCAGAGGATATCGGACCTGTTGCTGTTGAATTTCGTGTAGACAACAAAAGAAATGAGGACATAAGGATTTCTCTTTCCTGCAACTGCTACAATGGTATCGCCAGCAATTCAACCTATATTTACATCTATGATACCTTCAAGAAAAACAGCAGTGCAGTATTCTACGAGCAGATCAGAGATGTCCAGGGCTATACTCTTTCCGAGCTCATATTTGACCAGATCAAGATTAGAAACACTGATTTCAATTACGAGAAAGTCCCTTATGAGCCTGCAATTGTAAAAACAACTGCTCCTGAGACTAAAGACACCTCTTTTGATGAAGAACTTGCAGATGCTGTAACGGTTTATTCAAACGAGAAGGTTGAGGTTTATGCTCTCATGACTGACACACTGTCCCGAGACGCCTATACAGTATTTATCAGGAACAAATCCGATTACAACATGTACGTCAACAGCAAAGACATGAAGATTGACAACATGCTTGTTGAACCTTCCGGATTTTACAACTGCTATCTCCCAACCGGTTATATCCTGAGAGCACCATATGTTTATTGTTACTCCGAGGAATACAAAAACTTAGACGGTAAGGAAGTCAGCATCAATCTGCAGTTTGAATGCAAGGAGGAACCAAGTCAGTCCTTCTCCACAGGCTTTATAAACTTTAACAAGATTCTGTTTAAGTAAATATCTCTTTCCAAAGGAATACTTTAAACAGCACAAATGCCACAACCGTCGTAACGATATCTGAAGTGAACTGGGCGGAAATTACGCCGGTCATTCCCATCATCTTCGATAAGATGATCATAACAGGAAGGAATACAATTCCCTGTCTACAGGCTGAAAGAATAAATGCTCCTGTGGCCTTTCCGGTTGCCTGAAAAGAGCATATCACAATGAGACAGATGCCCATAAGAGGCATTCCAAGAAGCTGCAATCTCAGCATCGTTACACCTGTGTTTATCATCTCAGGGTCAGTTAAGAACTTGGAAATAAGACCATGAGCAAATACTGAAAGCAGAATGAGAAGTACCACTCCTGTTCCGCCTGTAACAGCCATTCCAAATCCAAGTATTTTCTTAAGTCTCGCCTTTAATCCTGCACCATAATTGTAACCAATAAGTGGCTGGCTTCCAAAGGCAAGTCCTATAAGTATCAGAAGTGCAATATTAACAACTTTTAATACGATTCCCATGATAGCAATGCTGTCATCTCCGTAAGGCTGAAGAAATCTGTTAGTAAGCGTAATTCCTACAGTCTGCATCAGGTTTGTGATACTGGAAGGCAGTCCAATTGAGAGCACAGCTCCAAATGTGGCAGCATCAAGACTAAGCTGCTTGATATCCAGCGAAAGGACCTTACTCTTCTTGCATATGATCACTACAAAAAACGTACAGGTTACAATATACCCTATTACAGTTGCAATCGCTGCACCGGCTGCTCCAAGTCCCAATCCGAAGATGAATATAGGGTCAAGGATAATGTTTACTACTGTTCCAATGACCTGACCCACCATTGATTCCATGGACATTCCCTCTGCCCTTAGCAGGTTTGAAGGAACCAGTGAAAATATAACAAATGTTGATCCAAGGATGATCCATGAGTAATACTGATCAGCATATGTAAAAGTCTGGGTTGTCGCACCAAGGATGCTCAGCGCCTGGTTTTTGAACACAAGCATCAGTACTGTAAAGATTACTCCTGTGATGACCGCCGTGTAGAAACAAAATACACTCTTTTTTCTGGCATCATCAATGTCATGTGTTCCAAGAATTCTTGAAATAACAGAGCTTCCACCGATTCCAAAGATATCACCGATTGCAAGAAGCAGTGTAAAAAGCGGTGCGCAGATTGAAATGCCTGCAATCAGGTTTGTATTGCCCGTAAGTGCGATGAAATATGTGTCCACCAGGTTGTAAACAAGTGTCACGATCATTCCCATAACTACAGGAAGCGCCATTTTCATATAGGCTTTGGGAATAGGTGCTTTTTCAAATAATTCGTTTTCCATGATTTAAATCTCCTAGACATAAAAGAAAATCCATAACCACCAAGGATTATGGATTTCCGTACCGTGGCAGAAATTGTTCCGCCCTACTCACAATATTCAAGTGGATTTATGCTACCACGATTATTTTCAAAAGTCAAACTTTACTCCAGTCCAAAGAGCTCACCATAGATATTTACAGCATTTCGAACGCAGTCTTCGCAGGGGCAAAGGGGCTTTCCATTTGTGATAGCCTTTAAGTCCTTACATCTTAGGGCACCGCTTCTATTTGCAAACTCTTCCTGTATCTTCTTGGTCATTCCAAGAGTACCCTTTCCTTCTGTCTTAAGACCTGCTATCATTCCTGCTCCAATCAGCGCTCCGCAGGTAGCTTCAAGATTGCCCATTCCTGCGCAGAAGCCTGCAGAAATCTGTGCCAGCTGCTCCTTTGTCATATTTGTCTGATCAGAGAGTGCTATGGTCACTGCCTGCGCACAATTGCACTGCCCTGATGTCTTTAATTCAACTGCCATTTCAGCTCTTTCACTTAATGTCATGATTCTCCGTACCTTTCTTTGCCTTTAGTTTACAGATGCCCTGAGTGATGGTTCCCATAGGGCAGAAAGAACACCAAGTTCTCTCCTTATACAGTGCCATTACGATAAGACCTATCAGAGTAGATGTCAGCATAATGCTGTAGAAGCCAAATCCAAACTGAGCCACCCAGTCCGGGAACGCACTTCCATTATACGCCCATTCCCATGGCACTTTAAATGTCCAAAATAGTTTTATGGCCTTTCTAAGCGATTCTGCACCCGAGAACACTAGGTATGTCTGAAAGACCATTATTCCAAACATAGTAAGGAAGAATACCAGAAAGCCGTATCTAAACCATTTCGCCGAGATCCATTGGGGAGCAGATTTTCTTCTTGAGCACTTCATGTTTCTACCAAGCACCCAGAAGAGCTGTCCTCTTCCGCACATGTGATTGCAAAACCACTTGTTTCCACCGGCTATCGCAAAGATAAGCGGCAAAACAAAATCTATCATGCCAAGCCAGGCAAAAAGAATGTTAAAAAATCCAAGTGCAAAATATACTATTGTCCATATCCAGAGGTAGTCATACCAATGTTTCTTCTTGATTATCTTATTTGCCATTTCCCACCTCCGGCTCACATACCTTTATTGATCCTGCAGGGCATGCCTTTTCACAGATGCCGCAACCAACACATTTTGAAATATCCACTACCGCATAGCACCCTTTATATATGCCTATTGCCTCTCTCGGACACTGCAAAGCGCATACTCCGCAGGCCACGCACCTGTTCCGGTCATTTACTGCCTTTCTCATCATCTCTCCTTATAGACGCAAATACTTGTTTTTTTCTGTCGATGCACTTATTATATTTGGTATAAAAAATATATCAAGTACGCAGATTGTATGTACCTAGTAAGGAAAAATATACCATGGGCAAAATAGCGAAAAAAGAATCATTATGTGAGAGCATTGCAGGCGAAGGCTGCGGATTAAAAAAAGTAATCGACATTGTCGGGGGAAAATGGAAGATCATGATCCTATGCGTCATCGACAATAATGAAGTCGTAAGATATGGTGAACTGAGCCGTTCAATTCATGGTATTACCAATACTATGCTGGCCAATTCGTTAAAAGAGCTGGAATCAGACGGCCTTATCGAGAGAAAGCAATACGATGAGATGCCTGTCAGAGTTGAATATAACCTGACTAAAAAAGCAAAAAGCCTCATCCCCATTCTTCTTCAGTTGAAGAAATGGGGTGAGGACAATTTGTGATGTCTTCAAATATTATTTTATTCTCACAGAAGCGTCTCTGCTCTATGCTCGATATTCTGCTTGAAGTTTATTACTTCGTGATCGTATTCCTCATCCATCAAAGTTGAATGTATAAGGAAATCTGCCGTTGCCTTATTATGCGCAAATGGAATGTCATAGACCTGTACAATCCTCATCAGTGCCTTAACATCAGGATCGTGGGGTGCTGCTGTCAAAGGGTCAGAAAAGAAAATGACAAAATCTATCTTGCCCTCTACTATCTTGGCTCCTATCTGTTGATCACCGCCAAGTGGGCCGGAATTGTAGCCTCTCACCGGCAAATCCGTTGCATCCGTAATCATCCTTGCTGTAGTTCCTGTTCCGCAAAGAAAATGCTTTTTAAGAACCTCAGCATTATCCTTGCACCACTGTATAAGCTCAGCCTTTTTCCCATCATGGGCAATCAGAGCTATGTTCTTTTGCTTTTTAATTGTAAAAGTTACTGTATCAGCCATACAAAAAACGTCTCCTTTTTGTCTTTTGACACTATTATATAACACCATGCCACATTTTGTGGTTAATTTTGTGGGGCATCCATGCTTACTTTCAAAGATTTTTTTGATACAATAATCCATTATGGAAAAGACCAAAAACATTCAATTAAAAAGTTCATTACTGCTTCTGCTTGGAGCTTCTGTCTGGGGACTTGCATTTGTAGCCCAGTCTGTTGCAGGTGGAAATATCGGCACGTTTACCTTTAACGGAATTCGTTTCCTGATCGGCGGCACATGCCTTCTTCCGTTTCTTAAAGGGCATAACATACACCCATCAAAAATTCCGGGGAATAAGCTTCTTGGCGGAATAATATGCGGAGTAGCACTTTTTCTCGCATCTACATTCCAGCAAGCAGGCATCGCTATGGGTGCCGATGCCGGAGAAGCAGGATTTCTTACTGCCTGCTATATTGTTCTGGTTCCCATACTTGGGCTTTTTATTGGCAGAAAATGCTCAGCCTTAGTATGGCCTTCTGTAGGCGTGGCTTTGATCGGATTATACCTTCTTTGCATTCCATCTTCCGGTAGCGGCCTAAAAATATCTGCCGCGGACCTTGCACTTTTATTATGTGCGCTTATGTTTTCAATTCAGATTTTGTGTGTAGATCACTACGCGCCCAAAATGAATCCAGTTGCTCTTGCCTGCATTCAGTTCTTTGTTAGCGGAGCCGTATCTCTTGTAGCTGCATTTGTATTTGAGTTCCTAAAAGATCCTTCTGCATGGATAAACAGTCTTCTCAACCCTATGTCATGGGTGGCTATTCTATACACCGGTATTTTTTCATGCGCAGTAGGATACACCCTTCAAGCTGTTGGACAACGAAATCTTAATCCGGCTCTTGCCTCGCTTATTATGAGTCTTGAGTCAGTATTCTCATCCATTTTCGGATGGCTCATTCTTCACCAAATAATGACAGGGCGTGAAATCTGTGGCTGCGTCCTCATATTCGCAGCTGTTATTCTCGCACAGCTTCCGCAAAAAAACTCAGCACAATGATATGCTGAGTTTTTTCCCTCGCAGTCCTTGCCTTCAAGGATGTATCTAAGACACAGAACTCCATGTGATTCTCATAATTTTATTTTGTATCTTTCAAGAGTAATGTTAATTCCATCACTTTCCATAAACACAGTTTCTATAAATTCGCCGGCATTTGCCAGAATCACGCGTCTGCTGGCTTCGTTTTCAGGAAGGCAGGCAACGTTTATCTCATTGTATCCAACAGCTGACAGGTAATCCTTGGCTTTTGCAAGCATGCGTTTCGCATAACCTTTTCTGCGCTCCGAAGGACGTACCGAATAGCCCACGTGACCTGTATATTTTCTCATTCTCTCGCTAAGGACCGTCTGAACCTGCATACAACCCACCATTTTCATGTCAGATTTTCTGATACACAAAATAACGGTTCCCCAGGCACCGTGCTCATCCGCTTCTCTTGAAGGGTTTGCCCATCCGATGCAGTGCTCCACGTAGCTTAAAACGCCAGGCTTATGCTTCATGGAAAAACATCCGTCGAAGCTCGAACCGGCATCAAACATTTCCTGTCTGTAGGCGGCAATCTCATCCGCAAACTGCATGGTAGCTTCCGCAAAGATCAGTTCATCTTCCGAATCCTTGTCATCTTTTCCCGCAATATATTCAAGAGAGAATTTCTCACATATAACCTTGGAGTCCTCTGTAAAAGGAATCCCTGTCTCTTTTGCGCACTCGTTAAAAAAGTCTGTGTGCACCCTTCTCCAATATTCCAGAGAACGGTCCCCTTCTCCTTCCGAATATGCGTGAAAAGGTGGAACCTCCTTGAAGGGGCGAGTGTAAACATCATAATCTCTGATAACACATACTGCTTCGTCATTGCTATTTAAAATAACGCTGTAATCCCCGGGCTTGGGAATTTCATCCAGCGCATCTTCAAACACATAATCATCGTAAGAACTTGCCGTCCCGAACTTAATTCCCTTTACAACAAGATCTGCAAGTTCATCCGCCTCCTCATCATCGCCGCCAAAAGCCCAGGCTTCATAGGGCGTGTTTATATCTATATTTTTCTTTTGGCAGAATTCTGCCCATAACTGTTCTGCTGTCATAATCTGTTTCCTCATTCATTGTTGTCATTATTTAATTCCGTCTTTATTTCATCTTAGAGAAATCCCTTATTATTCCAAAACACTCCCTGACCATATTATTGGGAAGATACCATGGAACAGTATATGCAGCAATTCCGCACACTCTGCAGTTCGTCAGGCCCTTCGCCAAATGAATTCCTCTAAATACATGAAAGTTATTGGTCACAATACCAATCCTAAGTTCATCTTCAATTCCGGAGTGCTGCTTCATAATATCCAATGATAAAGCTATGTTCTCCGTGGTATCTATTGCCTTGGTCTCAGCGATTATTCGCTCGGAAGGGATTCCTTTTGATTCAAGGTACTCTTTTCCGCCTTCTCCCTCACTGACAGACTCATTAGTCCCCTGTCCTCCGGAGACAATACACACAGTACCGGGATTTTCTGACAAATACTCATAAGCAGCATCCAGCCGGTATTTGAATATGATACTTGGTCCGTTACTTCTCATCTGGGCACCCAGCACCACGATGTAATCCAGGTCTTTTTCCCCTTTATCGCCAAAATGGCTTGCCATTGCTCCCATGCAAAAAATCACTACAAGGAGCGCTATAACTATAAGTGTATAGCAAACTTTCCTAAATAATGCCGGCACTCTCTGCCATCTCCCATTACCTGCAAGGAAAAAGGCCAGGCCAATAATAGCCGCCAGTCCCAACCAGATAATAAAAGAAAAGGTTCCGCTTCCAACCAGGTAAATACTCCTTGAATAGACCAGGCAGGCAAGCATCAGAACCAAATAAATAAGCCTGATATGTTTCATTTACTTTAATCCCATCTACAAAATATCCAAAAGCTCAGTGAGATTCCTGACTTCATGATCCGGATTTTCATCTTCTCCACTCTTTTCCCAGTACCGACCGAAACCCTGTTTGATCCAGATTGTCTTCATTCCCAAAGCCTTAGCGGGAACAATGTCGTTGTCGATGCGGTCACCGACCATAACTGCCTGATCAGCCCTGCAGCCGGCTCTTTCCAGGGCAAGCTTAAAAATCCTCGGATCAGGTTTCTCTATACCTTCTTCAGCTGATGCAATGACAAGATCAATGTACTTGCGGATTCCGAAGTTCTCAAGTCTCTTTTCTGAGCCATACATCTGATTGGCGATTATGCCAATCTTATAGTTTCTGCCAAGCTCTAAAAGACACTCCTCGGTATCCCCGTATAGTGCCTCGAGGGTAGGATTCCATCCGGGTTTCTCTGATCCAAGGAGCTTTGCTACTTCTTTATCACCCTTCTTGTTCTGTTTGTAGAACTCAAGGGCTTTCTCATAAACATACTCATCAGTCACATCTGCAGTCTGAGCTATTTTATGGAAGATATCTTTATAAACGCCACTCTCATCAAGAAGAGTTGAGCCCATATCGAAGAATATCCACTTGATCTCTTTCTCCACCGGAGGCTTCCAGGGTCTTGGGGTCAAAAGAGATGTCTGCCCAATATCAGGTAATACGCTATATATGGAGCATCCCATCTGCCTTTCAAAATATTCTTTTATGCCAAAGGCCACTTCCCAGCCCTTTATGTAGCCTTCCATGATGCCATATCTTCTGGTGACGTCAACGAAGCGCTTTTCAAGAATCACAAAGCCATAATCCACAGCCAGAGAATCACAAAGCTGTATAAGCTTATCGTAGTCGTCAGCTGTGCAGTCCATGATATAAGCCTTAATAGCCTTCTCATGCTCAGTTTCAGGCTCATAATCAAACTCATCCTGCATTTGCAGATACGAGTGAGTCATGCAGATCCTGGCCACCTCATCCCAGCCCTTCTCCAAGCAGTACTTGTAGCCCTCGTAGACATGAGTGGGGATATCTACCATTCCCACTCTGCGGCCAATATCATGCAGGATTCCTACTATGTAGGCTTTCTCCGGATTCATTCCCGGAACTTTTTCTGCAATGTTTCCAGCCGCTAAACCGGTATTCATGGAGTGCTTGACCCAGGGGCCCGGATTGAGCTTTTCGGCAATTTCAAGCTCTTTTAATGCCTCATCTATTGTCGGTAACATCTGAGTTCTCCTGATTTCTTTTGCTGATTGCACGCAAAGCAAAACTGATGCAGACTGCCAGAATTGAGATAATAAGGCAGGTGTACAGTACAGGTCTTAGAAGTGTGGAATATTCAGCAGGGTCAAAGATACCGTCCCTGTGAAGTTTTATGGAATAATAGATCCAGTAGATTGTTGCCGTAAGAGCTACGATCCACAGGCATATACGACAGATAAAAATCCCCGTTAGCTTATTCTTCATTTCTCATACCACGTATAATCCAATCATGTTAGAAAAGTGATTGGATTATTCCTTTCTCCCAGGTTCTCTGGGCTATTTCTAATCCTTTTCTGATATATTTATCTAGGCACTGTGGATCTGTTTTTTCATACTTACAGCTTTGACTGGTAG